>OIBU01000418.1_pt1 | contig 14627 bp, 12 predicted proteins | sample 1581111 | NCBI WGS metagenome assembly OIBU01 (sample SAMEA3882508, study PRJEB24775) | human gut metagenome | biome: human-associated habitat; feature: intestine environment; material: feces | place: Netherlands | collected 2009/2010 | reverse complement strand
CATTGATCGTTACTGTCTGTTTCTGCATGTTGATACCTGTGATCACACCTGCGGTATCTTTCCATGCACCACCGGTAACGACTACCATGTCGCCCTCTGCGAAGTCCACTTCGATATCCGGTTTCTGGATACCAAGCGGCATCATTTCCTCTTCTGTAAGAGGCACAGGCTTTGATCCCGGTCCTACGAATCCTGTAACACCGCGGGTATTACGGACAACGTACCAGGTATCGTCATTCATCACCATATTGAGAAGCACATAGCCTGGAAACATCTTTTTCTGAACCTGTCTTGAGGTTCCGTTCTTCATCTCCACTACATCCTGCAGCGGAACACGTACCTCCAGGATCTGGTCTTCCAGGTGTCTGTTCTCGATCGTCTTTTCAATGTTGGCTTTTACCTTGTTCTCATACCCGGAATAGGTATGGACAACGTACCATTTTGCTGCTTCTGACATATAATCACCTTGTCCTTACTTCATTAAGAAATTAATGAATTCCAGAATTCCGGAATCCATTACACTGATAACCACTGCCAGGATGATCGTGATGATCACGACCACAACAGTCTGCTTTGCCAGTGTGGGACGGTCTGTCCAGACAATCTTCTCAAATTCTGACTGAAGTCCCTGAAACCAACTTTTCTTCTGCGGCTTATCCTCAGATTTCTGTTTTTCCATAGCATAACCTCACAAATCTCTGTGATTACTTTGTTTCCTTGTGCAGAGTGTGTGTATGACAGAACTTACAATATTTCTTGGTCTCCATTCTCTCAGGATGGTTCTTTTTCTCCTTCGTCATATTGTAGTTACGCTGCTTGCACTCGGTGCATGCTAATGTAATCTTAACGCGCACAACTTCCACCTCCAGTGTTTTCATTTGCATGGTCTTCTATGCCGCCCGGAACGTATATCCGTCGTCATTTTCGGGCATAAAAAAAAGACCTAACTTCCATGTCGCTCGTCAATTTTATCACAGAGCAGGTGTGCAAGTCAAGCCTTTTTCGCTTAAATATAAAGAAAGATAAAGAAAGTCATAAGAAGACCCTTATGTGCAGGCACAACATGTCTTCTTCTGTCTTCCTGCACACTTTCAACTTCTATTAAAAGTAGTCATAACCACCGTGGATATCCACCACACTGCCGTTCATATATCCGTTAGACAGCACTGCATAAGCCATATCTGCCACTTCCTCCACAGTTCCAAACCTGTGGAGCGCGATCTTCCGGTTGATACGGTCGTAGCTCTCCTGGGTGCGGGCGCTGTGCCACGGAGTTTCGATGAAGCCAGGTGCAATAGCGTTGACTGTGATGCCCTTTGGCTCAAATTCCTTTACCAGGGATCTTGTCAGGAAATGGATGGCTGCCTTGGTGACTCCATATACAAGGGAGGAAGAATACGCCTGCTGTCCTGCATAGGAACCGGTAAAGAGCACACTGCCGCCCTCTACCATTATGGATCTCAGCTCTTTGACCATAAATACAGGTACGGAAAGATTGGTGTTTACGATCCGTGTCCACTCCTCAAAGCTGTAGTCTTCATATTTTGCGTAGGTACTGATGCCGGCATTGCTTACAAGCCAGTCAATATGGTCTGTCTGCTTTTTCAGCTCCTCCACAAAAACCATCATCTCTTCATAGGAAGACATATCTGCCTTTATCAAAGTCACCTGAGATCTTTTTTCCTCAGGAAGGCTCTCCTGAAACGACAGTGCCTTCTTCTCATCATGTCCATATGTTACGAAGATCCTGTCAGTTTTTGCCGACTCTGCCAGGATCTTTTCGGCGATCCCTCTTCCGATTCCGGAGGTACCGCCTGTGATCACAGTTATTTTTCCCATTTTACAGCTCCATCAGTTCATCAAATATCGGTTTCGGTATATAAGGCTGCTGATTGTGGATCGGCTCGCCCAGACAGGTCTTCGGGTATGCGTAGGTTCCATGCTCCAGCATGATCTCCAGAAGCTCCGGCCCGTTCTGCTCCAGGAATCCACCGGCATATTTTTCCACGTCTTCTCCCTGGATGCGCTTTGCAGGAATTCCGTAGGCCTGCGCCACATCTGTAAAATCGCAGGACGAGAATCCGCTGCCATCGGAGGTATCCGCATATACACAGTCAAAATAATCTCTCTGAAGATGACGGATCATTCCCAGAGCCTCATTATTCATTACGATCATCTTCACTGGGATATTCTCACGCTTCACCCACTGCAGCTCCTGGATATTCATCTGGAAGGCTCCGTCTCCGCAGATACATGCCACCGGCTTGCCGGTAGCATAATAAGCTCCGATAGCCGCCGGAAGTGCATATCCCATAGCACCATGTCCGCCGGAAAAAAGTGTCTTCTGCCCCTGCTGATTGTGGAAGGACTGATAGCTCCAGACCATATGCTGTCCCACATCCACAGCAACCGCTCCGGTATCGGAAAGCTGATCACTCAAATATGCGATCATGCGGTTCGGATAACGCTGCGGTGTCTCATCGTCCACTTTCCAGAGTTCCTTACGGATCTTCTGGCAGACAGCAAGCCATTCCTCATAGGAACCGATCTGTGCCTGCTGCTCTGTCAGCTTACGCACCACAGTCTCTGCGCTGACGCAAAAGCATTTCTCACCTTCTCTTCCCTCATGGATCTCTCTTTGAAGATTATAAGGATCAATATCCACACGAATGATTTCGGCATTCTTCGCAAACTCATGAACCTTAGTACCAATCTGACGGGTACACAGGGAAATTCCAAAGCAGAGCAGAAGGTCGCTTTTTGCATTGGCGATCATATTTGCATACCGGTGTCCATAGGCACCTCCGATGCACCCGAAGTTCAAAGGATCATCAAAGCTCAGTGCTGAACGTGCAAGTACGCTTGTGATCACCGGAATGTGATGGGCACGCGCCAGATCTGTGAGCATTTTTTCTGCTTCTCCGGAAGCTCCGTGACCGATCATAAATACCGGCCGTTTTGCAGTCCTGATCTTATTCAGAATATATTCTGCCGCCTCTGCTCCATCAGAAGAATCCGCCTTTGCAACTGCATCCCTGTAAAAGGCTGCCCCGTTTTCCGGATCATTTTTTCCATATACAGCTGTCTCGATCTCTTCCTCGGAAAATTCCATATCATAAGCCGGATCTTCCACCTCGCCTCTCTGCACGTTCATGGGAAGATCGATAAGAACCGGCCCTTTCCGTCCTGTATTGGCGATCTGCCATGCAAGATTCAGTTCACGAACGATATTTTTCGGATCACGGACCTGCACCGCGTACTTGGTTACCGGCTTTGCCATGGAAACCATATCGATCTCCTGAAAACCCTGCTGACGAAGGCCTGTAATACCGGAATATTCATAGGTATTCAGCTGTCCGGTGATAAAGATCACCGGAAGAGAATCGAAATACGCATCTGCCACACCGGAAAGCAGATTGGCAGCTCCCGGACCACTGGTGGCATAGGCACAGCCGCAGGCATTCTTTGCCTGAGCATAACCGCAGGCGGCAAAAGCAGCTCCCTGCTCATGATAGCTGGAATGACTTCTTGCATGGGGATTCTTTTCAATGGAATCTACCAGATGTGCGATCATGGTTCCCTGGTATCCAAAAAAATCATGGATCCCTTTTTTCTGTAAAAATTCCACAACATAATCTGTAAGCTTGACCTTAGACATATTTTTTTACCTTCTCCATATACGAGATCCTTCCTGTTTTTTCCAGATACTTAAGATACAGGTCAAAAACCTCCGGATCTGTTTCAAATGCTTCTTCATATTTCAGACAGCGATCATTCATCCTGGTATATCCTGCAAATGCTTTTTCCAGTTCCACATAATCTTCATTTTTGAAGAGATTCCGGATATAGCTGAGCTTTTTGCGATAAGCCAGTGCACAGGTATATTTTTCCCCGCAGAATTTTGCATAATCCCAGCACTGTGCAAGATATTCCCGGTAATTCATTCCAAACTGCCTGCGCTTTTCCCTTTTCTTCCTGACAGAAGCAAATTTCTTCAGTTCCTTTGACTGCTGCAGAAATTCCTCGCATGGGATCAGTGTGCTGCACACCACCAGCGAGCCAGGAACATAGTTTTCCATTGACTTATTTCGATAATTTTTGCCGTAGGCCCGGGTGAGATAGCTGTCTGTGTTTCCCGGGACCATAAAGGATTCTCCTCCAAGCATTGCCTCCCCGGGATTTTCAAAAATATGCGCAGGAAAATAAAGATTCTGGTCAAAATATCGGAGTACATATGTTTTTGCGCCATCCTGCGGCTGCCGGAGCAGATCCCGGAATATGCTCTTTGCCAGCCAGCTTCGTCCGCAAAGAGAAAGGACTCGCACCATCCAGATACATCCCAGCTCACGCCGGTTTCGCCACTTGCCTTTTTTCCCGTAGATCCTTTTCCATCCATCTTCGCGCATACGGTTCCAGAGATATTTTCCCTTTGGGCCATATTCACACTGCAGCGGAAGGATATTGATCCCCAGTCCCGGATGTTTGTATTTTCCATACTCGTCCAGCTTATAAAACAACGTATCTTTATCTGTATAACGCAGAAAAAATCCGGGGAAACGGCTGTTATTCTCCATAGATTCCAGAGCTCTGCGCAGCTCTGGTTCTTCATCAAAGATATTTTTAAACCGGGCCATATCACCGGTCTTCATATAAATATCATTGCTTGCCGGATTCATGGGAAAAGGGCGCTCCGTTACCGCACAGAGGGTAAGATACGGAGAAAGATAATATGTGATCTTATTTTTTCTGCATATGGTATCTATTTCTTTTAGAAGTTCCAGTACTTTCTGCTGTTCTCTGTTCAATACACTCTGCCTCGTTTCTGTTGATCTGTCATTACAGGATCCGCTTCAGAAGCTCCTGAAGCTCCTCCTGACTTTTATACTTATCCAGCCAGCTGTTCAGAAATTCTGTCACGTCTGCCTTCTTTGCGAAAAATCCGGTACGCCGGCTTCCATCGTAAAGATCCTCCAGGAAGATCCTGGAAAGCTCATTTTTTATATAGGGATGCGGCTCATGATCCAATGCCATGAAATAATTTTCGAAGGCTTCCCGGGTACGTCCCTGTTTCTTCCGGATATCTCCCAGAAGCTTGTATACCTCTCCCTGCCATTCCTTATGGACCAGAAAGCTGCGGATCTCCTCTGCCAGATATTCCATCTCGCCCTCTTCCTCACTGCACAGGATCCTGGTACGGCCCTCTGCCAGTGCTTTGGGATAGCCGAATCTCTGCCATGCACAGGTAAGTGCCTCTTTGTACACCGGCTCCTCAAGGGTTCCCTCCCTTGGAGAATTACCCGTGATCCCCAGTTCTTTGCAAAGCTCTCTCACCAGCTCTTCCAGCTCCCCTTTTGTACGGACGGAAGATACCTTTGCAAGATAAAGAGCGCCTCTGATCTCCTCATCCTCCGGCATCAGTCTGCTCCAAAATTCCATCAGAGAGAGTGCTTCTGATCTTCTCTGGCTTCCAAGCAGATCCCGACAGTCCCGGATCGCCTGGGACTTCTGTTTTTTCAGGAATTTATCCATTTCCAGCTGCACAATGCCATTATTGGTGCATTCTCTGGCTTTCAGATACTCTGCCATTGCTTCGTTCCGGAGGCCCTTTTTCCAGAGAAGATCCCCCTTATATTTCATAAAATATCCATCCTGGGGAAATACTCTCAGGCAGTAAGACAGAAATTTCTCCGCTTCTGAAGCATTCTGCGGTCCTTCCAGGCGCTCCATCACAAACCGGCATTTAAATTTCAGGAATCCCGGAGCATCCGGATATTTCCTGAGAAGATCATCCACAATCGCCTCTGCTTCCTGCATTTCTTTAAATTCATAGTGGCTGGCTGCTTTTCGGAAACGTCGGATATCCTCCACCGTCTGCTCCATTTCTGGAGTAAGATGATCCATTTTCTTACGTACCTCGTACATACGGTATGCCTTGGAAACACGCTCCTGATAAATCAGTGTCAGCATGGCCACCTGAAAAGCCTCATCCTCCAGCGGGATCAGGACCGGATGATAGAACGGACGGATCCCCTTAAAATCCTCACGCCCGATAAACTCCATGCTGAGCTGTACACGGTAATACTCCTCAAAGATCTCACCAAGCACATCATATCTTCTCTCTTTCAGCAGGGTCTCCGCTGTTTTTTCGGATCTCATCAGTCGGGCAGACACATCCCGGGCTACAACACCGGCTTTGATCCTTCTTCGTCTGTCATCCTGTTTATGGTCTCCCTTTGCCATAAGGAGGCAGTAGAATTTGCGGAAAAGCATCTGTCTGCGGATACGTTTTTTGTCAATCCTTGGCATATATTCATCCCGCACCTCCTGATAGCTGGCGCCCGGAACATCAACAGACTCATGAGATTCTCTTTCCCCATGAGGCGGTATATAGGACCATTCGTCCCCGTAATGCCAGATCAGATAATCACTGGTCCTGTGAGGGATCATAACCTTTTCGCCCTCGAAGTCCATATATTTTACAGGGAACATCATATCCTTGTCAAAAAGAAACGGGCAGCCTCCCCATCGCATGGCATAGCGGCTGCACTCCTCTTCTTTATAAGAAAACATGATCTTCTCCAATTTCTTTAAGGTTCTGTCCTTTCCGCAGAAGGTATAGCGGAAAAGCCAGTACAGATACCGCCAGGGAGAAATTTCCCATCTGACTCCCACGACCATGCTGATATTCAGAAGTTCCGTATAGATCATCATATGGTCCCGGTATTTCTCATACTCACGGTCATCATCCGGAATGGGATCCAGAGTCAGTACGTCAATGATCTCACCAGCCTTGTCGTCTCCTATGATCTGATGCTTGTGGATCGCACAGGTATCCGTACTTCCGTAGCGCGGAAAACCGTTGGTATAATTACGATCCACTTCTGCACAATAAACCGCCCGGTTCGGCGGCATCTCGTTCTGACATATTTCTACAAATTTATCCCAGTCACTTTTGGGCATGTAAATGTCCACATCATCGTCCCATGGGATAAAGCCTTCATTTCGAAGAACACCGATCAGAGTACCTCCGGCCATTACATATCTAAGATCATGCTTTTTGCAGATCGCGTCAACCTCCCGGAAGAGTTGCAAAAGAAGCTTCTGTTTTTCTGTCATCTGTCAACCTCTTTGATTAATTATTTTCAAAAGCTCAGCCAGAGTTTCTGATTCTTCATAAAAAAATCTCGTACATTCTGTCCGTCTGTCACGGATCATGATGACCAGCTCCTGAAGCAGATAGCGAAGACCATTTCCCTCAAAATTAAAGCTGTAGCGTTTCAGGAATTCCTGACCTTCTATTTTGGCTTCAAAATATCCGGTATTCCACCAGTCACCGGGTACGGTGATACGCCCCCTGGTTCCGATGATCGCAAGCTCGTTTTCCACATCCACCGTTGTTCCGATCTCAATGGTCGCCAGTGCCCGGAGATACTTCATCGTGATCATATCATAAATAAAGCAGCCGTCACTGCTTTTCACCGCATTGGTCTTCACCTCCAGGTAATCCTTACCGAGAAGCTTGATGCATGCACACAGCGCCTGGCTGACTGTTTCACTGAAATTTTTTCCGCCCTCAAAATCATCCTGTGAAATCGCGCATTTTACAGCTACCACATCTCCCACAAGTGCTCCATGTGTCAGCCAGACGAGCTGCGTAAAAGCACGCAGATAGACCATGGTAAGCCTCTCTACCAGAACAACCTGATGTGCCTTTGCCAGTGCAAACAGCTCTCTTATCTCTTCTGGCTCCAGAGCCATAGGCGTATCACTGATCACATATTTATCACATTCCAGTGCCTTTCGGATATAATCTGCCCTGTTTTTCAGACCGGATCGGATATAAATGATATCCAATCCTTCCAGAAACTGCCCGTAATCTGTACCATAAGAGTCAAGTTCGTATCTGTCACAGAATTCTCTCGCAACAAAAACGTCCTCGGAATACACACTTTCTACATGCAGTCCGCTGACATACTTGGACTCCATCACCATTTCGTTGTCCTCTGTATCATCCGTAACAATGCCCATGCTGTAGATCATACCCTCACTTCTGAGCTTGGTACTGGAAATATTTTTGGTACGTTCTAGATAAACGACCTCACAGTAATTCTTCAGATAATCAAATTTGCCACGCCAGTCCGAACCGACTACCAGAAGATCGATATTGTATTTTGTAATGTCATTAAGCTTCTGCCCCTGATATTCCTCTACAATGATCTCATCCGCAAAACCGGTCTTGCGGACATTTTCGATACGCTTCAGAAGGCTGTCCTGTACATTCAGCTTGCCGCGCTCGATATCATAGCTTTCACTGGTGACACCCACAACAAGATAATCCCCCAGCTCCCTGGCTCTTTTCAGAATATTGTAATGTCCCTGGTGGAACAGATCAAAGGTACCGTAAGTAATGACTTTTTTCATTATTAATTTAATCCTGCGCTTTCTCTTCTTTATTTTTCAAAAGCACTTCCATTCCCCCCTGCGGTTCTGTGATCTCTAATATATCATCCAGGTCCTGGAGCTGCTCAAATTCCTGTGGAGCTCCGGCATCATCCATGCCTTCCTCCATCTCAAGATCCTCATCTACAAAGAAATCCTCGTCACGGATTTCTTCCGTCTCTTCTGTCTCATGTTCCAGTACAGCCGCCACATCGTCCTTCACCTTACGTGCATCTTCCTCGTCCAGAGTTGCCGCAAGCTCCTCAATGGCTTTCTTTCTTTTCAGTATGATCTCATAACGGTCATCTTCATCATATTCATCCTCAAGTCCTTCATCCTGCACCTGCCTCTCACGTTTGAACAGAATAAATGTAAGCAGGTTCAGTACCCCTCCGTAGAGGAAAGATACCGGCTTGCTTCCAAGGATCAGCACAAGCACCCAGGATACTCCGAAAAGCACCCAGACATTCAGCATCTGCGGGATGCTGAGAAGAAACAGGCCGTTGAGTACGATCATGATCGGATAATGGAAAAAATAAATCCCCATGGTATTTCTTCCAACAAAGGTAACCGGCAGCTTCACATCCGGGATCAATGCCAGAAACGTCAGCACCAGCACAAAAGATACCAGATACATCAGAAGGCGGATCAGCATTCCTGTGATATCATCCATTCCCGATAACTGATACGTATGATTCCCACGGAAAATATCTACTGGGATCTCATTGGCGATCATAAAATTCGGAACTGCATACAAAAGCAGGGCTGAAACCAGGAGCAGGATCCATTTACCCTTGAATTTACGGACCACGTCTGTGTAATCACTCTTCCACAGATAGCCTGCCACAAAAAACGGAAAAAATACAACAATCCTGGAGCTTGAAAGATAAGTCGTAAATTCCGGCCTTGTTCCTGCCCACAATGCAAAAATAATGCTCAGAGGCACGATAAAACGTATCTTGCCAAGTGCTTCGATAGTCAGCCTGTAGATAAACAGTGCCAGCACATACCACATAACTGTTCCGGACGGACGGAGCAGCTCATAATCCATGCTTCTGCCGGTCCAGATATACGCATACCAGGTCAGACTGTATCCAAGAATATAAGGGATCAGCAGATTCTTCACATTCTTCAGTACATCCTGTGGCTTCTTGGAAAGATATCCGGATATAAAAATAAAAGCAGGCATGTGAAAAATGGTGATCCCATACCATACATAACGCACCACCATGTCCACCTTGACCAGCTGAAATGCGATCAGATGATTAAATACGACAAGAAAGATCAGTACTACTTTAATGTTATCGACCAGGTAAGAATACGGCACTCCCTGGTTATCCGTTCTCTGTTTCATTTGTTTCCACCTTGTAATATTTGATAAAAGTATGAATAAATAATAACATATATTTATGAATTTGGAAATAAAAAATTAATATATGTCAGAATTATTCACCTTTTCCAGAATTTTTCAACGGTATTTCCATATCCCGTGGAGCGCATAGGAAACAAAGAAAAACAGACTCTTCAGCGGACCATATCCTACATACCGATACACCTGATAAGTCATTGCCGCAGACTTCAGCTTATTTCTGGATTTTCCCCCTTCACTGAGCCGGTATTTCAGGTAAGGTCTGTTGATCCCTGCTGCAAATCCTCCCTTTCCCAATATCCGGAGCCAGGTAATGTAATCTTCATGGCTGTCATCATGCTCCATTGGAAACGCAAGTGCATCTTCTCTGCGCAGCAATACGGAAGAACAGTTGATGCTGTTATGCTTCAGAAGCTCCCTGTATGTGATCCGTTCCTTTACCGGAATATATTTGCCGGTAGTGCGCCCATCCGGCGTCATCAGCTCTCTTCCGGTGGAGCAGATCGCACAGCCGGTCTGTTCCATAACCTCTGTCTGGGCTTTCAGCTTGCCCTTTCCCCACCAGTCATCCGCATCCAGAAATGCGATATATTTTCCCCTGGCTTCCTTTACGCCCCGGTTTCTGGAACGGGCAGCACCCATATTCTGTTCATTTCGGATATAACGGATCTTTCCGCTGTCCATATATTTCATTACAGCAAGCTCTGTGCCATCTGCAGAACAGTCATCAATGACCAGCACTTCTACCGGAACCTCCTGTCCCAGTGCTGATTCGATCGCTTTTCCAATATATCTTTCCCCGTTATATACGGGCATCACTACGGAAACCAACGGCTTTTCCATAAAAACAACCTCCGTCCTCTCTATCCACAAAATGCGCGTCAGGATGATCTGCCGCAGCCTGACACGCATTTCGTTTCGTTACTTATTTTTTGTCTTCGGAATCCTTAAGAGCGTTCTTCTGATTATCATCCACGCCCTCGGAAACTTCTTTCTGGAAAAAGATCTTTACAGTCATAAACAGAAGCTTGATATCCAGAAGGAATGAATAATTTTCAATATAAAACAGATCCAGCTTCAGCTTATCATACGGTGTGGTGTTATATTTGCCATATACCTGAGCATAACCGGTCAGTCCGGCTTTTACCTTAAGACGATAGTGGAATTCCGGGATTTCCTGCTCATATTCCTGCATGATCACATCTCGTTCCGGACGTGGACCTACAAGAGACATATCACCCATAAACACGTTAAACAGCTGGGGAAGCTCATCCAGATGCAGGTTACGCAGAACATGTCCTACCGGTGTGATACGGGAATCGTGCTTGGACGCAAGACGTGCCCCGTTCTTCTCGGAATCCACACACATGCTTCGGAATTTCCGGATGCGGAAGTCCTTTCCCTGATAGGTAAGACGATCCTGGAGATAAAATACCGGACCGCCGTCATAAGCCTTCACCGCAATGGCAATGATCAGCATGATGGGTGAGGATACGATGATCCCAAGTCCGGAAACAATGATATCCAGAACTCTCTTGGCTGCACGCTGCTCCATGGAAAGTCCCTGATTCCTGCACATCAGAAGTGGCGTATCAAACAGATGGATCCTGTCTGTTCCAAGCAGGATGATATCGGAAATCTTCGGGCTCATATAGCAGCGGATGGAATGAGAAAAACAGTATTTCAGATACTTGTTTCGGATCTGGGACGGAAGATCCCAGATGATCACGCCTTCATAATCTTCCATCATGGCATGGATCTTCTCTTCGCCCTCACGGATATGAACCTTACCGCTGATATCGTATTTATCCTTTCGGGTGTTCATCTTGTGGATCACATCACCGGGATCACGGTCTCCGTAGATCACCAGCAGCCTTCTGGCTCCGTACAGTCTGGAGTAAATATACCTGGAGCCCCAGATCCACAGTACCGTCACAACAAACTGGACTCCGGTCATTTCGATCACCGGTCTGGCCGACATAAACCATCTGTTGATCAGTGTGATCTGAAAATACGTCACAACATTGGTACAGATCGTTGCCAGCGTCAATGAATAAAATACATCGATACGCTTCAGATAGCCTACCTTCAGACCTCCGTAAAGCTTGGCAAACATCAGATAGATCAGTGCATAGATCAGGATCAGCACCCAGTTACCTTTTCTCCAGAATGGTTTCAGGATCAGGCTGCTGTAAAAATCGTACCACACATAAGCAAAGATCGCTGCCTGTGCGATCACGATCAGACTTGCCAGACAAAATACCACAAATCTCTTATAATCTTCTCTTTTACTTCTATTCACAGATTTTTCTTCCTTCCTGAGGAGTAGATATTAACTTCATCATTATAGCCAATATATACTCTTACGTCCAGAGATTCCTCTGATTTTTCTCCTGATATTTTCCTGTCAGGATGTTTTTTTCCGTGACTATAGCAAAAATCCCCTGGAGTTTACCCGGGGATTTTTGGCTGTATATATTTATTTTTCTTTTTCAGTTTCCACGCCTTTTCGAATTATTCATTCACCAGGTTATACTCTTCGATGGATTTGTTGATGGAATCTGCCATGTTTTTCACAGCTGTATCCACATCCTCTTTTCCGTTGAGCATGCTCTCAATCTCGGATTCCACGGTAGCTCTTGCCTCCGGGAATACACTTAACAGAGCGCCTACATAGTCGGCGGAAGAATCATGGAGCTGGTCGATCGCTGTCTGGAACTGCGGATATTTTGCAACATTATCCTTAAATACCTGCTCTTCCTGAGCCTTTACAGTTACAGGGAAATATCCGGTCTGTGCGTTCCAGTAAGCCTGAGACTCCGGAGAGATCAGGAATTTTACGAACTCCCATGTTGCACGAAGCTTTTTCGGATCATTGTTGTTCAGTGCCCAAAGAGATGCACCTCCGATGGAAACACCGCCCTCGTCACTGGATTTGATCTTCGGGAAGTATGCAGTACCAACCTCAAATTTTCCGTTTACATCCTGAAGGATCTGTTTCAGGGAAGCTGTGGAGCCAAGAGTGATCGCAGATTTTCCTGCAGAAAAATCTGCCAGACCTGCATCGCCACCCTTTCCTACGACCGGTGCGAAGCCCTTGTCGTTAAGATCCTTCCATGCTGTAAGGATATTTTTTGCAGCACTGTTCTCATCAAAAGCAACAGCTGTAGCAGCCTCTTTACGTCCGTTTCCGTTGTTTGCATACTCAAGGCCCTGCTTTCCAATAAACTGCTCGAAGAACCATCCGTAGATTCCAAGAGACATTACCTCGCCTGCGCCGCCTTTGTCCAGAAGATCCTGTCCGATCTCACCGATGCCCTCCAGGCTGTCCGGAATTTCTGTGATGCCTGCTTTATCAAACATATCCTTGTTGTAATACATGATCGGTGTGGAAGAGTTGAATGGCATGGAGTACAGCTCATTGTCGATGGTGTAGTATGCAGCCAGGTTCGGCTCGATCTCAGATACATCGTAGCTGTCTGCATCGATCATCTGCTGCATGGGAACAATCCAGCCGGAATCGATCATGAATCTTGTTCCGATCTCATATACCTGTACAAGATCCGCACCCATGTTTCCGATCTGTGCACTTTTCAGCTTGTTCAGGGAATCATCATATTCCCCCTGATACTGAGCATCTACCGTAATTCCGTATTCATTCTCATCGTTAAATTTTTTTACCAGCGTATCGATTGCCTCACCATTGACACCACCCATGGAATGCCAGAAGGTAATCGTGGTTCCCTTCGTATCCTGGTTTAAATCCGGTGCTTCTGCGCCATCTGCCGTACTTCCTGCCTCTGTGCTGGCTGTGGTTTCATCCGTTGTTGCACCCTGTGCCTCACTCGTTGTTTTTCCGCCTCCACATCCAGTAAGCGCCATAGCTGCCATAGAAGCCGCAAGAATCGATGCAATCACTTTTTTCTTCATTTTTTTCTCCTCGTTTTTCATACAGTTTTCTATTCTTTTTTCTGTCACAGGAATCAGCCCTTGACTGCTCCTGAAAACATTCCTTTGATTAAGGCCTTCTGGCCTACGATAAAGATGGAAATGGATGGAATGATAATCATTACCACGCCCGCCAGCATCAGGGTAATAGACTGTGCGTCGACGCTGTTCAGCATACTGATACCAATCTGTACGGTACGCTTGCTGTCCGAACCTGTAACCAGCAGCGGCCACATGTACATATTCCATGCATTGATAAAGGTGTAAACCGCCATTGCTCCCATTGCTGACTTTGTCAGCGGCATCAGGATTTTTACGATAAACCGCAGATTCCCGCAGCCGTCCAGCTTCGCCGATTCATAAAGCGAAATCGGAAAGGTCATGTAGAACTGGCGGAACAGGAAAATTCCCATTGCAGAGGTAAGAGAAGGCAGGATCAGAACAATATAGGTATCGAGCTATCCGAGACTTCCTACTGTCAGATAATTGGAAATAATGGTTGCCTCACCCGGCACCATCATGGTCGCCATGACCAGCATAAACAGAACATTTTTTCCTTTGAAATTCAGGAAAGAGAAGGCAAATGCCGCAAGAGAACATGTTACAATCTGACCCAGCGTAATGCTGCCCGCAACCAAAAATGAGTTCAGGACAAAGCGTACCAGCGGAATTTTATGAAATGCTTCCACGAAATTTTCCAGCGTCGGATGTTTTGGCACGATGTTCATTGCCATTGTGTAAAGCTCGCCGGACGGCATAAACGCTACACTGATGGTATAAAGCAGCGGAAACAGCATAAACAGACAAACGATCAGGTTCATGGTAACCAACGCTGTTTTCTGAAGCATTTTCTTTCTTTTTGCTTTTGCAT
>OIBU01000411.1_pt1 | contig 14702 bp, 9 predicted proteins | sample 1581111 | NCBI WGS metagenome assembly OIBU01 (sample SAMEA3882508, study PRJEB24775) | human gut metagenome | biome: human-associated habitat; feature: intestine environment; material: feces | place: Netherlands | collected 2009/2010 | reverse complement strand
ATCGGTCTGGCCGCTGTCAAAGGCCTGGCCTTCCCCCGGGAGACACTGTGCGCGCCGGTTTCCACGCTGGAAGCACTGGCAGCAGCCCACACCGGCGAGGGCACGGTGCTCTGTGCACTGGATGCCCGCCGCGCGCAGGTGTACAGCGCTGCGTTTGATCTGGCCACCCACCAGCGCCTGCTGGAGGACGATGCCCGCGCCGTGGCGGACCTTGCCCAATTTGTAGAAAATTGCAAAAAACCCCTGTTTTTTGTTGGTGATGGCGCATCTCTGTGCTATAATAAATACGGCAGTGTGCCGGGTGTGCTCGAAACGCCCCCGGCCCTGCGGGGCGGCCGCGCAGCTGCAGGCCGTCAGCCGGCTGATGCTCTATCCGGCCGTCTTCTGCCTCGCCGCCGGTATCTTCGTCGGCGCCGTCTGGGCCAATGTGTCGTGGGGACGCTATTGGGGCTGGGATCCCAAGGAGGTGTGGGCGCTCGTTACGCTGCTGGTTTATGCGCTGCCCCTGCATGCCGGATCCCTGCCGTGGTTCCGCCGGCCGTTGTTCTTCCATTGGTTCTGCATCGCGGCGTTCCTCTCGGTGCTGGTCACCTATTTCGGGGTCAATTTCCTGTTGGGCGGCATGCACAGCTATGCCGGATAGGGGAGCGGCGATCCGGGGCGGGATGCCCATTCCGTGCGTCCCGGTCGTCCCTATCGTATGGCGGGGCCGTCATTGCGCAGCCGAGCGGTAAACCGTTCCGGCAGCCGGGGCATGGCGCCGTGCTGCGAGCAGACGTGGGCCGCGACATCCACGGCCAGCCTGTGTGCTTCCCCGATGCCGAGCCCCGAGAGCAGGGCGGCCAGGAACGATGCCGTGAACGAGTCCCCTGCACCGACCGTGTCGGCTACTTCGACGCGCGGCGTGGGGATATATGACCGGGTGTCGGGGGCGAATACCGAACTCCCGGCGGCGCCGCAGGTGAGGATCACGATCCGCAACCCGTACCTGTCGAGCAGCGTGCGGCACTGCTCCCCGGGCTGCATCCCCTCCAAGCCGAACATGCTGCCGACCACGGCCAGTTCTTCGTCGTTTATCTTCAAGATGTTGCACTTCCGCAGCGACTCTTCGACCACCTGCTGCGTGTAGAAGTGCTGCCGCAGGTTGATGTCGAAGACCTTGTATTGTCCCTCGCCGTCGGGCATCGTTTCCAGGAAACGCCCGATCGTGCGGTGCGATACGGGGCTGCGCTGTGCCAGCGACCCGAAGCAGGCTGCACGGGTGTGCCGGGCGAGCTCCTCGATCTGCGGGGTGAACGGTATGTTGTCCCAGGCTACGCCCTGCCGGATCTCGTAGCTGGGGATGCCCGCCCCGTCGAGCGTGACTTCGACCGTCCCGGTCGGGAACGGCACCGTTTCCAGCATATGTCCCACCCCTTTTTCGCGGAGCTGGTTGCGGAGTTCGCGTCCCGCCTCGTCGTCGCCGACGGCGCTGACCGCGCAGCTGCGCAGCCCGAACTGCGACATGTGGTAGGCGAAGTTCGCGGGAGCGCCGCCGATCTTCCGCCCTTCGGGCAGTATGTCCCAGAGTGCTTCGCCGATCCCGACGACCCACTCTGTCTTTCGGTTTGCTTCGGTATTCATTGTCGTTTGCGTTTGCTGCGAAGTTAACGGTTTTGCTCGATATTTTTCCGCTTGCGCGGTGTTTTTCAACATGGCGTGAGGCATTTGGCCGTAATTTTCGCGGCATTCGGTTTGTCCTGCCGGGACGGTTTCCGACGACAGGGCGGACGAATTATGCCCGGAAAGTTTGTATTGAACGGCTTTTGTCTTATTTTTGTCTGACACAAAACCCGAAACCATGATGCTGCGAACCCTTCCCGCCCGATCCGGCTTCCTGTGGGTGCTTCTGGCGTGCATTTCCCTCGCAGGATGTACGCGGCACCCAAAATACTCGCTTCAGACCGAAGCGGCGCTGGAACGGCTGGATGCGGAACTTTCCCGCAAGGATCGTTACCAGCAGTGGCGGCAGGCGCAGAACGACAGCCTGCGCCGGGAGGTGGCGCGTGCCCGCAACGCCGGCGACCGGGCGTGGCGCCTGTTCGCCGTGTCGCAGAATTACGTGACCTACCAGCTGGATTCGGCGGCTTATTACGTCGACCGCCTTTACCGGCTGGCCGCCTCTGCCGGGTCGGAGGATATCCGCCGCATCGCCCTGCTTGCCGACATCGACGTCTGGCTGGGCCGCGGGCAGCTGGGGCTTGCCGAAGAACTTTTCCGCAGGATAGATACGGCCGGCATGTCCTCTGCGGAGTATGCCGCATGGCATTCGCGCTACTCCTCGATCGCCGCCCGGCGTGCGGCCGAAGCCGAGGACGGAGCCGTGCGGTCGGCATGGCGCGATACGGTGGTGCGAGTCAGGCACATATCCGTGCCCGGGCAGTCGGAGTGGACGCAGGCGCGGATCGCCGCTGCCGCTCTGCGCGACAGCGGCCGCTTCGCTGAGGCCGTACAGTTACTCGAGCCCTATACGGCCCGGAATCCCGACTACCAGGAGCTGGCGCTTCTCTATTACGGCCTCGCAGGCATCGCGCGGGCGTGGGGCGACGACGACCTGCGGCTTTATTACCTGGCCGAATCGTCCGTCGCCGACCTGCGTGCCGGCACCCGTTCCTATGCCTCGCTGTACGACCTTGCGCTGCTGCTGTTCGACCGCAAGGATTACGACCGTGCGGCAGCCTATATGGGCAGCGCGTCCGATGACGCCATGCACTGCCGGTCGATGGTGCGCATACCGGTCTCCTCTTCCGCGGCCGTCAAGATCAGCGAGGCCATCTCCTCGAACATCGCCCAAAGGCAGGCCATGATGACCACGACGATCTGGTTGGCCGGTGTCTTCCTGGTCGTCCTCATCGGTATCCTCTGGTACGTGCTGTGGCAGCACCGCCGCCTGCGCGGCAACCACCGGCAGCTGATTGACATGAGCGCCCAGTTACAGGCGAAGAACGACGAGATGCAGGCCAAGAACGACCATATCCGCGAGATCAACGGCGCGCTGGTCGACTCCAACCGGATCAAAGACCGTTACGTCTGCCACTATATCGACCTTTCCGTCCATTACATCAAGCAGATTGACACTTTCCGCCGCGAGGTCTGCCGCGTCGCCCGCAACAAGGGCGTCGACGAACTGGTGCGCTGGCTGAACACCTCGCAGGCCGTCAGCGGCGAATATGCGAAGTTCTACCAGTCGTTCGATTCCTCGTTCCTCGACATCTTCCCGCAATTCATCGAACAGGTCAATGCCCTCCTGCAGCCCGAGTCGCATTTTGCGCCCCGCGCCGACGCATCGCTGACCACCGAGCTGCGGATTCTGGCGGCCATCCGGCTCGGGATTACCGACAGCGGACACATCGCTTCGCTGCTCAACTGTGCCTCGGCGACGGTCTATACCTACCGCACCAAACTCCGCAATGCGGCGCTGGATCGGGACAATTTCGAGCAGCAGGTGTCGCGGATCGGTCTCTGATCTTTCGGATAGTCTATATAATCCGGGGTGTGGATTCGGTTTTTAAAACCCTGATATGTAATGCTATATAGATTGTCAAACCTCTATATAGTTCTATACGTGCGCTGGAATAATCATAAATAATAGGTATTTTTGTCCTAACCCCGGCCACGGAACCATTTAACCAATCATAAATTATGCTGACTAAAACTTATTTTCGCAGAAAGCTCGCGCAAGCGTGCGGGCTGGGACTCGTGCTCTGCGCTGCCGCTGCATGTGCGCCACAACAGAATGTGCTGACCAAAGAGGAGATTGCCGACGGCTGGCAGCTGTTGTTCGACGGCAAGACGCTCGACCAGTGGAAGGACTACAACGGCGAAGAGCTGACCATGCCGTGGCATGTCGTCGACGGCTGCATCCAGGCCAAGGGTGACGGCAGCGACCTGGCAGGCTACATCGTTACGAAGAAACAGTACGAAAACTTCATCCTCGACTGGGACTGGAAACTCTCCCACGGAGGGAACAGCGGTATGATCTACCACGTGGTCGAAGACCCCTATTTCAAGGTACCCTACGTAACCGGCCCCGAATACCAGCTGATCGACAACGAGGGCTGGGAAGAAGTCAATGCCCCCAACAAACTCGAAGAGTGGCAGAAACTGGGCGTGGACTACGCCATGCACCTGCCCGATCCCGATTCGCTGTTCGTCAACCCGCAGGGCGAGTGGAACTCGTCGCGCATCGTCTTCGACAACGGCCATGTCGAGCACTGGCTCAACGGCCACAAGATCCTCGAATTCGAAGCCTGGACGGACGACTGGTTCGCCCGCAAGCACAGCGGCAAATGGGAGACCGCACCCGAATACGGCCTTGCGCGCCGCGGTGTGATCTGCCTGCAGGATCACGGTTCGCCCGCTTCGTTCCGCAACCTGAAGATCAAGGAGCTGCCCCGCAAGGCCGGCCGCGAGGTCGAGCTGTTCAACGGCAAAGACCTGACGGGCTGGGAGGCCTACGGCACGGAGAAGTGGTATGTCGACAAGGACGGCAACATGGTTTGCGAGAGCGGCCCCGACAAGGAGTACGGCTACCTCGCCACGCGCGAATATTATAACGATTTCGACCTGACGCTCGAATTCAAGCAGCTGGCCAACGGTAACTCGGGCGTCTTTTTCCGCTCGTTCGTCGAGCCTCCCGTGAAAGTCCACGGCTGGCAGTGCGAAGTGGCCCCCAAGGGCTTCGATACGGCCGGTATCTACGAGTCCTACGGCCGCGGCTGGCTGGTTCAGATCCCCGACGAGAAGGAGGACATCCTGCGGGAGGGCGAGTGGAATACGCTGCGCCTGAAAGTCCAGGGCGACCGCGTGCAGACGTGGCTCAACGGCGAAGAGATGGTCGACATCACCGATGCCAGGATCGGCGCCGCACAGGGGCGCATCGCCCTGCAGATCCACGACGGCGGCGGGATCAAGGTGCTCTGGCGCAATTTCCGTCTGACAACCTTATAATTACCACTAACCTGAACACGATATGAGTACCCGCAGGAATTTTCTGAAAACACTGAGCGGCATGGCACTGCTGACGGTCGTCCCGCGCCATGTGCTCGGCGGCCCGAAACACGTGGCGCCGAGCGACCAGCTCACCAAAGGCATCATCGGCGTCGGCGGCATCGGCAAGAGCAGCTACCATTTCACCAGCACCAAGGAGTGCCGTCTGGTGGCGGTCTGCGACGTCGACAGCAAGCATCTCCAAAGCGCGCTCGACCTGGGCAAAAAGCGTTTCAACGAGACGTTGCAGTCCTATCGCGATTTCCGCCGCCTGATCGCCGACCCCAATGTCGACATCGTCCATATCGCCACGCCCCCGCACTGGCACGGCATCATGGCCGTTGAGGCCGCCAAGGCCGGCAAGGACATCTGGTGCGAGAAACCGATGACCCGTACCATCGGCGAGGGCAAGCGCGTCGTGGAGGCCGTCAAGCGCAACAACCGCATCTTCCGCCTCAATACGTGGTTCCGTTTCACGGATACCTTCTATGGCCTGGGCACCACCGTCGAGCCGCTCAAGAAGCTGATCGACAGCGGCCTGCTGGGATGGCCGCTCAAGGTGACCATCTCGGGCACCACCGGCTTCACCTGGAAATTCTTCTGGGTGGGCAAGGAGAACCTCGTCCCGCAGAGGGTTCCGTCGAATCTCGACTACGACATGTGGCTCGGCCCGGCCCCCTACAAGCCTTACAACGAACACCGTGTGCACCAGACTTTCCGCGGTTACTGGGACTACGACGGCGGCGGCCTGACGGACATGGGGCAACACTACATGGATCCCGTGCAGTACCTGCTGGGCAAGGACGAAACTTCGCCCGTGAAGGTCGAGGTCGACGCCCCCGAGCAGCACCCCGACGCCGTGGGTATCTGGCGTAAGATCGTCTATACCTACGATGACGGCTGCCAGATCGTCCTCGAAGGCGAAGGCTTCGAAAGCGGCGGCGACACGCCTTATATCGAAGGCCCGCTGGGCAAGGTCTATAAAGGGTTCCGCTGCACGATCCCCGACATCATGGAGAAACTGGCCGAGATGCCCGACCCTGCGCCGCAGAACACCGACTTTTTGGAATGCGTCCGCACGCGGAGCAGGTTTGCGCTCGACGAACAGATCGGTCACCGCAGCTCGACGCTCGTGAATCTGGGTGCCTGCGCCCTGCGTTTGAACCGAACGTTGCATTTCGACCCCGACAAACAACTCTTCATCGGCGACGATGCCGCCAACCGACTGATCGACCAGCCGATGCGCGGCCCGTGGCATATTTAAGCACCAGTTACCATGAAAAAGATAATCATACGACTTTTTATGCTGGGAGCATTGGCCGCCCTGCTGCCCGCAGGAGCCGCCGCCCAGCAATCGGATGCCCGCCAGCGCACGACGGAAACCATCGTCGCCGACGGACTCGCACAGCTTCCCGCAGCCGATGCCAAGGTTTTCAACCAGGTGATGGGCGAACTGGCCGCCACCGGAAGCAAGGGTGTCGAGATGATCGCCGCCATGCTCGTCCCTGCCGACAAGGGCAAGAACGCCACGTTCGAATACGCCCTTAACGGCGTGGTGGCCTATGTGACCGACCCGGCGCACGAAGCGCTGCGTGACGATGTCCGCAAGGGCCTGCTGGCAGCTATCGACCGTTGCGGCGACGACGCCAACCGGGCTTTCCTTTTCTCGCAGCTGCAATTCTGTTCGACGGCCGCCGATGCCGCCGCCATGGCCCGTTATCTGGACGACCCCTACCTGGCCGGCTATGCCCTCCGGGCGCTGGTCTCGACCCCGGGTACGGAAGCACTGCTGCTCGCCGAGGCCGGCAAGGACGACCTTACCGCTGCCCGCAAACAAGCGCTCGCCTATGCTTTCGCTGAAAAGCGGCTTGCCGCTGCCGAACCGTTTCTCCTGACATGGCTCGAAGGTGCCGATGCGCAGACCGCGGAGCAGATCTATAACGCACTGGCCGCCTGCGGTTCGCAGGCCTCGCTCAAGCCGCTGGCCGCTGCCGCAGCCAAGACCGGCTACGCATGGGATGACGCCGGCGCTGCGGACGCTTACCTGCGCCTGCTCGCAAGGCTCGCCGCCGCAGGCGACGCCCGGGCCGTAAAGGCCGCCAAGGGATTGCTCAAATGCGACCTCCAGTACATCCGCGGCGGTGCGCTCGCGATCCTGGCCGATGCCCTCGGTGTGCAGAAGGCGATGCCCTATGTGCTCAAAGCCCTCGAGGAGGGCCCTGCGGAGTACCGCTTCGCCGCCCTGCAATCGCTCGGCAAAGGCGACGACAAACTTTTCGCACAGGTTGCAGCCGGCATGCCGCGCTACGATGCCGCCGCGCAGGCCGCCGTTATCGGATGGCTCGGGGAGTGCGGCGCCGTGTCGCAGGCCGATGTGATTACGGCCGCCGTAGCGTCGCCCGACGGCTGCGTGGCCGAGGCCGCAATTGCCGCCTCGGGCCGTATCGGCGGCGAAAAGGCGCTACGGGCGTTGGCCGGGGCGCTCGAAGGCCCCCATGCCGGTGCCGCGATGAAAGCCCTCCTTGCATTCAACGGACAGATCAACCCCGAAGTGGGGCGGCTGCTTGCGCAGGATGATGCCGCGGCACTCGTTCCTGCGCTCAAGCTGGCCGCTGCGCGCCGCATGTCCGCGGCCGCAGACCGGGTGTTCGCACTGCTCGGCTCCTCCGACGCGGAGGTTCGTGCCGCCGCTTACGGGGCGCTTCCCTTCGTCGCCCAGCCGCAGCACATGGATCGGCTCTCCGCATTGCTCGACGCTTCCGATGAGGCCCACACGGCCGCGATCCAGTCGGCGCTGATCCGCACCTCGGGGCAACTCCCCGCCGACAGGCGGTATGGCGCCGTCGCAGGTTATATGAAGGCCTCGGAAACCCCTGCGCGTTACTATCCCGTGCTGGCGCAGAGCGGCACGCAGGAGGCTGTCGCCAGCCTGCTCGACGGGTTCCGCTCCGGGAACCGCGACGCGGCTTTCGCCGCCCTGCTGACGGTCGAAAATCCTGCCATGACCGATATCCTTTACGGGATCGCTGCCGAAAATCCGATGCTCACCGACCGCGCCCTGATGCGCTATGCCGACCTGGCTTCGCAGGCCGCCGTGACCCCGATCCGCCGCTACCAGCTTTACAGACAGGCTCTCGCACTCAGGCCTTCGGCCGCCGTGCAGGCCAAATTGCTCGGCTACCTTTCGGGCGTATACGCCCTCCCGGCACTGATGCTGGCCGCCGAATACCTCGACGATGCGCAGACCGCCGCCCCGGCCGCCGCGGCCGTGAAGACCATCGTTGCCAAGTGCAACCCGATGCCCGGCGGCGAAGCTGTCCGCAAGGCTTTGGAGCGGGCGCACGAGGTCTATAAAGAACTCGCCAAATCCGACGCCGACGCCGGGTATGCCGTGGATGAGATCACGGGTCTGCTCGGTAAGATCCCGGCGGACGGATTCGCCGTGCTGCCCACCGACGGGCTCGCGGGATGGACGGCCGTGGCCGTGAATCCTGCCGAGGCGAAGAGGCTGCCCGCCCGTCAGGTGGCGAAGCTCCGCAAAGCCGCCGGCGAGGCGGTGGCTGCCAATTGGGGCGCTGCGAACGGCCTGCTCGAATTTGCCGCCAAGGCTCCCGCGACGATCGGGACTGAAAAGGAATACGAGAATTTCGAACTCTGGATCGAATGGCGTTCCGAGGGCGAGGCCGGCATGGCCGTGCGCTCGATGCCGCTGATCCGCCTGGGCGGTGCCGCCGGGACGGGGCTCGCGGACGGCAAGGCCGCCCGAACCGTTGCCGACAACGCTCCGGGGACGTGGAATACGCTCTATGTTAAGATCGTGGACGATCGCATCACGCTGGTGGAGAATGGCGTGAAAGTTGCCGAAAATGCCGTGATGACGAACCTCTGCGCGCCCGGCGAGCCGGTTTATGCACAAGGCCGTATCGAACTGGCCGGACAGGGTGCTCCCGTCGCCTTCCGAAACCTCTGGATCAACGAATTGCCGTCGACACCCGTTTTCTCCCTCCCGGCCGACGAGGCCGCCGCGGGCTACGAGGTGCTCTTCGACGGGCGTTCGCTCCACAAGTGGACGGGCAATACGACCAATTATGTGCCGCTGGACGGTACGATCGACGTGACGGCCACCTACGGCGGTTCGGGGAACCTCTACACCGTCGGGGAATACGGCGATTTCATCCTGCGCTTCGAGTTCCGGTTCCTCACCGAGGGCGTCAACAACGGCATCGGTATTCGTACGCCGATGGGCGTCGATGCCGCGTTCCACGGGATGGAGATACAGATTCTCGACCACGATGCGCCGATCTACAAGGACATCAGCGATTACCAGCAGCACGGTTCGGTTTACGGCGTCATCGCGGCCGACCGCGTGAAGTTCGGCGAGCTGGGTGAGTGGAATACCGAGGAGATCCGTGCCGTGGGCGACCGCATTACGGTCACGGTCAACGGTCGGGTGATCCTCGACGGCAATATCCGCGAAGCCTGCCGGGGGCATAATGTTTCCGAGGACGGTTCGAAGGTCAATCCCTATACGGTCGACCACCGCAACCACCCGGGGCTTTTCAATAAGTCGGGCCATATCGGCCTGCTGGGCCATGGTGCCGGCATCCAGTTCCGCAACCTGCGTGTGCTGGATCTGGGCGCGGGCCGCAAATAACAACCGCCGGGGCCGCCTCCCGTCCGGATCTCTTTCCGGACGGGCGACCCCCGGGGGACGGCGCGGGAACGCTCCGCACCCGATCCCGAAACTTGTAACCTGTCGGGCGTGCCGCGCCGCAGCGGATCCGCCGCGGACGGAGATTGAGCCCCGGCCGTGCGAATTGCGGCGCCGCCCGATATAACCTTTTGGAGGATTCCGATGAAAAACGAACCGACCGTTTCCCGCCCCGTGCGGATTGTGGTGATAGGAGCCGGGAACCGGGCCAATAAGTACCTCGAATATGCCCGCCGGTATCCCGACCGGCTGCAGCCCGTCGCCGTCGTCGATGTAAACGACCTGCGCCGCCATGCCTTCGCGCGGGATTTCGGACTGCCTGCCTGCAGGAGCTATGCGCATTACGACGACTTCTTCGCCGATGGCGTCGAAGCCGACATGGTGCTGATCTCGACCCCCGAGAACGTCCATTTCGACCCGGCGGTCAAGGCCATCGACGCGGGATACCACATCCTGCTCGAAAAGCCGATCGCCCAGCACCTCGAAGAGTGCCGCGAAATCGCCCGCCGTGCCCGCGAACGGGGCGTGATGGTCGGTGTGTGCCATGTGTTGCGCTACCATCCCTATTTTGCCAAAATCCGCGAGATCGTCGCCTCGGGCGAGCTGGGGCAGGTCGTCTCGGTCAACCATACCGCCTCTGTCGGTCTCGACCGTGCCACGCACAGCTACGTGCGCGGAATTTTCCGCCGCGAGCGGGAGTCGAATCCGATCCTGCTGGCCAAATGCTGCCACGACATCGACTTCCTGCTGTGGCTCACCGGCGCGCATTGCCGCAGCCTGTCGTCCTTCGGCTCGCTGCGCTGGTTCCGTGCGGAGAATGCCCCCGCGGGTGCGGGCCGCCGCTGCCTCGACTGCGCGATAGAGTCCGCCTGTCCTTTTTCGGCACGCGACCTCTATTATGTCCGCCGCGACTGGGTGGCGAACTTCGATGTCCCCGAAGGCAAGACCCTCGATGAGACCATCCTCGAGGAGCTTCGCACCGGGATGTACGGCCGTTGCGTCTACCACTGCGACAACGATGTGGTCGACCACCAGCTGCTTGCGATGGAGATGGAGGGCGAGGTGACCGTGAGCCTTTCGATGGAGATGTTCACGGCCGACGATTTCCGCAAGACGCACGTCCGCCTGACGGGCGGCGAGATCGATGGCGACGAGAGGACGCTGCGCGTGCGCAGGTTCCGCGGCGGCGACGAGCGGACTTACGATTTCTCGGATATCGTGGGGCAGCCGTTCCATGCCGGTGCCGACCTGCACCTGATCGGGGATTTCATCCGGGCGCTTCGCGATCCGGGCTATCCGTTCCTGACGACCATCGAGGATTCGATCGAAAGCCACCGTATCTGCTACGACGCCGAGCGCAGCAGACGCACGGGGACGACGATCCGCGTGGACGGGACGAAATAACGCACTACGGAAAAAGGCCGGATTATCCGGCCTTTTTTTCATTTTTAGCACCGTCTTTGCTACCTTTGCCGGAAACGGCCTCCCATGGAAATCCTCTATCGATGGATCGACGGCATCAACGACGTGCTGTGGTCATACCTGCTGGTCGCACTCCTGCTGGGGTGCGCCGTCTGGTTCACGTTGCGTACGCGCGGCGTGCAGTTTCGTATGCTGGGTGAGATGGTGCGCGTGCTGGGCGAGTCGGCCGGAAGCGGCCCCCGGGGCGAGAAGCATGTCTCGTCGTTCCAGGCATTCGCCGTGTCGCTGGCCAGCCGCGTCGGCACGGGGAATCTGGCGGGTGTCGCCACGGCGATCGCCGTCGGCGGGCCGGGCGCCGTGTTCTGGATGTGGGTCATCGCCCTGCTGGGTGCGTCGAGTGCCTTCGTCGAATCGACCCTCGCCCAACTCTACAAACGCAAGGGGCGGGACTCCTATATCGGCGGCCCGGCCTACTACATGGAACGCGGACTGGGCAAACGCTGGATGGGCGTCCTCTTCGCCGTGCTGATCTCCGTGACATTCGGTTTCGCCTTCAACTCGGTGCAGAGCAACACGATCTGCGCGGCCTGGGAGGGTGCTTTCGGCTTCGCCCACCATTGGGTCGGCGCCGGCCTGACGCTGCTCACGCTGCTGGTCATCTTCGGAGGCATCCACCGTATCGCCCGGGTGAGCGGGGTGGTCGTCCCGGTCATGGCACTGGGGTATATCGTCCTTGCGCTGGGCGTCGTGCTCTTCAATTTCCGGCGGTTGCCCGAGGTCGTGGAGCTGATCGTCGCCAATGCCTTCGGTTGGGAGCAGGCGATGGGCGGCGGTGCCGGCGCAGCGCTCATGCAGGGCATCAGGCGCGGCCTGTTCAGCAACGAGGCAGGCATGGGCTCGGCGCCGAACGTAGCCGCAACGGCCCATGTGTCGCATCCGGTCAAGCAGGGGCTGATCCAAACCCTCGGGGTCTTTACCGATACGCTCGTGATCTGCACCTGTACGGCCTTCATCATCCTCTTCGGCGGAGTCCCCGACGCCTCGCTGTCGGGCATACGGCTTACGCAAGCGGCGCTGGTCGGTGAAATCGGCCCTGCGGGCAGTGTCTTCGTCGCTGTGGCGATCTTCCTCTTCGCTTTCAGCAGCATTATCGGGAATTACTACTACGGCGAGGCCAATATCCGGTTCATCACCCGCCGCCCCTGGGTACTGACCCTTTACCGGGTGCTGGTCGGTGTGATGGTGCTGTTCGGGGCGCTCGCCACGCTCGACCTGGCCTGGAGCCTGGCCGACATCACGATGGCCTTCATGACCCTCATCAACCTCGTGGCGATCGTCCTGCTCGGGCGCCAGGCGTTCCTGTTGCTGGCCGACTACGTGGGCCAGCGGCGCCGCGGCATCAAAAACCCGGTCTATACCCGCGACCGTATTCCCTCGCTTGAAGACAAGGCGGAGTGCTGGTAGCACCCCGCCCCGTATACCTTGCTGCGGAAACGATCTATTGCACGAACCGCCGTGTCACGCGGAATCGCTGCATGGCCGCCACCACGAGGTAACTGGCGGCGAAGGCGAGGCATGCGATCAGCAGGATGCGCAGGAGCGTCGGCAGAGCCGGAATCCGGGCGACGAGGTCATAGCCGGCCTGCACGAGGATGAAGTGGCAGAGGTAGATGCCGAACGTCGCGCCTGCCAGCCGCGAGAGCCATGCGCGGGGCTTGAAGTCCAGCTTGCGCACGATCACGAAGACCGGGTAGGTCATCATGAAGACGTTGATGCCCGCGAAATACCATACGATCTCAAGGTACGCGTAGTTGCCCGGGAAGTGGTTTTGCAGGGCGACGTATCCGAAGGCCGTGATCAGGTAGCCCGCAATGAACATCGGGATACAGACGGCCAGTGTCCGGCGCCAGTCCCATGCGGGCGGGAATTTCACCAGGTAGTATGCCAGCACGAGGTAACCCGCGAAGCCCGAGACGTAGTAGAACGTCCCGAATTCGTTCCAGTCGCAGACGCCGTAGAGCCCCATGTTCCCGAAATTCCCCGTGTAGCCCAGCATCGGCGCGAACATCTTGGCGTAGGGCAGCAGCAGGGTCACGCCCCATACGCCGAGCAACGTTTTGAGTTCGCTGCGCGAGGCCCTTTCGAGCCATGCGCTGATCACGGGCATGATCAAATACAGCCCTGCGAGCATGTAGAGGTACCACAACGGCGTAGTGTCGAACGTGAAATTGAATACGAATGTCCAGAGTTTGTGCAGCGTGGCGCCCCAGGTGAAATTTTCGGGGTCGATCGCCGGGCTCTGGCTTGCGGTGACGTAATTGAGGTAGACGTAATAAAGCAGCGGCAGCACGACCGACCAAAAAACGAGTGCCGCGAGAATACGTCCGATGCGCTTGCGGTAGAAGCCGGCGAGGCCGGTTTTCACCGGGAGCAGCAACACGCCCGTCATCATGACGAACAGCGGCACGCAGCAGCGCACGAAACTGCCCGAAAAGGCTCCGGTGAGGAATGCGGCGCGGTCGTTGTCGAACTGGCCGACAAAGGGGTCGCAGCAGTGCGAAAAGACCACCAGGAAGCAGGCGGTCACGCGCAACAGGTCTACCCAGCCGATGCGTTCGCGGGCCGGGGCGTTCGGGTTGGGAAGTCGGGTCTCCATCTGTTTGTCGGGGTTAATCGGATTTTTGCGAAGATACGAAAAAAAGCGCGCCGCCACGATTTTTTTCGCAGCGGTGCGCCGTTTTTTGTGCCGGGACGTGCGGTTTTTTATGCCCTGCCGTCCTGTTCGGGCCGGAATACACCGTCTCGCCCGCCATTGCGTCCTTGTTCGGGCATTCGGTTTTTGCCTCCCGGCTCTTTCGTCAGAGCTCTTGCCTGCCGCCGCTTGCGCTTCAGCCATTACGTCCCGGCCCTTGCCTTCCGGCCCTTTCGTCCCGGCTCTTACCCCGCCCTTGCGTCGGAGCCCTTGTCTCCCGGCTGTCCTTGCGCCGGGACGCACGGTTCGCCGCGCCCGGTGCCGCCTGCCGGTCAGTTCACGACGACCGTCGGGAAATATTCGCGGAAAAGCGCCGCGGCACGTTCCGACTGTTCCGGGGTGTTCTCCTGTACGCCTGCGAGCCTGTACTCTTTGCCCATTGCTTCGTATTTGTGAACGCCGAGCGTGTGGTAGGGCAGTATCTCTACCCGCTCTACCTGTTTGTAGCCGCCCAGCCGTTCGCCCAGCGCGCGGATGTCGGCCTCGGCGTCGCTGTAACCCGGCACCAGTACGTAGCGCAGCCAGAACGGCTTGCCGTGTTCCTCGAGCCATGCCGCCGTGCGCAGCGTCTGCGCGTTGTCGCGTCCCGTGAGCGTGCGGTGGCGCTCCGGGTCGGCCTGCTTGACGTCGAGCAGCACCAGGTCGACCAGCCCCAGCAGCTCCTCGACCGCCGGGTTCCAGACGCCGCCGTTCGAGTCGAGGCAGACGTGGATGCCCGCCCCGTGCAGCTGCCGCACGAGCGGCACCAGCGCCGTGGCCTGGAACGTCGGCTCGCCGCCCGAGAAGGTC
>OIBU01000389.1_pt1 | contig 15091 bp, 10 predicted proteins | sample 1581111 | NCBI WGS metagenome assembly OIBU01 (sample SAMEA3882508, study PRJEB24775) | human gut metagenome | biome: human-associated habitat; feature: intestine environment; material: feces | place: Netherlands | collected 2009/2010 | reverse complement strand
AATATCGACAATAGAAAAATACCAATCGTCATCCACCCATACGCGGCGGATCTGCTTGTCCTGAAAAACAACGATCTTACTGTCTGCCATAACGGATTTATTTTTTACAAAGTTAGTTTTTTAATCCAGCAGGTGCAATAAACCGAGAATCAAATTCAATTCATGGGATTCCGTTTCGATAAACCCGACCGCATCCGGTTCTTCAGCAGCATGTTCTGCGGTATGGCATCCGATAAGGCAGATAACCCGATAAATTTACATCGAAAGGGCCGTATGACAAGTCCTGGACAAGCCCTCTTATTTTTCCGATCTGCCGCCTCGGCCGTCCGCCCCGACATAGCAGGCCGAAGGGTCTGCCTCGACCGCCCGCCGCAATATCCGGTCGCATTGTCCGGTTTCGATCGTCAACTTCGCCATAATTCCAATCAGCAGTGCAAAGATACTCTTTTTCCCGCCAGTTCGCAGCGCCATGTCCGTTCCCCGTGCCAACGGCTGCCACACCGATGCCGACGACCGCCACAGCGGCACTGCACCGTCGTCCGCAGTCCGCGTCGTCTTAAATTCGCAGCAGAACTATTTAATAACGATGCGAATATGTCACAGGAGGACGATCTGAGGGGTTTGTCCAAGGTCATGGACTTCATGCGGGCCCTGAGTATTTTATTCGTGGTAATCCACATCTACTGGTACTGCTACGGGCAGATTTTGGCGTGGGACGTCAATATAGGCATGATAGACAGGATTCTGCTCGGCTTCGACCGCACGGCGGGGCTGTTCGGCAGCATACTCTACACCAAACTTTTCGCCGTGCTCTTTCTCGGCCTCTCGTGCCTCGGCACCAAAGGGGTCAAGGAGGAGAAGATCACATGGAACAAGATCCTCGCAGCACTCGCGGCCGGCTTCGTGCTCTTCTTTTTCAACTGGTGGCTGCTCGACCTGCCGCTGCCGCAGTCCGCCGTCGTGGGGTTCTACATCCTGACGCTATCGGCCGGATATATCTGCCTGTTGATGGGCGGCGTGTGGATGAGCCGACTGTTGAAGAACAACATGATGGACGACCCTTTCAACAACGAGAACGAATCGTTCATGCAGGAGACGCGACTCGTCGAGAACGAATACTCGGTGAACCTACCGACGCGGTTCTATTATAACAAGCGGTGGCACAACGGCTTCGCCAACGTCGTAGTGCCGCAGAGAGCTTGTATCTGCGTCGGCGTTCCGGGGTCGGGCAAGAGCTACGCTGTTGTCAATCAATTCATCAAACAGCAGATCGAAAAGGGGTACACGATGTATGTTTACGATTTCAAGTTTCCCGACCTCGCGGAGATCGCCTACAACCACCTGCTGATGCACCAAGAAGGCTACAAGAAGGTACCGACCTTTTACGTCATCAATTTCGACGACCCGCGCCGCTCGCACCGCTGCAACCCGATCAACCCCTCCTTTATGAACGACATCTCGGACGCCTACGAGAGCGCCTATACCATCATGCTGAACCTGAACAAGACATGGGTGCAGAAGCAGGGCGATTTCTTCGTCGAAAGCCCGATCATCCTCTTCGCCGCCGTGATCTGGTTCTTGCGTATCTACGACGGGGGAAAGTACTGCACTTTTCCGCACGCCATCGAGTTTCTGAACAAACGCTACGAGGATATCTTCCCGATTCTGACGAGTTATCCGGAGTTGGAAAATTATTTAAGTCCGTTCATGGATGCGTGGCTCGGCGGGGCGCAAGACCAGTTGCAGGGCCAGATTGCCTCGGCCAAAATTCCGCTCTCGCGTATGATCTCCCCGCAGCTCTACTGGGTCATGTCGGGAGACGACTTTACACTCGACATCAACAACCCCGAGGAACCGAAGATTCTTTGCGTGGGAAACAATCCCGACAGGCAGAACATATACGGCGCGGCGCTCGGATTGTATAATTCGCGCATCGTCAAACTGATAAACCGCAAGAAGCAGCTCAAAAGTTGCGTGGTGATCGACGAGCTGCCGACGATCTATTTCCGGGGGCTGGATAACCTGATCGCCACGGCGCGTTCCAACAAGGTCGCCGTATGTCTGGGTTTTCAGGATTTCAGCCAGCTAAAGCGCGACTACGGAGACAAGGAAGCCGCCGTGATTCAGAATACCGTAGGCAATATCTTCAGCGGACAGGTCGTAGGAGAAACGGCCCGGACGCTCTCCGAACGATTCGGAAAGATCGTGCAGAAACGACAATCCGTAAGCATCAACCGCAGCGATACCTCGACGTCGATAAACACCCAGCTCGACAGTCTTATTCCTGCGTCGAAAATCTCGACGCTCTCGCAGAGCGTGTTCGTCGGAGCTGTGAGCGACAACTTCGGAGAGGAGATCGAGCAGAAGATTTTCCATGCCCGGATCGTCGTGGACAACGAGGCCGTGAAAAAAGAAATGGCGGAGTACAAGCCCATACCCGAAATATCGTCGTTCCTCGACGCCAGCGGGCGAGACATCATGCAGGAAAAGATCAAGGAGAATTACCGCCGCATCAAGCAGGATGCGCTCGACATCATCGAAACTGAAATGAAGAGGATAGAGAAGGATGAAAAATTGGCGGAAACGTTATTAGGGAAAACCGAATAGATGGAGTTTGGGAAAAATTGCATTAAAAGAGTACGTTTTTCCGGGAAAAATCGGGGATAGTATTTCGCTAATATATCCCGATGCCGACTTCATCTGCGATTAATTGCGAATTTATTTTCCAATCGTAAATTTACAAAGAAAAAGAAATACGATGTTTGGATGAGCCGTCCTGCTTTCGAAGGATATAAAAAATAACTTATTTTAATAAATCAGTTGATAAATATCAATCTGACAAACAGACTTTTAAGAAGATTTTACAGGGGTTTTAGTAACGATTTGGAGAATGTGCGAAATTCGCTACTTTGCGTAATCATCTTGTCAAATAACCCTTGTCAAAAACAAAGGTAGGAATTTTCTTTGAACTTGCAAAAATATTCGATTTAAGTGCTAAATACAAAACGAAGGCACGAGGTTATGAGCCTCGTACCTTCTTCCCTTTTATTTCTTGTTACCGTGTTAGATGGCTTTGATGACGAATGGGCAATAAGATTAAAATGGTTTTCTGCAAATTACGAAAAATAATTGATATATAGCCTATTTTCCGGTAATAAAAATGTAGCGACGGTGTTTCACAACTCTGTCGCTACCGCTACAACTAAAACAAGTTTTTAACCTTAATTTTTATCTTCATTACAAATGAATACAAAATAGTTGATATTTGCAAATCATCTGTCCGTTTCCGGTACGAGCCATTCGGGGGCATGAAAAAATGGTATGCCGCATGATAGTGGTCGGAAATGCGCCGGAGCCCGATTCGGATGTGTCGGATGGAAAAAAGGACTCCGTCGTTATACGACGGAGTCCCGGTTTATGAGTGAAACGGATCGGCGGGGTTAGAAATTGCCTTTGTCCTTGCGGTCCCACCACAGACGGGTGCCACCGGTGTCGCCGTCGCCTTTCACTTCGGAAGATTCAGCCTTCAGCAGCTGGATGGCATTGTTCACCTCGACGGTGTTGGAGCTCAGTTCCGTTTCGTTGTACAGCAGGCGGCGCGGGCCGAGCTGCGTGTCGATGATCGAGGGGGCCAGATTTTGCTTCGGACGGAAGAGTTTGGGGTAGCCCGTGCGGCGGTAATCGGCCCACGCTTCGGTCGAGAGCGGGAAGTTGGCGATCCATTTCTGGGTGATGATGCGTTCGAGCTTTTCTTCATTCGAAGCGCCTTCGTCCCACTTCACCGTGATACTGGTGGTCGGATCGGAGTTGTATTCCGGCTTCCACGGATCCGTATAACCCTCAGGTGAGGAGGTATCGTCGTTGATGTAGCTGCTGATAGCCGCATCGTCGATAGCCGCCCAGTCGGGGGCCGTCAGTTTCTTCTCGGTCCATGCTGCCGCGGCGTCGGACTGTCGGTAGCTCTTCTGGTTGCGGATGGAAACCTCGATACCCTTTTCATAGAGTTCCTTTACGCTCTGCTGCCCGGCGTCGGTCCAGCGAAGTTTGGCTTCGGCGCGCAGGAACCAGCCTTCGGCGGCGAACATGATGGGCTGCGGCGTCGCATATCCGCCGGCCAGAAACGAGTAGTAGACGCGCTGGTTGTCGTTGCCGCCGTTCTTATTGCCCAATTCGCAGCCTACGGGAACTCCGATGTATTGCGCTCCCTTGCGGATCAGGATGTCGCTTTCGTTGTATATGTCCTCGTTGTTCTGGTCTTTCTCGCCTGTCGGTTCGGCGGTCTTCTTGACCAGATGGCGGACGTTGGTGGTGAAATAGAGCGGGCGGCGCGGGCCGTTCATGAACGCTACGATCGACGAACCGATGCCCGAATCCAGCCAGTCCATCATGCGGCGCAGTTCGTTCGAGTAGGACTTGTTGATAAGGATGTCCTTGTCTTCGAGGACTCCGGCCTGAATGGCTTCCTTGGCGTATTTTTCAGCATCGACGGGGTTTACCTTGACGATGCGCAGCGCCATGCGCAGCTTGAGCTGGTTGGCGATCTTCTTCCAGAGCGTGCGGTCGCCGTTGCACCAGCAGTCGAACGATGCGAGACCTGCGGTCTCCGTATCCAGTCCTTCGAGCGCTTTGTCCAGCTGTGCGAATATCGCCTTGTAGATATCTTCCTGTTTGTCGTAGGCGTAGCTGCTGGGGCGTTCGGCCAGTTCGTCCGCTGCGAGGACCGACGAATAGGGAACCGGGCCGTAGGTGTCGGTATACTGGAGCAGGTTATACGCTTCGACGATGCGGGCTACGGCTGCGAAGTCATGCTGTCCGGCGGCGTCGCACTGTTTGATCAGCCGGCGGGTGTTGTTGAATATTTTCTGCATGAAGTTCTCGTGCATGCCGCCGCAGAACCCGCGGGCGAGGTCGTAACGCGCCATCGTCCAGTTGCTGTGCGGCACCTCGAAATAACCGCCGTAGTTGTCGATCGACAACGAGGTCCAGTACTGGAACAGGTTCTGGTGGGTGGGGTAACTGAACGAGAGGGGAGTGGAGAACTGCGCTTCGAACGGCAGTTCTTCGGGGTCGATCTCGTAGGGATTGGTGTTCAGCTCTTCGAAATCTCCCGTACAACTTCCCAACAGTGCGAGGGGAAGCGCCATTGCGGTAACGTTTCTAAGAATATTCTTGAGTTTCATAATGTGTAAACGCTTTTGATTAGAAATTCAGTTTCACGTTCAGACCGAAGCTGCGCGTGGTCGGCAGGTTGAAGACATCGAAGCCTTGCAGGCCGTTGCCCGTACCCATCGACACGTCGGGATCCATCGGGGCGTCTTTGTAGAAGAAGAAAAGGTTGCGGGCGATGAACGCAAGGGTCAGGTTCTTCGACTGGCCGAACAGGTTACGGAAAGTGTAGCCCAGCGAAATCTCGCGCATACGGACGTTGGTCGCGTCGTATACGTAATCCTCGACGTTGTAGACCGAGTTGAAGCTTGTCGCGCCCACCACGTCGTAGTAAGCCTTGACGTTCGAGAATTTGATGCCCTCGCGCATCACGTAGCCGCGGTCGCGCGCCCGGCCCGTGCGTTCCGATACGCCGTATCCGTCGAGTGTGGCCTCGGTCATCGAAACGACCTTGCCGCCGATGCGGAAGTCGATGAGCATGCTCAGTGTCAGGTCCTTGTAGCGGAACGTGTTGTTCCAGCCCATGTTCCACTTCGAGTTCATGTTGCCCATGTATTTCAGGTCGGAATTCTGCTCGCCGCCGTTTACGGGGATCTGGTAGTCGGCGCCTTCGGGGGTTTCCGTCACCAGTTTGCCGCTCTCGTCGCGTTTGAGCGTGCGGACGTAGAGGTCGCCATACTGGCCGCCTTCATAGAGGATCACTTTGGCGCCGCCCAAGTTGGAGACCGTTACGCCGTCTTGGATACCGTCGAAAAGCTCGATGATCTTGTTGTCGTTGTACGAGAGATTCAGATCGGTGGACCATGTGAATTCGTTGCCGAAGTCTTGGAACCAGCCGGCCGTCAGTTCGAAGCCTTGGTTCTGGACGTTGCCCGCATTGACGAACTGCGATTTGTAACCGCTCTCCCACGGCAGCGTCACCTCGAAGTACTGGTTCTTGGTGTTGGTCTTGTAATAGGTGGCGTTTACGTGCAGACGGTGCTGGAAGAACTCTCCGTCGAAACCGACCTCGAACGAGTGGGTCTTTTCGGGTTTCAGCGTGCGGAACGGCACCGATTCGGGCGGGTTGATGGCGCCTTGGTCGCCGTAGGTATAGCGCGGATTGGTCTTGTAGACGGGGACGTCGTTGCCGACGATGGAGTACGAACCGCGGAATTTGAACAGGTCGATATTCCGGCCCATGTCCACGAAACGGTTGAGCAGAAGGCTGGCGCCCACCGAAGGATAGAAGAACGAGTAGCCGTCGGTGTAAGCGAGGGCCGACGACCAGTCGTTACGGGCCGTCACGTCGAGGAAGAGCGCCTCTTTGAAGCCGAACGTGACAGCTCCGAAGACCGAGTTGAGCCGTTTGCGCTCCAGTCCCATGGTCGTGCCGTTCATGTAGAAATTCGACGGGTTGAAGATGTTGGGATAGTAGGCGCCGCCGTTGCCCGGAGCGACGAACTTGCTCTGCTCGTAGAGCAGGCTCACGTTGTTCGAACGTGTCTGCATCATGCTGGTGCCGAGGGTGGCGTTGAGCGAGAAATCGTCCCACGTATGGTTGTACTGGGCGAGCAGGTCCGCATAGAGCTGTTCGCTGAAGTAGCGGTTGTCGTCCATTTTGCCGTAGGTGTATTTATTGCCGTAGGACGACGCGTAGTGGTTGCGTACGTAGTGTTCGTCGGCGCGCTCGTAGCGCATGCGGCCCGTGAGCGAAAGTCCGTCGATGATCTGGTATTTGATCGATCCGCCGAATTCGTAGCGGTTGCGTTCGACGACGGGGCGTTCGCGGTTGAGCAGCCAGTAGGGGTTGCTGTTGGTCTCGTCGGTGGTAGTCACCCAGTTCTGGACGTTGGCGTTGAGCTCGCCGTTGTAGGTCTCGAAGTTGCTTTTGTAGCCGTTCCAGTCGCCGCCGCGCGGGAAAGTGTAGGTGCCGACGAGCGGGTTGAAGACGAAACCGCCGGCCGGCTGGTTCGAGATGTGCTGGTTCACGTATTTGGCGTTGAAATCGACCTTGATGTGGTCGTTGAAAAGGTCGAAACCGACTTTGGCGTTGAGCGTGTGTTGCGAGTAGTCGTTTTCAGGGGTGATGCCGCCGGATGTTACGTTGCCGTAGGAGAAGTAGGCTCGCAGGTCTTCGGCGCCGCCGTTGATCGAGATCGAGTTGTTGGTCGTCCAGCCCGTACGGAAGAACTTCTCGGCGTAATCGGGAGCCTTCGACGCGAGTTTGTCGCCCCAACTGTATTGGCCGTTCGCCCCGTATGTGTTCTGGAATTCGGGCAGCGAGAGCGGGGTGTCAATGGTCGTGTTGCTCAATACGTTCACCGCCAGACGCCCTGCCATGGCCGATTTGGTCGTGATCATGATGGCGCCGTTGGCGGCTACCGCACCGTAGAGGGCGGCGGCCGACGCGCCTTTCAGCAGGGAGATCGAGGCGATGTCGTCGGGGTTGATCGTAGACATGGCGTCGCCGCCGTCGCGCTGGGCGCCCCAGTTGCTGTCGACCTGATCGGACGTGATGTTCATCATCAGGGGGACGCCGTCGACGACGACCAGCGGCTGGTTCGAGCCGTTGATCGACTTGTTACCGCGGAAGAGTATTTTCGACGATCCGCCCGCGCCCGTCGAGTTCGGGGTAATCTGCAGACCGGCGGCCTTGCCCTGCAGCGCGTTGATCATATTGACCGACTTGATGTCGGCCACGTCATCGCCGCCGACCGTTTCGGCAGCATAGGAGAGTGTTTTCGACTGACGTTCGATACCCATGGCAGTCACTACGACTGCGTTCAGCTGGTTGGCGGTCGTCGTCATCAGGATGTCCAGTGTCGTCTGACCTGTGTAGGTCACCTCGTAGGGGTCGTATCCTACGTAGGTTACTTGCAGTACGTCGCCGGGCTGCAACCCTTCCAGACGGAATTTGCCGTCCATGTCGGTTGTCGTTCCGCGCGTCGTGTTCTTCACAATCACCGTTGCTCCGAGAAGCGGCCCGGAGTCGTCTTTGATCAGGCCTTCAAGGGTGCTGCCCCCCCCCTCCTGCGCGTAGGAACGCAGAGCGGTAGCCGGCGCAATGAGGCAAAAGGACGTCATCAGAGCAAAGCAGATGAAAAGTGCTCGGTTGGTTAATTTCCTCATAAATAAGTGGGTTTTAGTTGAACAAGAGTAAAGATTCCGGAGTGACGCCGTATCTTTGGTTTGATAGAAAAAGCAGTGTTATAGCGGCATATTTTAATGTTAAAAAGTAGTGTTATGAAATCAAAGATAAATATATTTTAATTAAATATCAAATTATATATTAAAAAATAATACGTGAAGTTCAGTATGTCCATAATGATATTTCGATTGTTTATTTCATTATAAATATATTGAATTTCAGCAAAATACACAAATGTCTTTGTATAAATTTTACGCATGATTTATTCGTGTTATGTTAAAAATATTAACGGACGTTATACGGATAATCATATTTGCAAATTATTCTCGTTGTTATATTGAAAACCATCTCCGCTAATTGGTGAGGAGTACTCTGCGTTTTCCGATGGTTTACGCCTAACTTTTTACGCTTCGTGTCGGCACGAATTTCTTTCGACTGATCCTCGTCCTCGGTTTTTTGGCTATGGGCTGGATTTCGGCAGACACTTCGGCTTTAGGCTTCCGCCCCCGCCTTTTTGGAGGCACTACCTGCAGGCAGTCTATGGCTTTCAGCCGCTCGTATTCCTCGCGCAACTCGTCGATGATCCGTCGGTTGTTGCTTGCAATACAATCGCGCAGGAGTTTTACATCTTCGCGGCTGAATCCGTAATGTTTAATCGTTTCGCGCGTCAGTTCGAAGGGCGCGTTTTCCAGAACCGCCCGACGGCACAGGTAAGCCAACAAATGCGGATATTCCGTTACGAAAATTTCTACCGTCAGCTCCTTGCGGCTCGTAGCGCAGAAACGCTCCTCCCCGTTGAAAGGGTTCTCCATCAATTCCCATTCGGGAAACTTCGTGGCCCATTGCTCGCGAAAAAAATAGGCATTGAAATTAACCCGGAAAGAATCGATGCGGCTGTCGAAGTTTTCGTAATTGTCGTTAAACTCCGCAACTGAAAATGTCTTTTCGTCGGGATGGCTTTCTTCATCGTCCAGCGTAATCCAAAATACCGATTTCGGAGCACCGCACAAGATTGCATAGACAAAATGCGCCTTCTTTTTCAGATCATCGAAAAATTGCCGGATGTCGCTTTTGCGGATGTCGCAATCCAAACAGTCTTGAAGCAGATTCCCCAGCGTATAGGATTTTTGTGGCATGGTTCAGTAGTTATGGGTTTATAGAACAATTCTTAAACGTACGCAAAGGTTATAGGCACTTCGAGAATACAAAATAAAGGGACGACCGAATTGTAATTGCAATAAAATAACGATTGTCTGTTAACTAATCGTGGTTGGTCATCCCTTTTTCTATTAAAAAGACAATGCCAAATACGTTAGGCGATGGTTGTGTGACAGTGATGATGTAAGTCCGTATCGAGTTTCGGCATTGCATTTAACAAATATCTTAAATTATTGTGAGAATACAAAATATATCGTAAAAAAACAGGTGCGGAAACAGTAAAGTCAGTAGTGGGAAAATATGAAGCTAAGATTCGAGTATCCCGCACCCGTTATCGTAAAATTGAAGTATCGAAAAAGAGGGGCGGTAACGGACTGGTACGCCTCACACCACGATAAACGAAAAAGAGCATCCTTCGGCTTATCGTTTCCGTCCGCCCCTCGGCTTCCGAAACGCGAGCCTATGGAGGCAGGAGATTTCGGAAGCATTGTTACAGAAGAAGCAGGAACCGCAACGGACTTACTTGACATGATAGCTACATCACTTCCCTTGTCACTCTCTTTTTTAGCGGTTCCTGCATGATGAAAAACGGGTGCGGGACTGTCGATGAAAAAAATAGTGACGCAACTTCGACATGAAGAATTCCAATGTCCCGCACCCAGTTCGGAGAACGGCCCGCCGTTACCAGATTTAGGTGCCTTTAAAGCGGGATTATTATCGACGGCGAGCGTTCTCGTTACAGCGAATGACGGCACCCCGCACCGACCGAGGGTCGGCGGAACGTGATTCTTTCCGATTGGGAGTATATGGCCGTAACATCGTATTATTAAGGGTTCGTTATTAAAATCCTCGTTCCGGCCTAAACACATAAAAAAGCACGGAACGCAGGTACAGCCCCAACGGTCGGCCTTGCGAGCCTTGGATTGGTAACTGCCCTTACGCCCGTGCCCGCCCACGGCACAAAGCCGCAGGCATGACAAGGGTTTCAGACAAATTTTACACCAATCCTAAAACCTATTATATCGCTATAATAGTCGCAAGTTTACCGCTGGTATAAAGGTTGTCCTAACCTTATGAATATGTTACGGCTATGGCGCCGTTTTCATCCGCAAAGGTAACATATCTTTTTCAATTTTAGTTATGCGACCCGACTGATGCCATAAAAGAATGACGAAACGTGAACCCGGCTCTGAAGAACCCCGCTGTCCTTTACAAGAAAGGTATGCGGCTTGCGTTACTTACGCTGCGTAGGTCGTAGGAAACCCGTCTGACTTCGTAACACAAGAGGCCCACGCCCGTCAGGTGTAGTTGCCTTAAATGTACTGCCCCGTCAAGGCGTGGTACGACCCGACAAGGACTCTCTTGTTGCCGCAGACTGTAAATTTCCTACGTTTACGCAAACAGCAACGCGATTCACGCCTTTACAGCGGATCGCTTGTCCCAAAGGTAGCACAAAAAATTCGAATCCGCAATATGTTGCGGGCACTTTTTGTGCCGTAGGGTTTATGCCGCCCGAATAGCCCATGTTCTGGCTTTAACGGAATACGCCGTCCTAAAACAACAACGGGACGGCCTTTTGGTTCCGTCCCGCTCGTGGTTACATCTTCATCCCGCGCCTTTGCTCCGTTTGTTCGATGTCAATTCCTATCCGCTCGTAAAACTCCTTTCGTTGCTGTCTGAACCACTCGTCGCAGTCCTTTCCGTTTATGGTGAACTGGAACCCGCTCGGCCCGTCCTTGTCGGGTTTGAATTGGAGAATGACATCGTTCGCCCGAAACGTATGATTATACCTTATCGAATGCAGCTCGCCCGTATATCTGTAAGGTTGCATCGTAAACAACGCTTTGGTCCGCTCCTTGTCCAACCCGACATCCTTGCAGTAATTTTCCCATTTCAACAGCCCCTTTACATAGGGACACAACTCATCGACACGCATCAAGGCTTTTATGACTTGTTGTGCTTCCTGTTTAAGGTTGGCCACCTCTTTATCGTGTCCGGCCTGCATGGTCTTGATCTCTTGTTGCAGTTGCCCGATGCACTTATCCTTGTCGGCAATTACCCCTTGCAAATCTGCAATCTGTTTTTCATACCTCGCGGGCTTGGGGTCGTGGAATAACGCTCCGATCCTTTCTACGGCTTTCGTCGTGGCATCCACGGCCACGCCTTTGAGTTTGTCGGTCTTGATCTCCCGCCGCGTCTGTGCCAACTCCGTTTCGGCTTTCTCCAATTCTTCTTTCTTCTTCCTCCGCTGTTCGTCGATAATGTTGCAGTCTGTCTGCGCGGCTCGTTGCTGTGCTTGGAGTGCGGCAATATCTACCGTGAGCGTCTTTTGCTGTTCTTTCAGATTCTCGATCTGTTCGGCCATTTCATTTTTCCGGACGAACACCTCGCGGTAATACTGCTGCGTGGAAATATGTTTTGCTTCCGATCCCTCGACGCCGCGTTGCAGTCCGTATTTGGCCATCGCTTCGGCATAGGTGGTCTGGTAGGCTTTGAGTTTGTCCCGTGCCATCACATCGTCGGCACATAGACGCGGGCGGTCTTTCTTAGTGCGATAGGTTCTCTTTCCGCTTTGGGCGTTCTTCTCCCGCTCCAGCTTGGCCTTTCTGCGTTCGCCCCGTGTGATCGGCACGACGGTCGCGTGTATATGTGGTGTTTTCTCGTCCAGATGCAGGACTGCCGACACAACGTTTTCCTTTCCGAAGGTCTTTTGCAGCCAGCCGCAGGAATCCTTGGCCCAAGCATCCAACTGTCCGGCCTGCCGGATACGCTTCATATCTTCGGGGCTTCCGGAGAGCATGACACGCAACGCCCTTACTTGGTTCTTTCCGATCTTGCGTTCCAGTCCTGCATTGTCCAGCCGGTGCTGGATCGCTTCGGTACGGTTGGTAACTCCTTTGGGGAACTCTACTAATTCTTCGTTCAGGTAGGTAAGTGTCGTTATGACGTTGGCGGGTGTTATTCTCCGCTCGACGTGTCCCGACATGGCGGCGTCCGTTCCGGCTGCCTTCTCGATATGCAATACGACATAGCCCATAGCGGTATAGTTTCAGGTGGTTTGGATAATCTGTTCTCGGCGGCATCGGAGCGAAGCGGATAAGGATTCGGAGTTGTCCCGGCCGTCCGGCTTGCGGAGTTGCCGCCGCAAGGGGTGTCCAGAGGGGCGCCGCCCCTTTGGCCTAATGGGGCATTTTCAGCGTTGCGGAGCAATGCGGAAAGAAAATGCCCTAATAGGCTATGCCTTTTGTAAAAAGGCGCGGGCGCGAAGCGGCCGATGGGTGGGCGACGGTGCCGCCGTCATGTCCGTCAGCAGGGGAAGCCGATGAAAGCGAACCGACGGCCCGGAAGCCCGTGCCCCTGTGCGCCCGGAGGGATCCTCCGTAAATCCCGAAGGGCGCACAAGGGCGGAAGGGCTGTTACTCCGCCAGACGGTATTTGTCGCCGAGGCGTTCGGTGAGCGCCGACATGTCGCGGCTTATCTTTTCATTGGTGATCTTCGCGTAGATTTGGGTGGTCTTGATGTTCGTATGCCCCAACAGGCAGCTGACGGTTTCGATAGGCATACCCTGCGAGAGCGTGATGGTTGTGGCGAAGGTATGCCGCGCCATGTGGAAGGTCAGTTTGTTTTTAATGCCGCATTGCTTGCCGATCTCGCGCAGGATGTCGTTGCAATGGCAGTTGCACGGCATATAAAAGACATGGTTGTCGAGCCGCTGATCCGCGTATTTCTCGATGATGCGTTTGGGAATATCCAGCAGGCGGATACGGCTTTCGGTATTGGTTTTCTTACGTCGCGTGATGATCCACAGGTTACCGTCGAACATAGTTTGAAGGTTGTCCGTGGTCAGCCCTTTCACGTCGGCATAAGCCAGCCCCGTGAAGATGGAGAAGACGAACAGATCGCGGATGCGGGCATGCGCCTTGTTGGCCGTTTTATAGTTCATCACGGCCTTGATCTCCTCTTGCGAGAGATAACCCCTGTCCACGCTTTCGGGAGAGTTGATATAGCCCGAAAACGGGTTGAACGGCAGGCGCCCGTCGTTGCGGGCAATGGCGACGATATGTTTCAAGACGATCATGTAGCCCCACACGGTATTTGTGCGGCATTTCTTCTCCGTGCGCAGGAAATACTCGAAATCGTTGATAAAGGTAAGGTTCAGTTCTTTCAGCGGGATGTCCTCCCGGTGGTAGGTATGGGCGAGGAACTCCCGCACGCGCTTACACACGCAGCAGTACTTTTTCCATGTGGCGACCTCACGGTTGAAACCCACCTTTTTCCGGTATTCGACATTGTGCTGTTCGAAGAGTTTCAACAGCGTTTCCTGCTTTACTCCGATACCGAGGTAGGCATCCCGCAGTTTGGCGGCCGTGACATAGCCGTCCGACTGCATCAACTCCTGATAGCGGCGGTTCACCTCGACGCGGATTTTATCGACGGCAAGATTGATTTGCATGGCCTCGACGCTCTTGCCCGTCGCCCGGCCGTTCTTGACATCCCATAAACGCGGAGGAACGTCCATTTTGCAACTGAATTGTTTGACCTCGCCATCTACTGTAAGACGGCACATCAAAGGCAGATCGCCGTTGGGGCGGGCGCTGCCTTTCTTCACGTAAAATAAGACCCGAAACGTGCTTCGCATAATAAACCCGATTTTTGGTTACAAAGTTAATACCTGTCGGGCCGTTTGTCAAGATGTAAAATTGTGCAAAACACAGAAAAAGAATGTGTTACGCTTCAATAGCGAAGTAAATTCCGCGTAATGATCTGGTAACGATTCTTTGTCGGCGATAGGCTGTAAAACCGTATCGAACCAATTTCCGCATAACGCAAATTAACGCGCTATTAATTACAAGCCAACACTTTACACCTCTCGTTGCGCTATCCTGCTAATCCGCTGAAAGTTTATTTTACGCTCAAGACTTTCCCTGCCAACCCGTGCCTCTTCCCGCCAGAAGGGGCGCGTTTGGTGTTATGAACTGAAAAAGGCTTTATCTTGCCGGCGGATTTTCACCATTCATTCGATTTATTCATTTAATTATCTGCATTATGGCAAGAGAACAGGAAAAGCTATCGAAGGACGTGCTGGCCGTCCTCGACAAAAAGACGAACGATCTGCGTCTGGTCAGCGAGATGAACGAGCAGACGGGAGAGTTCAACACCGTGAGCACGGCTCCGGGTGACCGGCGTAGAGCCCTTTCATTCGACAGCCGAACGGTTTTAGGAACCTTTTTCGAGAACCTTCGCAACCAATACGGACGCCCGTCCGACCTGGGCTGAAGTTTCTTTCGGATCGGAATCGAAAAACTCGACCGAGCCCTCGACTCCATCATCCAAGTCCGCGAAGGCAAAGATCAGGACGGCTCCCTGGCCAAAGAGGTCTCCGACTACGAACTCAACAACGAGGGGCGTATCGCCAAGTTCGCCGACCGCTATAAGTTCGAGGAACGGGAACTTCCGTGGGATCAGATTCAGGCGTTGGGCCTGAACAAAGAAATCCTGCTGGAGAATCAAAGCATGGGTGACATCCTCAAGGGACGTATCCCCAACAAACTGGTACCGCTAAAACACAAGGTGGACGGCCGCTGGGTCGATTTGGGCCTCGGCACGATTTCGCCGATCCGCGACGATGCGGGCAA
>OIBU01000387.1_pt1 | contig 15102 bp, 10 predicted proteins | sample 1581111 | NCBI WGS metagenome assembly OIBU01 (sample SAMEA3882508, study PRJEB24775) | human gut metagenome | biome: human-associated habitat; feature: intestine environment; material: feces | place: Netherlands | collected 2009/2010 | reverse complement strand
ATCGAGAACGAGCGTGACCGCCGCATGACCATCATGACCACCTGCTTCATCCCCTGCGGCGCAAAGATGCCCATCATCGGCCTCATCGCAGGTGCTCTGTTCGGTGGTTCTTCTCTGGTGGCTGTCTCCGCTTACTTCATCGGCATGGCTGCCATCATCTGCTCCGGCATCATCCTGAAAAAGACCAAGATCTTCGCAGGTGATCCCGCTCCCTTCGTCATGGAGCTGCCCGCTTACCATGTGCCTGCATGGGGCAACGTTTTCCGTGCCACCTGGGAGCGAGGCTGGTCCTTCATCAAGCGCGCCGGTTCCGTCATTCTGGCAGCTACCGTTGTGCTGTGGTTCCTGCAGGGCTTCGGTTTCGAGAATGGTGCCTTCGGCATGGTCGAGGATCAGGACAACTCCGTCCTGGCCGCTATCGCTACCAAGATCGCCTGGATCTTCGCTCCTCTGGGCTTCGGCAACTGGCGTGCAACCGTTGCTTCCGTCTCTGGTCTGATCGCAAAGGAGAACGTGGTTGGCACCTTCGGCGTTCTGTATCACTTCGGCGGCGAGCTGTCTGAGAACGGTGATGAGATCTGGGCAGCAGTTGCGCAGGATTACACCGCTCTGTCCGCTTACGCATTTATGATCTTCAACCTGCTGTGCGCTCCCTGCTTCGCTGCTATGGGCGCGATCAAGCGTGAGATGAACAACGGCAAGTGGACTGCCATCGCCATCGGTTATATGTGCGCTCTGGCTTACTGCGCGGCTCTGGTCGTGTACCAGATCGGTGGTCTGATCACCGGTGAGGTTGGCTTCAACTTCTTCACCATCGTGGCAATCGTGATTTTTGCCGCATTCCTGTACCTGATGTTCCGCCCCAACAAGTACGTTGGCGACAACGAGGTCAAGATCGACGTTTCCAAGATCAAGTAAAATCATCTGTCCAGTTTGAAAGGGTGTGTTCTGTATGATGGAATTCCTGGCCACGAACTTTAATCTGCCTACCATTATTGTAGGTGCTATCGTGTTTGGCGGTGTGGGCTGGGCCACATGGCACTCCCACAAGCATGGCGGCTGTGGGGGCTGCGGCGAAGGCGGCTGCAATGGCAATTGCGGCGGCTGCAGCGGCTGCCACTGATCGGTAAAAACCGCTGGGCGCGGGTCGAACATCCAATCGGCCCGCGCCCTTTTTTAGAATGAAAAAAGTTAGCTTTGGATAACACTGGAAGCGGCTTACATTATTATAGGAGAGAGTGATACTATGGAACTGACAGCAGCCCATCTGCGGTATCTCCTGGCCATCTATGAGGTCTCCCAGACGCATCTGGATATCTGCTCCCGCAGCATTGCCGAAAAGCTGAACGTGACTAAGCCCAGCGTGGTGCGCATTATGAACCTGCTGATGGATCGGGGAATGATCGTGAAGGAACACTACGGCAAGATCTATCTGACCGATCGGGGCATCTTTGTGGCAAAGGCGGTCAGGGCTCAACTGGAAACGGTGCTGACGCATTTTCCGCCTGTGCGCATCGACATGACCGAGGAGGAACGCTATAATGCCGCTTTGGCCTTGACTTCGGCCCTGCCCGAACGGGCTTTTACCGGCGAATATGACCGCCTGTTCGGCCCGGATGAATCTGAAAAGGAGAACGCTTCATGATCAACAAAAAACTGCTTTCCTTCGATCGGAAGGCCCTGCGCTATGTGGGGCTGAACGTACTGTTCCAGTGGCTGGGGATGCTGTGCAATGTGGTGCTGGTGATGACGGTATCCCGCCTCATCGGCGGCGTGTTTGCTGGCAGCCTGACCGGCTATGCCCTCTGGCAGGGGATGCTGCTCTGCCTGCTGACTGTGCCGGTGCGCTATGGCCTTACCCTCTGCGCCTCCGATATGAGCGACCGGGCTTCCAAGGATGTCAAGCGCACCCTGCGCAGCAGCATCTATGCAAAGCTCACCCGGCTGGGGGCCGGTTACAGCGAGACGGTGGCCACCAGTGAAGCCGTGATGCTGGCCAGCGAGGGGGTAGAGCAGATCGACACCTACTTTGCAAAGTATCTGCCCCAGCTGTTTTATAGCCTGCTGGCCCCGGTGACCCTGTTTGTGCTGCTGGTGGGCGTGCACGCACGCTCGGCCATCCTTCTGCTGTGCTGTGTGCCGCTCATCCCCCTGTCCATTGTGGCGGTGCAGAAGTTTGCAAAGAAGCTGCTGGCAAACTACTGGGGCGAGTATACTACCCTGGGCGACAGCTTTCTGGAGAATATCCAGGGCCTGACCACCCTGAAGATCTATCAGGCAGACGGCTGGAAGCACGAGGAGATGAATGCCCAGGCCGAGCGGTTCCGCAAGATCACGATGAAGGTGCTGACCATGCAGCTGAACAGCGTGACCCTGATGGACCTGATGGCCTACGGCGGTGCGGGTCTTGGCATCATCAGCGCGGCATCGGCCTTTGCCAAGGGCCAGCTCAGCCTGACCAGCGCCCTGACCATCCTCCTGCTGGCGGCGGATTTCTTCCTGCCCCTGCGCCTGCTGGGCAGCTACTTCCACATTGCCATGAATGGTGCGGCTTCGGCTGAGAAGATCTTCAGGCTGCTCTCTGCCCAGGAGCCTGAAGATGGCGAAAAGACCGCCGACCCGGCCGACAGCACCCTTGCGCTGGAGCATGTCACTTTTGGTTACGAGAAGGAGCGTACCATTCTGCACGATGTGTCCCTGACCATCCCGCAGGGCAGCTTTGTCTCGCTGGTGGGCGAAAGCGGCTGCGGCAAGAGCACCATAGCGGCCATCCTGTCCGGTGCCCGCACCGCGACGGAGGGAGAGGTCACGCTGGGCGGCATCCCGGTCAGCGAATGGAAACAGGCCGACCGCCTGCGCCTGCTGACACTGGTGCCCCACAATGCGGCCATCTTCAAGGGTACGGTGGAAGCCAACCTCCGGATGGCCCGGCCCGATGCAGCCGAAGCCGAGCTCTGGGCGGCCCTGGAGCAGGTGAACCTTGCAGACTTCTGCCGCAGCCAGAGCGGCCTTGCAACGGCGCTCCACGAGGGCGGCTCCAACCTGTCCGGCGGGCAGCGCCAGCGCCTTGCCATGGCCCGTGCCCTGTTGCATGATTCGCCCATCTATGTGTTCGACGAGGCGACCTCCAATGTGGATGCCGAGAGCGAGAACGATATCATGAAAGCCATCCACAGCCTGGCGGGAAAGAAAACAGTGATCCTGATCTCCCACCGTCTGGCCAATGTAGTGGACAGCGACTGCATCTATGTGCTGGAGGCAGGCCGCATTGCCGAGCAGGGAACGCACCATGACCTGCTGGCGGCACAGGGGGTGTACAGCCGCCTGTACAACGCCCAGAAACAGCTGGAAGACCTTGGGGAGGTGAGCGCATGAACAACACAAAACACCGCAGTCCGTTTGCCATTGCCGCACGGCTGATCGTGCTGGTCCGGCCCATGCTGCCCATCATGCTGGCAGCCATTGTCATGGGTGTCATCGGCCATTTCTGCGCCACCTTTATCACGGTCTTCGGCGGCTTTGCCCTGCTCACGGCGGCAGGCCTGCCCAGCCCGCTGGCAGGCGTGAACACAGCCTTTGTCTGTATCCTTGTCTTTGCCCTGCTGCGCGGCGTGCTGCGCTACGCAGAGCAGGCCTCCAACCACTATATCGCCTTCAAGCTGCTGGCCCTCATCCGGGATAAGGTGTTCGGCGCACTTCGCCGCCTGACCCCTGCCAAGCTGGAGGGCCGTGACCGGGGCGACCTGATCTCCCTGATCACCGCCGACATCGAGCAGCTGGAGGTGTTCTATGCCCACACCATTTCGCCGGTCTGCATCGCGATCCTCTGTGTGACCGGCATGACCTGCTTTACGGCCAGTTATCATATTCTGCCCGCACTGGTGCTGCTGGCAGGCTATCTGCTGGTGGGCATTGCTCTGCCGGTGTGGTCTGCCAGACGGGGCGACAAAGCTGCCCGTGAGTACCGGCAGGCCCTGGCCGACACCAACAGCTATCTGCTGGAAAGCCTGCGCGGTCTGCGGGATATCCTGCAGTACCAGAACACCGCCGCGCGTGCCGAGGGCATCACGGCCCACAGCGAGACGCTGGGGGAGAAGCAGAAGGCCATGAAGTACCGCGAGGGCGTGACCGTGGGTGCCGCCAACACCCTCATCGTGCTGACGGCGCTGGCTGTGCTGGGGGTGAGCATCCGGCTGTATCAGAATGGCCAGCTGGGCGCGGAAGGGGTGCTGATCTGCACCCTGTCGGCCCTGAGCTCCTTTGGCCCGGTGGTGGCGCTGGCCAACCTCGGTGCCAGCCTGACTCAGGTGTTCGCCAGTGCCGACCGTGTCCTTGACCTGCTGGACGAGGACCCCGTGACTGCCGATGTGATCGACGGCGCGGATACCACCTTTACCGGTGCACAGGCTGAGCATGTCAGCTTTGCCTACGCCAAGGAAGAGGTGCTCCACGACCTGAGCCTGACCATCCCGGAAAAGAAGATCGTGGGCATCACGGGCCGCTCCGGCAGCGGCAAATCCACCTTCCTGCGGCTGCTCATGCGCTTCTGGGATGTGAGCAGCGGTACCATCCGGTTTGGTGAACGTGATATCCGCGCCGTGAACACTGCCGCCCTGCGCGCCCAGGAAAGTCTTGTGACCCAGGAAACGGAGCTGTTTGACGATACCATAGAAAACAACATCCGGATCGCCCGGCGCGATGCCACCCGTGCCGAGGTGGAGGCTGCCTGCAGAAAGGCCGCGCTGGATGGCTTTATCAACAGCCTGCCCAAGGGATATGATACCCCTGTGGGCGAGCTGGGCGGTGCACTCTCCGGCGGTGAGCGCCAGCGCATCGGTGTGGCCCGTGCCTTCCTGCACGATGCACCCTTTCTCCTGCTGGACGAGCCTACCTCCAATCTGGACAGCCTGAACGAAGGGATCATCCTCAAGGCCGTGCGGGATGAGTGCAGGGAAAAAACTGTCCTGCTGGTCTCCCATCGCAGATCCACCATGGCCGTGGCCGACCTGAGCTTCTCGGTAGAGAGCGGACGGCTGAGCTGAGAAAATCGGATATCATGCAAAAAAGACGCGCTCTGTGATGAGCGCGTCTTTTTTGTGTGCAGGGAGAAATTTACTGCTTGCGTGCAAACACGATGCCGATGGTACCGGGGCCGGAATAGCCGCCGATGGTGGTGCCGATGTCGGTCTCGTAGACATTCTCAAAATTGCCGTACTGCCGCAGTCCGGCCTTGATGGCCTCCATGCAGCCGGGCTTTGCCTGAGTGGAAGAGATGAACACCATGCTGCGGTCGATGTCCTCCCGGTTCGCCAGCTGGTCGGTGATGTACTTGCCCACGCAGATGGGCAGACTGCCCCGGTACTTCCGCACGACTTTCAGTTCACCATCGATGACGGCCAGGCTGGGCTTGATGCCCAGAATGTTGGCCCCGAAGGCCAGCACGCCGGAGCAGCGGCCGCTTTTGGCCATGTAGTCCAGCTGGTTGAGCACAAAGCTCAACTCGACCCGCTTGGCAAGGCCCTGTAAGCGCATGGAAATGTTCTTGGGCGGCAGGCCGTCAGCGGCCCACTTGGCTGCCTGCAGGACGAGATAGCCCTGCCCGGTGCAGATATTCTCGCTGTCCACAACATAGACGTTGCCGAACTCCTGCGCCGCCAACCGGGCGTTCTGGAAGCAGGAGGAGAATTTGGAGCCGACATTGATGTGGATGACGGCATCGTAGTCTCTGGCAAAGGGGGCGAGGAAGTCGGTGTATTCCACCAGATTGGGGGCAGCGGATTTGGGCATTTTGCCGCCGTTCTGGGCATGGGCGAATACATCGGCGGGGTGGATGGTAACGCCGTCCAGATAGCTTTCCTCCCCCATGAGGATGTGCATGGGGATCAGGCTGATGTTCCACTGCCGGAGCAGCGCTTCGGACAGATCGCAGGTGCTGTCCGCAGTGATCTTGATGTTCAAAATGAGATTCCTCTTTTCCAGCCGCACGTCCGGCGGCAGCGTGATAGTTCAAAATTCGCAACTATCATACCACAAATACTTCAAAATTGTTAGCTATAAAGCCGATAAAAAATGTAAATCTTTTATGAAGTGTGTAAAAGGGGCGAAAATCCATGGGCTATCTGTACAGTTGTCACAAAAATGTGCCGGAGTTTCTGGTTCTTTCCGAAAATTCGCTCGGAACTGTTTATTTTGTCGGCCAAAAATTATATAATAAGTAATACCCAAGAATTAAGATGGATTCGGTCTGCCTTGCGGCCGTTTGTTTATTGGAGGTTTGCCTGCTTATGTTCGTTACTGATTATACCATGCATCTGCTGGATCATGTAAAAAAGATCCATTTCATCGGCTGCGGCGGCAGCGGTATGTATCCGCTGATCCAGATCCTCACTGCCAAGGGATATGATATCTCCGGCAGCGATGTGCTGGACGGCAGCATCATCCGCTCGGAGCGGGAGATGGGCGTGAAGGTCAGCCTGGGTCATGCTGCGGACAACGTGATCGGCTCTGACCTGGTGGTCTACTCTGCCGCCATTGCCAAGGACAACGTGGAGCTGAATGCTGCCGCTTCCTATGGCATCCCCACTGTGGAGCGCAGCGTTCTGCTGGGCTATGTGAGCCGCCTGTACAAGGACAGCATCTGCGTTTCCGGCACCCACGGCAAGACCACCACGACTTCCATGATCACCACCGCACTGGAGCTGGCAGGCCGTGATCCCTCTGCAGTCATCGGCGGCAAGCTGCCCCTCATCGGCGGCTACGGCAAGGCCGGCAAGGGTGATGATATCGTCATCGAGGCCTGCGAGTTCTCCGAGACCTTCCTCAAGCTGACCCCCTATATGTCCGTGGTGCTGAACATCGATAACGACCATCTGGACTATTACGGCAGCATGGGCGAGCTGAAGTTTGCCTTCAAGCGCTTTGCCCTGATGACCCATTTTATGATCTTTGCCAATGCAGATGATAAGAACACCATGGATGTCATGTACACCCTGGACCGCCGCGTGCGCACCTTTGCCATTGACAATGCGGCCGATTACCGTGCTGTCAACGTGCAGGAGTACAAGCCAGGCTTCTTTGAATTCGATCTGAAGGAGTGGGATACCAATGAGCTGGGCCACATCCGTCTGGCAGTGCCGGGCCGCCACAACATTTACAATGCACTGGCCATGTGTGCTGTCTGCCGCTCTGTGGGCCTGACCGTGGAGGAGTGCGCCAACGCTGCCCTGAACTTCAAGGGGGCAGGCCGCCGTTTTGAGGTCTACGGCGAGTGCAACGGCGCGGTGGTCGTGGACGACTACGCCCACCATCCCACCGAGATCCGCGCGACCCTGAACACCGCCAAGGAGCTGGGCTACAATCGTGTCATCGCAGTCCATCAGCCGTTTACATACAGCCGGACCAAGATGCTGTTCAACGACTTTGTGGATGTGTTCAAGATCCCTGATATCACGGTGATCACCCCCATCATGGGCAGCCGCGAGCCCAACGACCCCACCATTACCAGCGCAAAGCTGGCGGCGCAGATCCCCAACTCTGTGCTGGTGGACAGCCTGGAGGCTGCCGCTGACTGGGTCAAGCAGAACGCCCGGGAGGGCGATCTGGTCATCACTCTGGGCTGCGGCGATATCTATAAGGCCAGCAAGATGATGGTGAAGAAAGACTGATCGTAAGAACTGATCGTTTGGAATAGCTGAAAGCCGCCGGGTCAAAAACGCCCGGCGGCTTTTGGCTGCCGGACGTTTCACAGACCGAACTGGTCTGCAATACCACCCTGCGAAAGCGCCCTGCCGGGAGACCGGCGGGGCGTTTTTGCGCTATGGGATGGGCGTAATGAAAAATATCTCAAAAATTTTACACAAATCAGACCCGGAAGGGTGGCGGCGGGGGTGGGATTCTGCTATACTGATTCTGGTACGAAAAGGAGGAGAGAGGATATGCCATCTACGTATGCACACCGCCGCTTTGGTGCGGATGTTCTGGTGCAGCTGCCCAGGGAGCTGCGGGAAAAGATCACCCCGTACCGGCCGCTGTATGATATGGGCCTGCACGGGCCTGACCTGATGTTCTACTACCGGGCGTTGCAGTCCAACCCCGTGAACCGGCTGGGCAACGCCATGCACGAGCAGCCGGGCCGGGTGTTCTTTACCCGGGCCCGGGGCGTGGTGAACACGGCCCGCAACAAGAATGCTGCGTTGGCCTATGCGCTGGGGTTCGTCTGCCACTTTGCACTGGACAGCACCTGCCACCCCTATGTGGAGCGCTATACCCGGGAAAGCGGTGTGAGCCACTGCGAGATCGAGACGGAGTTTGACAACCAGCTGATGCGGGAGGACGGGCTTGACCCGATGCACTTTTTCACGGCGGGGCATATCCGCCCCAACCGGGAGTTTGCAAAGATCATTGCGCCGTTCTATGAAAATGTCACGGCAGACGAGACCTACGGAGCCATGCGGGGCATGGTGCGGGTGCACCATCTGCTGCAGGCTACCAGCCCGGTCAAGCGCTGGGTGGTGTTGACGGCCCTGAAAGCGGCAGGTACCTATGATGTCATGCACGGGCTGGTGGCGAACCTCCAGCCCAATCCCCGGTGCGAGGCCAGCGACAAAGAGCTGGAAGCACTGTATCAGCAGGCTCTTCCGCTGGCAGTGCGGCTCATCACGGAATATGTGGAAGGACTCTCCAACGGCGCACCGCTGGACAAGACCTATGACCACACCTTCGGAGAATTTTGAGAGGAACGTAAATGAACGAAGCAAAGCAAAAAAATCGCCTGACCAGCCTGGAACGGGCGTGGATCTTATACGATGTGGGCAACTCGGCGTTTGTGCTGCTGGTGGCAACGCTGATCCCCATCTTCTTCAACGCACTGGCTGAGGGGGGCGGCCTGAGCTCGGTGGAGTATCTGGCCTACTGGGGCTATGCAGCCTCGGCGGTCACGGTCATCACGGCGGTGCTCAGCCCGATCCTTGGCACACTGGCCGATACCCGCAACTTCAAAAAGCCCATCTTCACCTTCTGCGTGGCAGTGGGTGTGATCGGCTGCTGCGCCATGGGGATGGCAAACACCTGGCTGCCGTTTCTGCTCATCTTCATCTTTGCCAAGGTGGGCTTTTCGGGCAGTCTGGTGTTCTATGACTCCATGCTCAGCGATGTGACTGTGCCGGACCGGATGGATGAGGTTTCCTCCAAAGGCTATGCCTGGGGTTACATTGGCAGCTGTGTGCCCTTTGTGGTCTGTCTGGCGCTGGTGCTGGGGGCCGGGAGCATCGGCATCTCCCAGATGACAGCGTTGAACCTTGCTCTCTTTATCACCGCCGTCTGGTGGCTGGTGACCACCCTGCCCCTGCTGCGCCAGTATAAGCAGGTGCACTTTGTGGAGGTGCAGGAACATGCCATCCAGCAGAGCTTTGCCCGCATCGGCCACACCCTCCGCCACCTGAAAGAGGACAGGCAGGTATTCTGGTTCCTGCTGGCCTTTTTCTGCTACATCGATGGTGTGTACACCATCATCGATATGGCCACGGCCTACGGCACGGCCCTGGGGCTGGACACCACCGGCCTGCTGCTGGCGCTGTTGGTTACTCAGATCGTGGCCTTCCCCTCGGCACTGGTGTTCGGGCGGTTGAGCGGGCAATACCCCTCAGGCACCCTCATCCCGGTCTGCATCGCAGCCTACGCGGGCATTGCGCTGTTTGCCTTTTTCCTGAAGCACCAGTGGCAGTTCTGGGTGCTGGCCGTTGTGGTGGGCATGTTCCAGGGCGGCATCCAGGCGCTGAGCCGGAGCCATTTTGCCAAGATCATCCCGCCGGAAAAATCGGGCGAGTACTTCGGTCTGTTCGATATCTGCGGCAAGGGCGCATCCTTTCTGGGCACCATGATCGTCAGTGTGGGCAGCCAGCTGACCGGCAGCGCCAATGTGGGCGTGGGCAGCCTGATCGTGCTGTTCATTGTGGGATTCGTGCTGTTCCGGGTGTCGGATCGGAAGTAAAAACAACCCTCTCAGTCAAAGCCTTCGGCTTTGCCAGCTCCCCCGAAGGGGGAGCTTTTTTCATGTCCCCGGAAGCTGGCTCACCCTCTCCGTCAGCGCTGGCGCGCTGCCACCTCTCCCGAAGGGCGAGGCCTTGGCAGTGATTGCAAAGTCTGTGGTTTCGTCAGAAGCTCCCCCCTTTGGGGGAGCTGGCGCGAAGCGCCTGAGAGGGTGAGGACGCTCACCTTTTTTGTTCGTTGCGTCTTACCGGAAGGCGTGGTACAATAGGGCCAAACACTTTGAAAAAATATGACCCAAAGGAGAAACAACATGAACTATCCCGGTTATACGCTGGTGCGCCGCGAGGACTGCCCGGAGCAGCACGGTGTGCTGACGGTTCTGAACCACGATGTGAGCGGGGCCACTGTCCTGCTGGTGGAGAACGAGGACACCAACAAGGCGTTCGGCATCGGCTTCGGCACCTTCCCCTCCGACGACACCGGTGTGTTCCACATTCTGGAGCACTCGGTGCTGGCGGGCAGCGAGAAGTACCCCGTGACCTCGCCTTTTTTGCAGCTGCTCAAGAGCAGTATGGCCTCCTTCCTGAACGCCATGACCTTCCCGGACAAGACGGTGTATCCCTTTGCCACCCCCAATGAGACCGACTTCAGGAACCTGATGGACGTGTACCTGAACGCCGTGTTCTGCCCGCTGGCCATGGTGGACAAGGCCGTGTTCGAGCAGGAGGGCTGGCACCGGGACGCGGACGGCACGGTGAGCGGTGTGGTCTACAATGAGATGCAGGGTGCGCTGGCCTCCCCGGACGCGCAGCTGCAGAACGCGCTGGAGCGGGCCATGTTCCCGGATACGGCCTACGGCTTTGTGTCCGGCGGCGACCCGGCCTCCATCCCGGCCCTGACCTATGAAAAATACCAGCGGGTGTACCGCCGTCATTACAGTGCCGACAACTGCTGCATCACCCTGTACGGCAAGATGGATATGGCCGAGAAGCTGGCGTTTCTGGATGAGCACTATCTGAGCAGGATGCCCAAGGGCACCAGCCGCCCCCGGCTGACGGTGCAGGACCAGCAGAACGGTGTGCGTGTGCACATCCCGTACTACACCGAAAACCCCGAGCCGAATCAGGTGCAGTGTGCGCTGGCCTGGTACACCGGCGCGTTTGCTGACCGGGAGCGCCAGCTGGGCGTGGAGATCCTGCTGGATGCCCTGCTGGGCACCAACCAGTCCCCGCTGAAGGCAGCTCTGCTGGAGCAGAAGCTGGGTGCGGATATTGACCTTGGCTTTGACGACAGCACCCTGCAGCCCACGCTGGAGCTGGTGCTGCGGGGGGCCACTGCAGAGACTGCCCCCAAATTTGCAGCTGGCGTGAAACAGGCTGTGACCGACCTGCTGGCAGGGGGCATCCCCGAGGAACTGCTGCTGGCCAGCCTGAACGCCATGGAGTTTGCCTCCCTGGAGCGCCCGGGCAACCTGCCCGACGGCGTGCTGGATGCCATCTATGCCGCCACCGGCTGGCTCCATACCGGCGACCCGGCCCTGCTGCTCCACACCGACAAGCTGTTTGCTTCCCTGCGGGAGAAGCTCTCCACCGGCTGGTTCAACGACCTGCTGAAGGATCTGCTGCTGGCCGAGCCGGTGCAGGTGATCCAGACCCCGGCCCTGCCCAAGAAGGACGAAGAGGATGCTGCCCCTGCCCGCAACGACGGCAAGCTGGTGCTGGACCATCCGCTGACCGTGGCCGACTTGGGCGACGGTGACAGGAGCGCTGCCGGTACGGTGGAACCGCTGGCCGGTGCGGAGCTGCTGCACCACCCCTCCAAGGGCAGCCTGTATCTGAATTTCTACTACGACCTGGGCGAGTGCACCCCGGAAGAGGTGCAGTATCTTGACCTGCTGACCGATATTCTGGACGAGCTGGATACCCCGGAGCACACTGCCCGGGAGCTGCAGACCCAGCGCGCCACCTGGCTGGGCAACAGCATGGCCTGCATCAGCTTCTGGACCGGGCGGCAGGAGGGCAGCCCCTGCCACGCAAAGCTTACCTGGAACATGAGCCTGTTGGAGCGGAATCTGGACAAGGCCATTGCGCTGGGCAGTGAGTACCTCTACAAGACCTGCCTGACCGGCCCCAAGGCCGAGGAAGCCTTTGCCCGGGTGCTGAGCCAGCAGAAGCTGAATATGGAGCAGCAGTTCATCCGGCAGGGCAACCAGTACGCTGCCGTTCGTGCCGCCGCCCACTACTCGGTGGAGTATGCCCTGAGTGAGCGGTGCAGCGGCGTGACCGGGTACCACTTCCTGTGCGGCCTGCTGGAACAGGCCGACTGGGCCGCCATGGGCAAAAAACTGGAAGCGGTGCGGGAAAAGGTGCTGAACCATGCAGCCCTGACCGTCAGCCTGCATGGCAGCGAGGAAGCGCTGGAAAAGCTGCGTGCCCTGCTGCCCGGCAGTGCCTTTGCTGCCCAGGGCCGCACCGCTGCCAAGCCCTACACAGAGGTGCTGACTGCCCCCGTGAACGAGGCCTTTATCATTGACGGCGGCGTGAACTATGATATCCTGACCTGGCCCATGGAGCGGCAGGCCGACCGCCGGGTGCTGGCCCGCATTATGAGCTACGAATACCTGTGGCACAACATCCGTGAGGTGGGCGGCGCTTACGGCACCGGAATGCTGACCCGTGCCCAGACCGAGGGACTGTACACCTATCGTGACCCCCACCTGACCGAGAGCTACGAGACCTTTGCCAAGGCCCCCGAGGTGCTGGCAGGCCGGGAGTACACTGAAAAAGACCTGACCGAGTTCATCGTGGGCGCGGTGTCCGAGATGGATTCGCCCAAAAAGCCCAACGCTGAGGCCAAGGAGCTGGACCGCCGGTACTTCTGCGGCATCACCGATGCCATGCTGGCCGCGGACCGCAAGGCCATGTGCAGCGTGACAGCTGAAACGATCCGGGCACAGGCCGCAGACCTTGCAGACCGGATGGCAAATGCTACCCGTGTAGTCTTTGGCAGCAAGGACGCTGTGGAAGCAGGCAAGCAGCTGTTTGACCGCATCGAGACCCTGTAAGCAGAACTGAAACTGAATCTGTAACGAAAGCAGGCACTCTGCCTTTGCCCCGGACGGGGCGGGCGAAGTGCCTGCTTTTTTGCGCAAAAGGCGCTTCACGCACCTGATGTGCCTGCGCGTGAAAAATCCGGGAGAAAAACGGAGATTTCTGTACGGTGCGATACAGCGATGAAAAATGGAAGATTATTTTATACGAATGGGATTCTATGACGCGAAAAGTACAAAACGGCCCTGCAAAAGTGCGCGCTGTTGCAGGGGACGAAAAGCTGGTATCCTTGTGCCAAGCCAAACAGAAAGGATGTGAGAACACAGGATGGCGCAAGCAAAACAGACGGGCAGGGACAAGAGCCTTGCCAGCCTGCACAAGGCCACCGACACCCTGAGCACCATGCTGGCGCAGGAGGTCAAGGAACTGAACGCCCGGCAGAAGGTCCAGCGTGGCGATGGCTCTGACCCCGCCCTGATGAAAGGGCTCAAGGAGGCCACGGCGGTGCTGAAGGATCTGGCCGCGGTGGCCAAGACCCTGAACGATCAGGGGGCGGATGCCGAGGCCCGGGCGTGCGGCGTGGTGCTTCTGCCAGCCGTGGAGGACGTATGAATGCAGAGATTGTATGGCGGCCCCAGCCCCGGCAGGCGGAGTTCATGCGCCGCCCGGAACCGGAAGCCCTGTACGGGGGCGCGGCAGGCGGCGGCAAGAGTGACGCGCTGGTGATCGAGGCCCTGCGGCAGGTGCACATCCCCCACTATCGGGGGCTCATCCTGCGCAAGACCTACCCCCAGCTCAGTGATCTGGTGGACAAGAGCATGGCTTACTACAAGCGGGCTTTTCCTACGGCGCAGTACAACGCCACCAGCCATGTGTGGGTGTTCCCCAGCGGGGCCAAGATCTACTTTGGTTCCATGCAGTACACCAAGGACCGCACAAGTTATCAGGGCAAGGCCTTCGACTTCATCGGGTTCGATGAGCTGACCCATTTCGAGTGGGAAGAGTACAGCTATATGATGAGCCGCAACCGCCCTACCGGCCCGGGCACCCGGGTCTACCTGCGGGCCACCACCAATCCCGGCGGTGTGGGGCACGGCTGGGTGAAAGCCCGGTTCATCACGCCTGCCCCGCCCGGCACTCCCATTGTGGAACAGTTCCCGGTGCGGATGCCGGACGGAACCGAGAAGGTGCTGGAGCGGGCAAGGGTGTTTATCCCGTCCAGCGTGTTCGACAACCCCGCCCTGCTGGAAAATGACCCGGACTACCTTGCCAGTCTGGCAAGCCTGCCCGAAGCGGAAAAGCAGGCCCTGCTCTATGGCAGCTGGGACAGCTTTTCGGGGCAGGTGTTCACCGAGTGGAGGAACGACCCGGGGCATTATCAGGACCAGCGCTGGACCCATGTCATTGCACCCTTTGCCATCCCCAGACACTGGAAGATCTACCGGGGGTACGATTTTGGTTTCTCGAAGCCGTTCTCGGTGGGGTGGTACGCGGCGGATGAGGAGGGCAGGCTTTACCGCATCAAGGAGCTGTACGGCTGCACGGGCCGCCCCAACGAGGGCCTGCGCATCGATCCGGTGGAACAGGCAAGGCGGATCCGGGAGGCAGAGCAGAACGATCCGATGCTCAAGGGCCGCACCATTCTGGGGGTGGCCGACCCCGCTATCTTTGATGAGAGCCGGGGCGAGAGCATTGCCGCCATGATGGAGCGAGGCCCCCATTTTCTCCACTGGGTCCCCGGTGACCACACCCGGCTGGCGGGGAAGATGCAGTTCCACTACCGGCTGGCGTTCGATGGGGAGGGGCGGCCCATGTTTCAGGTGTTCAACACCTGCAGGCACTTCATCCGCACCCTCCCGAACCTAGTCTATGACGAGAGCAATGTGGAGGACATCGACACCCGGCAGGAGGATCATATCTATGACGAGTGCCGCTATGTGCTGATGGAAAATCCCATCTCCCCGCCCCGGCAGACCGTGCAGCCTCCGGTGGGGGACGACCCGCTGGAGCTGCACCGGAGGGCGAGATTTTACAGGGTATAGGCGGCTCACCCTCTCCGTCAGCG
>OIBU01000384.1_pt1 | contig 15118 bp, 7 predicted proteins | sample 1581111 | NCBI WGS metagenome assembly OIBU01 (sample SAMEA3882508, study PRJEB24775) | human gut metagenome | biome: human-associated habitat; feature: intestine environment; material: feces | place: Netherlands | collected 2009/2010 | reverse complement strand
CAATCCAACGAATAGGATACCCTTTTGCCTGAAGCTGTTCAACATAGGTGCTTCTGTATGTAGAATCCTCAATTTCTTCCATTACCCACTTTGGTATCAGAATCAAATCGTATACGCTGAGGATTCCATCAGATGGATAACTTCTCTGGCTCAACTCATGCATAAATGCCAGTGATGAGTTATCCATAAGTGCTATTTTGGTTTCCCCACCATATTCTTTATACTCTGGTATATTAAGCATCGGCCTCTCCCGTCAGCATTTTAAATTCACTTAAAACCGTTTTCAGAAATGCTTCATTGTCTTTATGGTATTCCACTTCCGGCTCATTGCGAATCGTCTTATTGATTTTCTCTTGCAGCGGACTTACATTTACTACATACGAAGGCCGTACAAGGGAATCATCCAATCCCAAATCGCGGAATCTCTGTGCAATATCTTCAACCTGCACATCAAAGTTTTCCTTAACTTCTTCCGCAATAGCCGTGTTCCCATTCTTTACTGCACTTTCATACAGAGAGATCAGCACCGCCTTATAGGGAGCTTGGAAAGCGTTCATGCACTGAAACGCTTTTGCTTGGAACTCCATATCCTTTAAGCCCTCAAAGTACGGCATAAGGTTTCCCAGAAGCATAAGCGCAGCAAAATGTTCTGCTTTTCGTTCTTCCATCAGGATTTCGGATTCAATTAAATGGTCAAAAGAAACTTCATCAAACAATAGATGATAAATTTCATGCCACACCGTAAAATACTGATTTGCTCTCGGAAGTGCCGTATTTATCAAGGGGATTCGTTTTCCATCCCGAACAAAAATTGCTCCGCTTAAATAGCGATTATCAATCGGCAGCTGTATCAAACCATATGGTCTTAAAATCTGTAACGCCAACTGTATCGGAGAATTTATCTGCATCGGATTGTATTTTGACCAGATAAGCGAAGCACTCTGCTTCATCTGTTCCTCGATAACTTCGTTCCTTTTGATAACTTCATCTAAGTTGGCTGCTGTAATTCGCTCACTCATAACCTTCCGCCTTTAATAATAAACACTGCAAAGGTTTAGAATATCCTGTAACAAATCATACTCCATCTTTGCCTTATCATTCACCTGATAATCAATCGGCGCATTCTCTGAGAACACGGCATCTGCACTTTGTATTCTCGGTGAAAATCCCATCAAAGTATCCGGGTCAATGCTCAAACTGGTAAGAATCTTGTTCAAGTGCTTATCGAATGTACTTTTGCTATCTATCTCGCCATTCAAAATCTTATCTAAAGTAGGGCGAGAAATCTCTGTTTTCTTGCAGAACGATACCTTTGAGAATCCATTGCTGCGAATATAGTCCTTTAATTTTGTCCCTGTCAGTTTTCTCTTTTCAAAAAGTTCATCAAAACGCATTTTTTATCTCTCCCTTCTGCTATTATTATATACCATCAGCTTCGGGAAATCAATCGTAATGTAAAAAAGTTTTTTACATTTTTGATTCTACCGCAAAAAAGATGGCCTCCTTTTTGGGGAAGCCATCTCAACGATATTACGGTATTTTAACTTTTTCGGCTTCTTTCCTGTTCCTGCTGCGGCGTATTGTCTTTTTGTCGCCGTTCAGCCTGCTTGATATGCAGCCGATCCAGCACCGACCACCTGCCGCCAATGCGCCGGGGCTTTTGGGGTACATTGTTGACGCAGCCATCTATCATATTGTAGTTTTGCTCTGTGCCGGATTCTTTGGCGCGTTCCGCTGTACCGTTTTCAAAGAACTTCTGATGGTGCAGCAGTTCAGGCTTTTGGCCTTGTAAAAAAGCACTCATCTTTCTGGTAGCTTCTCCATCGAAACCTAAAGCTGTCTGCGTCACAAAGGCTCCACTCTCGTGAAGAATAATGCTCGGCGGTGGATTCTTCGTTTGTTCACTTCTCATCTGAACAAACCGCTGACCATCGACCTCTACTTCATCTGATACCAGCCATGTTCCTTTTTGCCCTGCCACCTGATAGCCGCCCTCATCAAGAATCAGGTATGTGCCGCTCTGGGACTTTGGGAAAAAGCCGTTGAATCTCACCAGCCTATCCTTATCAACATAGAAAAAAGAGGTTTTGCCTGCCGCAGTCAATCCGATGACATCACTGACCCCAAATTTTCTAATTTTGAATTTGTCCGAGTTAATACTTTCCATCTTTTTACGAATCGCTTCCGCGCCCATTTCCCGTGAAGCCGTACCAGAGTAGCCCGTGCCATAATTGTCTGCGGTTATCATAAAGCCATGCTGAATCTGGTATTCATAGCTGCGGCAGCGATACTCACGGTTTTTCTCAGAATTATCGATCTGATAGATTGCAAACACATCTGAACTCATTTTCCTGCATCATCCTCCGGTTTATACCACTCCAGTTCCAGCCCTTTGAACTGCTGCTCGTTCAGCTGCTGCAGCTTCTGGATGCTCTGCTGAACAAGCACAGCCATCTCTGCATCCTCTTCCACAAGCTGCTGAACTTCCGTCAGCGTCTGAATCGTACCTTTGAGCGTTTTCTGCTCAAACATCGCCATCAGCATCAATTCCAGTTCATCAAAGCGTACATTGCTCATAACTCCATCCCTTTCTTTTTCGCTTTCTTCGGCTTATCCTGTTCCTGTGCAGGCTGCTCCTGCTTCTTGGCTTTCAGACTGCGCAGGGCATCCAGAACAGACTTTTTCGTACTGCCGCGTTCCTGCTCCTTACTCTGCTGTCGTGCCGCCATCAGCTTTTCCATATCGGAGATTGCCTGCTGCACCAGCTTATCATCCCTGAAATAGTTGATGGAGTTGATGTTCTCACGCTGCACTTTATCGTTCACGACCAACTCATACATTCCAATAAAGCCGCCATCTTCCTCGATGCAGAATCCAATGCACTTGTCAGCATTCATCCGTTCGGACGGAATCTTGTCATAGGCTTCCAAGGCTTCTTCCATTGTCAGATGGTCGTGGAACTCTCCCGCAAATGTAAACTCCAAACACTCCGCAACATAAAAGCTGAGCGTTTCTTCCGGCACAGGTCTTTCTGCGGCGAGTTTTTCTTTCAAAACCTCTGCCTGCTGCTCTGCCACCATATCGGCCTGTTCCCGCAGTTCTGCCGCGTCCATGACCCTGCCCTGTGCTGCATCGCAGCCAAACTCTGCAAGCAATTCCGTCATAGCATCCTGCACAGACTTATCTCCATCCGTTTCGAGAATGCCGCCATCCCGTTCCGTGAAGTCCTTATTATATAAGGTATAGTCGAAGCCATCGTCACAGGTCTGGATATGAAAATAGACATCCGGCAATTCGTAGGCCAGTTCCACATCCTGCACGGCTAACGCCCCCTGCAACGGCTGAACAACATGATTCTGGATATACGGGTTATCCCAGCCCGGAACCGTTTTATAGTCCTCTACGATGGTGTCAATGCCGTTTCTGCACTGCAAAACATCCAGTGAACCCGGCAGAGGATCAGGATTCTTCTCCACTCCCAAGGCTTTCATGTAATGGCTGGGAAGTGCCTGATACTGTGACATTGCATCGTCCAGATTGCCGAACCGCTCAATTTTCAAAGGCGCGGCCTGCAAATTTTCGACCACATAGAACTGTTTTACAAAAGGCTGTTCCTGTTCTTTCTGCGCTTCCAGTTCTTTTCTGAACATCGTTACAAAGCCATCCAGCACAACCGGGTGGCTGTCAACCACCCAGTCCGCGCGGAAGGTCATGCGGTCTGCATTATGCTCCGGGGTGCTGACCTGCTCTGCCCATTCCTTATTGCCGTGAGAAAAGCGGCCATCATAGCTTTTATGGTGCAGAGTGTTCGCCAGGATGTAGCCCACACGCTCCATGCCGTACTGCCGCACCACCTGATCGACTGCACCATCGCCAAGGTACATTCCGTCATAATTGTCCGCAATCGCTTCATGGATTGCCTGCTTGCACTCACTGTTCAGCCGATAGGATGTGCGGTATAAATCCACCTCGTCATTTTCTTTGGCATAGCTGAACGGCTCGTAGTAGACAGGCACATCCGAATAGTCCTGTGCGCTGTTATCCGGTACAGGCACAGCCTTTTCAATGATCTCTGATACCACATTTTCTTTTTTCGGCATATTCCATTTTTCAGAGAGATATTTCTGCACGGCCTCCTGAAAATCTTCATCGAAGCCGTTCCACAAATCCTCTGCCACCAGCTTGCCCTGTTCATTGACTGCAACACAAGCCGCCATATCGCCATGTTCCTCATGTTCCAGCAGGAAGAACCTCTCGCCGCCGACCTCCGTTTCATCAATGGCGTACCATGTGCCGATATTCCCTTCGACTGCGATGTGGTCGGAATCGCCGTGGATCAGTCCATTTCTTTTCTGCTGCTGTTCCTCCATAAACTCTCGCACAGTTAACTCTGCGCCTGTGAAGTTCAGCCCTTCCTCGCCAAGTTCCAGCCGCCCATCTGCGCCAAGGTCAAGTTCTTCGGCCATCAGAACAGATGCCGCATGGTTCACCACCACAGTTTTCTCCACTGTAATGGGCTGGCCTGGGTCGTAGTCCGAACCGCGCAGATCATAGCGATATAAGCCCTCCGGCACATCTTCATCCCGCAGTCGGCCATTGCTGAAAAGACCCGGCTTATCAAAGATTTCGATTCCCTGCAATTCTTCGTTTAAGAGAGTTTCTTTCTGCAAATCCATATTCCTTTCCTTGAAAAAATCCGGCAGTTCTGCAAATCCAATGCTGTCCACATAGTAGGCTTTGACTGTACTGCCATCATTGAGTACCACCACGTCGCTGACCGACAGCGAATGACCCGTAAAATCTGCCGGACGCTGGATATTGAACCGTTCATAAATGCCATCCAGCGTGTCCTTTTCCGTAAGCGGTGCGGCATAGATCAGGTCATAATCTGCACGGGTAACCGTTATGCCTTTCTTCTCCACATAGTCCAGCCCCATGAAACGGTAGTCGTGTTCCGGGTCACGCTCTGTGATCTGATAAATACCGAACTGCTTCTCGCTGCCATACAGCAGTATATTTTCCTGTTCTGTCATACTCCGCTCCTGCTCCAAATCTGCTGTTGCAATCTGGAAGGTATCACTTCCGCGCTCGATTTCTGTTCGGTCAGTAACGATCACTGGCCACGGACTGATGCGGACAAGATAAATCTGCTTACCCTCGTCATACAGCCGTAGAGCCTGCTCACGATTTATTACTGTCAGCTTAAAATCCGGGCGCGCATACTCGTCCTCTGCATAATCTTCCCGTTGTTCCAGCAGAATCGCATCCCATGCGTCTGCCTTAATGCCGAAAATGCCATCGTGCTGCTCGATTCCCTCTTGGCTTACATAATCACCTGCTGTTCCATCACGAAACAGCGGATAGATTCTCTCACCCAGCCGATGCCATTCCCGTGCGCCTTCTTTCGTCAGCGGCAGCACATCATCTTTCCGGTAGCCATAGTCGTGCATTTCCGAAAGGCCAATCATCCCATCCGGGAGATTTTCGATTTTCTCCTGTGCATCGTACATCAGGCGGCTGGCTTCTTCTTTGTCATCCTCGGCCAGTGCAGCCGCCAGACCATTCACCAGTTCTTCCGTTGCTGCCCGGTCATCCAGCTTGAAAGCAAAATTCACGATGAGGTTTCGCTGCTCATCATCGAAAATCGTTTTTTTCTGCTCCTTGTCGGCAATCAGCTTTTCCGCATACTGCATCGCGGTCATGCGTTCTGCGCTCCTTTCCGCGACTGCCGCTTCCAGCTTTTCCAGAAAGTCGGCTGCGGTCAATCGAATCGTATCCATCGAATCTTTCAATTCTTTCATCTCCTTGCCGCTGGCCCAGCTTGCCACATACGGGAAAGAATAGTCGGACGTATCAATGCCCAGAACTGAGCAGACCGTAAATGCAATACTCTCCGCTTCGGTTTCCTTTGTAAGCCTGTCTTTTTCTTCCCCGCGCTGCTTCATGAAATCGCTGTTATGCAGCATCGCATGAGCAACCTCGTGGATCATCGTCTTTATGGTCTGGCTCTCGCCCATGCCGACCTGAATGCAGATTTCTTTGTCTGCATCACTGTAATAGCCTTTGGCATCCCCTTCGATTTCATCAAACCGCATCGGCACAGGAGATACCTGCTCGATTGCCGCCGTAAGCAGCGCATAGTCTTTGACACTGGCCGTCAGTTCGTTCACTTCCAGCGACGGAATCGGTTCACCATCCGTCTGCGATATATCAAAAACCGTCGTCACTCGGAAGCGCGGAACCACATACTCCACACGTTCCATTTCCGGTTCACCGTTTTCGTTCAGCACAGCCAGGCCCGTATCCCTGTCGATTTTCTCGCGTTCTTCCACTTCCTTGATGGGAGCCGGAGCGATGATCTGGATGCCCTTTTCGCCTTTTTTGACGTAACGGTTGAACTTATTCTTCCATGCGTTAAACCCTGCCACCAGTGTGGCATCGGGCCGCTGCATAGCGATCAGCAGCGTATTATTGAAGCTGTAATTGTGGAATTTTGCCATCGTGCGCAGATACGTCGTGTACATTTCCGATGTAAAAATGTCCTTTACGCCCTGCTCCAGCCGTTCCGTGATTTCTTTCATCTGCTGTTTGCGGTCAACTGCCATGCAAGCCCTCCTTTTTCTTGACCCATCGTGTTTTCATCTGGCGCGGATATTGGTCAGCCTGTTTCGGTGCTTTTGCGCCGTTCCACTCTAATCCCCCGGCCTTGCCCTCACAGGTGTAGCCGGCAGCTTTCAGGGAGCTGCCATTCTCCGTGTCCAGAATGTAGGTAACAACTTTGTTGTAGCCCATGGCCCGTGCTGCACGATATGCCGCCGCATACAAAATGCTGCAGGCGTTCGGTGTTCCATCTGTACACAGACGGTTAACTTCCAGCGTATAGCCATCGTCCAGCCGCCGCGCCACGGGTCTGCCGCAGATAGCAACGCCCACCAGCGCACCATTGTCCGATACGCCGATAGAAAACTTATGCCCCCGCGTCGGTTTATGGTGGCGGTGATACTGCTGCACAAATGCGTTTGCCGTTTTCAGATTGATCGGTGTTAATGTCAGCAAATGCCCTCCTTTTTCAAAAATGCCCCGTTAGATTCCTTGCAGAGATCTAACGGGGTTATCCTATTTACAGTTCCATATCGTGACTTTTCCGCTTCAGGGATTTCTGCGGCTCTGCTTGCTTTGCATGAAGCTGTGCCAATACAGAGGGTTTCCGCACATTGTCCGCCGTGCGCTCTGCAACGCGGCCTGCATAGTTCACAGGCTGTCGCGGTCTGTCTGCAACTTCGGTTTCGGCTGCATCCTCATCCACTCCCAGCGCATCCTCACTACCCTTTTCGTCCATATTGAGCAGAGAGTTCAGCTCCGCAAGGCGCGCAGATTTTTCGGCCAATTCCGCTTCCTGCGCAAAAGGACGTTTGGCTTCTTCCTTTGCCTGCACCAACTGCTGTTCCAAGGTTTCCAGCCTGCGTTCCACCTGCGGCAATGCTCTTTCGATACCTGCCAGTGCATTGGTAACGCGCAGGATATTACCCAGCGGGTCTTTGCCGACTTCCATCGAATAGTTCCATGCGCCCTTGATTGACAAACGGAACACCTTATCGAAGTTGTCAAACCGGGAATGCAGTTCAAACGCACCGTAGCTGCCGATTCTACCCTCGGTACCAGCCACCTTCAAAGCCTTACAAGCCTCGATGATGGCCGCGCCCGCTTCCTTGCGTTCGGTGTACACCTTGCCGCTGATTTCAATAGCAAAATGGTCTTTATCCTGCGCCAGAAGCGGTTTTGCCGCTTCCATATCGGTTTTCAGTGCTTCAATCTGACCCTTTGCCGCATCGATCTCTCGCGGATAACGACGGGCAATATCCGATTCCAAGCTATAAATCTGACTGGTGTGATTGGCTTTCAGCAACTTCAGTTTGCTGACCTGAATATCCAAGTCCATCTTTTCCTTGATGTAGGGATTGCCCGTTGCCAGTGCCTTGATTTCGGCATAGGACAGTGCGGTATCGTCCACATCATCGCAGGCACGGACAGGAGATTTAGAAGTCATGATCTGGGAAATGAACTTCTGTTTATTTTCCAGAATCTGCCACATATACGAATCAAACGTATTTTCAGTGACGTAACGATAGATTTTTACCTGCTTATTCCGGTTTCCCTGCCGGAGAATACGTCCTTCCTGCTGTTCTAGGTCAGACGGCTTCCACGGGCAATCCAGATGATGCAGGGCAATCAGCCGATCCTGAATATTGGTTCCTGCGCCAAGTTTCGGCGTAGACCCCATCAGGATACGAACCTGTCCGGCGCGCACCTTTGCAAACAGGTCTGCCTTTTTCGTTTCTGTGTTGTATTCGTGGATGAACGCCACCTCTTCACGGGGAACACCTCTCGCCACCAACTTTTCCCGCACATCATCGTAGACGTTGAATGTACCATCAGCTTTTGGTGTCGATAAATCGCAGAAAATCAGCTGTGTTCCTCTATCCGACGAAGATTCTTCCCAGACCTTGAACGCATTGTCCACACAGCGATTTACCTTGCTTTCCGGCTCATCCGGCAGCATATCATTCATAAGCCGCTGGTCGAGTGCCAGTTTTCTGCCATCGTTGGTGATTTTGAGCATATTATCGAATTTGGGATTCACATTACCGTTGCGTACAGCCTCGGCACGGTCTGCAAAGGAACTGACCATTTCTTCCTGTGTTTCGCTGGGTTTCAGCACTTCGTTGATGTACTCCGCTTGCGGCACAGGCAGATTCAGCATATCCGCTGTCTGCACATCTGCGGATTCCTTGAACAGAGAAATCAGTTCCGGCAGATTAAAGAACCGGGCAAAGCGCGTTTTTGCACGGTAGCCCGTTCCTTCCGGGGAAAGCTCGATTGCCGTGACGGTTTCGCCAAAGGATGCCGCCCAATCATCGAAATGGCTTAGTCCCATCTTCTGCAGGGTGTCATACTGGAGATACCGCATAATGGTGTACAGCTCCACCATCGAGTTGCTGACCGGGGTTCCGGTTGCAAAGGTCACGCCCTTGCCTCCTGTCAGCTCGTCCAGATACTGACACTTTGCAAACATATCGCTGGACTTCTGTGCATCGGTCTGGGCGATACCCGCGATATTCCGCATTTTTGTGTAGAGGAACATATTTTTATAGAAATGTGACTCGTCCACAAACAGACGGTCAACACCCAGTTCCTCAAATGTAACCACATCATCCTTTCTCGTCTGGTCGTTCAGCTTTTGCAGCTTTGCTTCCAGCGTTTTCTTTGTTTTTTCCATCTGCTTGACCGTAAAACTGCGGCTGTCCTCACTCCGGGCATCGGCCAGAGCCAGCGTAATATCGTCGATCTGACGCTCTACAATGGCTTTCTGTCGTTCCGGGGAAAGCGGCACGCGCTCAAACTGCGAATGACCGATCACGATGGCATCGTAATCACCGGTTGCAATGCGGGAGCAGAACTGCTTTCTATTGCTGGGTTCAAAATCCTTCTTCGTTGCCACCAACACATTCGCATTGGGATAGAGCCGCAGGAAATCTGCGCCCCACTGCTCTGTGAGGTGGTTCGGTACCACATAGAGGTTTTTCTGCGACAGGCCCAGCCTGCGGCTTTCCATGCCGGCAGCAATCATCTGGAAGGTCTTGCCTGCGCCCACACAATGAGCCAACAGCGTATTGTTACCGTACAGAATGTGCGCCACGGCATTTTTCTGGTGCGGCATCAGAGAGATTTCCGGGGTCATGCCCTCAAAGCGAATATGACTGCCATCGTACTCACGGGGACGAATCGCATTGAAAATCCGATTATAGGTCGCACACAAATCCTCGCGGCGATCTAAATCTTTGAAAATCCACTGATTAAACGCTTCCCGAATGGATTCCTGCGCTTGCTGTGCAAGCATGGTTTCCTGCTTATTCAGCACACGATGGTCGCCATCCGCATCGTGAATCGTATCGTAGATTTTGGTATCGCGGAGATTCAGCGCATCTTCCAGCAGCTTATAGCCGTTGACGCGCAGGGTTCCGTAAGTGTTGGTGACAAGCGGATTGCCGCGATCCAGCGACTTGCCCGAAATGTTCCATGCACCAGAAATTTCGGAATAGGTTGCCTTAATGTCAATCCCGGCATAGTAGTTCGGTGTTTTGAACACTTCTTTCATAAACTGTGTGATGTACTCCGGCTTTACCCAGTTTGCACCAAGCCGCACTTCGATTTCCGAAGCGTCCAAATCCTTGGGCTGTACCCGTTTCAGGTAATCCACATTGATTTGATATTCAGCATGGTTTGCCGCAAAGGTTTCTGCTGTGGCCAGTTTTTCACGAACATTGCCGGACAGGTATTCATCCGAGGTTTCCCACTGCTGTGTCACAGGGTTTCGGAAAATCGCACCTGCCAGTTCATCCGTGATCTCCTGTTCCGGTTTGCCGCAGAGCTGCATCATAAACGGCACATCCACCTTTGCTTTTTCTCCAATGGAAAGCGCCAGAGCTTCGCTGGGTGTATCCACCGAGGTAACAGGCTCCGGCTTACGGATGGTACGTTTGGTAAAAATATCGGCAAGTCGTTTGAGATTCTTCTCCTCATCCAGAATTTCCAGTGATGCCAGCAGACAATAACTGCTGTCCTGTCGGAATGCCCGCTTGTTGGCCGTGCTGTTGATAAGGCCATACTGCGCCTTAAATGCAGTGTACTGCTGTTTCAGTTCATTCTGCAAAAGTTGTACTTCCGCATCCGAACCATCACGCAGCTGACAATCCAACAGTTTCCGGGTGGTTTCACGCAGAGCAATCATGCCCAGCACTCGCTCTGCAGTTACGGCAGGCAGTTCCACCTTGTTCATAAAAGAATTTTCACGGTAGTAAATCTGCCCGTCCACGTTCGTGAAGCTGAAATTCTTCACACTTGGGTCTGCCGGAATGGGTTCTTCCTGCACTTCCAGTTCATCGTCGGAGATTTCCGGCTCCGTGATGGTAGCCTGGATGTTGCCGACCGCCTCTTTTAACTGCCCGGCAAGGTCTGCGCCCTCGATGGGTTTGACCGTAGTTTCCTGCTTGCCGTACTGGGTGCTTTCCGTGGTGACCTCCCCCAGCACCATCTCAGGATGCTGCGCAAAATACTGGTTGATGGAGTAGCCTTCCGGTGTTTCACCGAGATCCACCCAGTCAGCCCGCTCCACCGCTGCGCGGTCACGCTTCTGCAGGAACAGAATGTCAGCAACCACGCCCGTGTTGGCATTGCGCTGGAACGCATTGTTCGGCAGACGAATCGCACCGACCAGATCAGCACGGTTGGCAAGATACTCACGGACAGAGGAATCCTTCTTATCCATCGTACCGCTGGACGTTACCACCGCTACCACACCGCCCGGACGCACAAGGTCAAGGCTCTTGGCGATAAAATAATCGTGGATGAGGAAATTGTGGCGATCATACCGCTTGTCCGGTACTTTGTAATTGCCGAAAGGTACGTTGCCCACAACACAGTCAAAAAAGCTGTCCGGGAACTGCATGGTTTCAAAGCCCTGCACTGCAATCTTGTTTCTCTGGTATAGCTGCTGTGCAATGCGGCCTGAAATGCTGTCCAGCTCCACACCATACATCCGAATCTTCTCCATGCTGTCCGGCACCAGACCCATGAAATTGCCGACACCACAGGACGGTTCCAGCACATTGCCTTTGGACAATCCCATATTGCCCAGAGCTTCATACATTGCCTTGATGACCGTAGGGGAAGTGTAAAACGCATTCAGGGTACTGGCACGGGCTTCCTTATACTCATCTGCCGTGAGCAGGGACTGCAGTTCGGCATACTCTTTCGACCACTCCGCATTGCTTTCATCAAACGCCTGCGGAATGCCGCCCCAGCCCACATACCGGGAAAGGATCTCCTGCTCCTCTGCGGTAGCCTGCCGCTGCTCTGCATCCAGTGTTTGCAGCACCTGAATGGCTTCCACATTGGCTTTATACTTTGTTTTCGGCCCTCCTGCGCCGAGATCATCGTCCGTAATACGGAAGTTTATAGGCTCCTGTTTGGGCTGTACAGGCTGTTCCGTTTCGGCTCCACTGTCAGCGGAAGGTTGTGCTGCCGCCGTGCATGGTTGACCTCTGCCGGGGTCATGGGCTGCTGCGTCAGCGGTTCAAGGGCTTCCTCTGCCGCCGCACGGCTGATGGCATCCGTTCGGTTCTGCACATCCGCAATCAGCTGCATCTGTTCCGGCGGAAACTCAGGATTGAGCAAATCTTCCAACTCGCCGCCCGATTCTGCCACCGAATAGATCACATCCATCTGCTCCGGGGAAAAATCCTCATAGGCCACACCAGCATTGTGCAGAGCCGTAAAGACTGTGATTTCCACCGCTTCTTCCATCGGCACATCTGCCTGTTCGTACAGATGCCGAATGTACTCCAGCGGTTCCGTTCGGAAAATCGGGTACCGGGCTTCTTTCGCAAGGGTCATATCCTGCAAACTGACCGTTCCCTGTTCAAAGTTGACCGAATCCACACGGAACTCTCTATCGTCCAGTTCAACGATGGTATTGACTGGCAGATATTCCTCTCTGCGGAAGTATTTCATTTGGGCATGGGTTCCATCTTCCTGCTGGCCGGACAGATAGACGTTCTCCCCTTGCTTCCAGAGCTTCATTGCCTGTGAAACCCACTGTTCACGCGGAAAACCGGATACCTCAACCTTGCCGAGTGCGGTTTCCTTTTCCAACAGCTTGCTGCTAAGAAGTTCTGAAACGCGCTTTGCATCCTCGCCGTAGAACTCAAAGTTTCCGTACTGCTCATAGCCGACCAGAGCATCCGGGTAGTGCTCTTTCAGTGCGTTATATTCGTTGGCGGCATCCAGTGGCAGGGGCTGCAGCGTCTGCTCCGAATACTTTTCATCTGCAAGAGGCGCATCTTTTTGGGGTTTCTCAACCGCTGCGACGGTTGACTGCTCTTTCGATTGCGGCTCCTGCTCCATGAAGTCAAACATGGAAATTTGCCCCTGTTCAGGAACCGCAATCTCAACAGCCTTCTTCTTTTCCGGGAAAATCGTGTACGTTCCCTCGACATACTGGTGCAGGATAGAGAGGAATTCTGCCTTGCGCTCATATTCTTCGGAATCCAGCGGCACAGACAGGAGTGCATTGTCCATCTGCTCCAGTAGTTCCACCGCCTGTTCAGGGGCTTCCAGCTTTTCGACGAGAGCCTTTCGTCCTTCTTCATGGTAAAGGTCTTGCGGATAAGGCCGCTCCACGTCGTTCGGCAGATGGTGATAGAATCCAATCACCCGCATTGCTATCTGTTCCCGTTCATAGACAAGCATCCGGGAGTAATCCGCTGGTTTCAGGTACTCACTGTCACGGATAAGTCGGTCAATTCGACCTACAGCCTGATTCCAATTCAGATGAACGCTTGCATCCGGGTTCCCGTATGAGCCACGCTCCAAAGAAATGCCCCTGCCATCGTGATCTTCGTGAGAATCATCTGCCCCGCAGAGTGCATGGCTGCTGCCACCGATTCCGTAATGGTCTTTCAGGAAGTTTGCCCGCTCCTTCTTATCTTCATGGTTTAAGAAGAACGAATAGATTGCCAGCCGACTGTCCGAATAATTGCTGCCTCGTGTGAAAAAAGCGTTTATTTCATCTTCCGTGATGAACTTCTTATACTCATTCCAGTGAAAGCCATCCCGCGCCGAGTAGTTCTGATAAGGTTTCGCAAACTTGTGGAACAGTGCCGCCACCTTATCCGGCTTATAAAAGTGCATCCGCATCAGGTCTTTATCTTCGGCGTAGGCTTCCCCCAGCGCAGATAATCTGTCGTTCAGGTCAGTCAGAAAATCCGTATCATCCAGCAAGCCCGCCAGCCTGTCCGTCAATTCCGGGAAACCACCTCTGAAGATTTCTGTATCCTGAAACACTGCTTCGGCAACGCCATCGGCCAAATCACGTTCCATATAAGCCAACGTCTGCGCGTGTTCCTGTAAGGCGTTCTGCCGCGCAGCGTCCAGAACCGCCTGCGGCGCATACTCGCCCTGCCGGAGCAGTTCATGGATACGATTGCTCACATCCTCCCAGGATAAAAACGCATTGGCAATCGTGCCACCCTTTGCCGTGCTGCCTACTGCAATACGCAGCCCTAAATCATCGAACCAGCCTGCATACTTTGAACCGTCAATTTCAAAGCCTTTGCCGCCAGTACCGTATTCGTTTTTCACGAACTCTGTGTATTCTTCTGGGGTTTTCTCAACCATGAAATTGTAGATCAGACGCAGCTGGCCCTTGCTGCGGTTGCTGCCCGTGCGCAGAATTTCATCGACCACTTCGGGATCAAGTGCAATCTCGTCCGCATACCGCGCCCGGATCGGTGCTTCAATGGCGCGGATCTGCTGTTCCACGGTCGGCAAATCAGGAAAAGAAAAAGCAGAGGCAATTTCTTCCTCTGCTTCGCTCAAATCCTGTTCCGTTACCGGTTCAGTTAATTGTACACCAATTCCTTCAAGACGATCTCCTCGGCCATCGTCGTCAGGTTGTTCTGGTGCGCTGCCCATGCCAGCGGGTCTTTCTCCTTGCTCGGTGCCGGGAACTTCTCGTTCAGGCCGTCCAGCAGGGTTTCCATCCGGTTCTCCGCTTCTTCCTCGATCTGCGCCAGATGCTGGTTCAGTCTGCCGCTCATCAGCATACTCTGATACCAGTTCTTGCGGTTCTCTTTCAGGTACGTCCTGCGCAGCATCCCGTACTTCCCGATGGTCTGCGGCTCGTCCTTCACGGCCAGATTCGGGAACAGATAATCTCCCTTGCGGTAATACGTCAACTCCATTTTCTTGTCCTCCTTTGGTCGTGTTTTCTTTGGCTTCACGCTTTAATGTGTTAAAGTCCGTATTGGTATTATACAAGCTGTCAACGGATTTTTCAAGCTGCTGCGTGATTTCTTTTTTGTAAATTTTCCGCATCTCGCGGCCAATGTCAAAAAGAACTGCTTCACACTGTTCGGAAACCGCGTTACCAAGGAACGACAGCACAGGCAGCTTGTTGAAATCCACGATACGGATAAAGTCATCATCGTTCAGCACATCCATAGGCTCCTGCCTGCATCGGCGGGAAAGCGTATAGAAGATACTGTTGGTCATCAGTTCC
>OIBU01000383.1_pt1 | contig 15124 bp, 10 predicted proteins | sample 1581111 | NCBI WGS metagenome assembly OIBU01 (sample SAMEA3882508, study PRJEB24775) | human gut metagenome | biome: human-associated habitat; feature: intestine environment; material: feces | place: Netherlands | collected 2009/2010 | reverse complement strand
CAAGTTCTTTCAGCAGTGTACAGAAATCCCATTCATAAGGTTCCATAGCCATGTCGATACCTGCGTTGATGGCGATTTTGATGGCTTCTTTCTTGTCGGCTGCCACTTTTTCGCGGCGCCAGAGGTTGTTGATGTCAGCCCAGTCCGTGACAAGTACTCCATCCCAGTTCAGTTCTTCTTTCAGCCATTAGGTCAAGATTTTGTAATTGGCGTGTACGGGCAATCCGTTGACAGAACACGAATTTGCCATGACGGATAATGCTCCTGCTTTTACACAAGCCAGGAAAGGGGCAAAGTGTTTCTCACGAAGGTCTTGAGCCGAGATGTATACCGGTGTACGGTCTTTTCCGGTGAAGGGGACGCTGTAGCCCATATAATGCTTTAGAGGAAAGAGCGTTCCACCCATTGTGTAGGTTGTCCCGTGATTTTGGTCTAGTCCATAGATGCAGGGTATGCCGATTTCTCTCATGGCCTATTTTCTCTTCAAGGGTCATTTTTTTCAGTAGGGCTTCCACTTTCTGCTCTATTTTTTTGTCTTGTGGAATAGCTGGAGCAGCTGCTTGCTGCGCCATTGTTGGCAGGAGAAACATGCTTGCCAACAAGAAAGATTTTATTCTATTCATGGTAGTGTGTATTTGGGTTCAACAATCATTTGGATGTTTTGGTATTCTTCTTCATCAACCAGTGTTGTTTCAGCCACTCGCGTACCGGTTCGTCATACAGTTTGAGGCAAGCGTATGCAATGGCAATGGAGAGTACAAAGACGGATACGGCAATGAACAAGTGCATTCCTGCCGGTGCGTCGGGGTTATTCCGTGCCCAGGCTATCTGCATGTATATCAGCGGGAAGTGTGTGATGTACAGCGGATAGGATAGTTCGCCCAGGAATTTGCAGAGGGCTACGGAACGCTTGCCCGTGACGTTGCTGCCTGCTCCCATAGCCACTATCAGCGGAAAGAGGGCGAGCACGCTTACGGCTTCGTAGACGCCGTTCATCCATTGGCTGGTCTCGCCTCCGATGCGCGGCATCACGAGGATAACAGTCACCAGCAGGGAACACCAGTAGAATCCTCTCTTCACCTTCACCAGCTTGCCTATGCGAGACAACAGCAGACCCATGAAGAAGGGATAGAGCAGGCGTGAAATGCCTATATAGAGCTGGCCGGGTGTCAGGCTCCAGCCGCCGATGAGGGTGTAGGCGGCTTCTCCCCGCGATGAAAGAAGCCCAAAGGTATCTATGTTGAGCGTGACGTCGAGCGTAAGGCAGGCAGAGAGTCCGACGAATATGCCCAGTGCCAGTTTGGAGAAGCGGCGGATGAATAGGGCATAGAGCACATTGGCAATATATTCCCACATCAGCGACCAGGTGGGGCCGTTCAACGCGTTTGTCTCCCACCAGCCCCGGATGTCCCATGAAGTGGGGGTGGGGAACATAAGGCAGCCCAGGAGTGTCATCAGCAGCACGTTCCACCACGGTGTCTGCATCACCATCGGGAAGGCGGAGCAGGCACTGAAGTAGAATAGGGAGGCGCCGAGGAGTGTACCCATAATCACCATGGGGTGCAGGCGTACCAAGCGTCGCTTGAAGAAGTCCCACGTTGTCATACGGTCCCAGCGGTCGTCGTAGGCATAACCGATGACGAAGCCGGAGAGTACGAAGAAGAAGTCCACGGCCAAGTAGCCGTGGTTCAAAATCTGGTGGGCAGGCCCTGCGGAATAGGTTTCAAAAAGATGGAAAGCTACCACGATTATTGCGGCTACGCCGCGAAGCCCGTCCAGTATTTCGTAACGCGGCTTGGATGCTAAATAAGTTGTTGTCTTCATTGGAATTATGTTTGTTGTTAGATTAATATTCTTCTAAAATGCGGACGTGTCATGACTCACCACAGATTACACAGATTATTTTAGGAGCTCTGATAATCAAGAACTTTTATCGGTGTTAATCTGTGTAATCTGTGGTGAGTGTGTATTTTGACATATCCTCAGACAATCCGGATTCCCGGCATAACTTTATTTCGCGGGCAAAGTTAGTCTGCAATTTCTCCGGGCATTTCTCTTATTGTTTATTAGGATTGTCTTATATTTGCATTTACTCCCCTTCAGGGAGATATTTTACCCAAATTATGAATGATAATGCAGTGCCTCGGCCGGAAAACACTTCTTTTACCTTCGACGATGTATGCCTGGCTCCCGGCGAGCAGATAGGTCTGCATGAGCAGGCAACGTGGGAGTTGTCGTATATCATCGTAGGCTCCGGCATGCGGCTGATAGGTGACCGTACTGAACCTTTCGGGAGTGGGGAAGTAGTGATAGTTCCTCCGGAGATACCGCATTGCTGGTATTTCGAGAATGATGTGACAGATGCGCAGGGGCGTATTGCCAATATCACGATAACTTTCGGCCGGGAATTTCTTGACAACTGCTGTGTTGCTTTCCCTGAGCTGCTGGAATGTACGGAGAAGCTGAAACGGAAAAGGGATGCCGTGAAGTTCGGGAAGGAAAAGTCGGCGGCTATTGCTTCCGTCCTCGAGGAGATGCGTCCTTTGGGGAGGGCTGAACGCATCCCGCTGATGATAAAACTGCTGCTTATCCTTGCCGGGAGCGAGGAAGAGAGTGTGGTGGGGCGGTATCAGAAGATGGACCCGGAACGGGAGCGAATGAATAGGATACAAGTCTACGTCGTTTGTAACGCCAAGCGGGATATTACGCTGGATGACGTTGCCCGCCACGTGGGGATGAACCGCACTTCTTTCTGTATCTTTTTCAAGAAAGTCTCGGGGAAGACTTTCGTCACTTATCTCAATGAATACCGCATTGAGCTTGCCTGCCGGCTGCTGAAACAACAAAAGGTATCCGTAGCAGAAATCTGTTATCAGGTGGGATTCAACAATGTTCCTTATTTCAACCGGGTTTTCAAGAAGATGAAGGGCGTTTCGCCGAGTGAATATGTCTTTTTGTAAGGGAAAAGGGGAAGATACGAAAGGTGTGGGCATAAAAAAAGGAGTACCGCTGTACTCCAACCTTTGTTAACCTTAAATCTAATACTATGAAAAACACATTGCAAAGGTACGGACTTTTTGCTTATCTCCAAATAAAGCAAATAAAAAAGGCTGTTTTATAACATGTTTTAGGAAAATACGTCTCTTTGTTAAGGCTTGCTAAGGTTTTGAAGCCTCTACGCAGCTGTTTTCTAAAAAAGAATTATCTTTGTCACATTAAGTTTTGGGCCTTACTTGACGATTTTCTGCTCTCTTGGCTCAAAATCCTGGAAATTAAAAATTAAAGACTTGTATGCACGAAGATATTGTCCTTACCCCGATGATGAAACAGTTCCTCGACTTGAAGGCAAAGCATCCCGATGCTGTCATGCTGTTTCGTTGTGGTGACTTCTATGAAACCTATTCCACCGATGCCGTCGTCGCGTCCGAAATCCTCGGTATTACCTTGACCAAACGTGCCAACGGCAAGGGGAAAACCATCGAAATGGCGGGCTTTCCGCATCATGCACTCGACACCTATCTGCCCAAGCTGATACGTGCCGGCAAGCGCGTGGCCATCTGCGACCAGTTGGAGGACCCGAAGTTGACAAAGAAACTCGTAAAGCGGGGCATCACGGAGCTGGTGACGCCGGGAGTCTCCATCAACGACAATGTGCTGAACTACCGGGAGAACAACTTTCTGGCTGCCGTACACTTCGGTAAGGGTGCCTGCGGTGTGGCTTTCCTGGACATATCTACGGGCGAATTTCTGACGGCGGAAGGCCCTTTCGACTATGTGGACAAGTTGCTGAACAACTTTGCCCCCAAAGAGGTGCTTTTCGAGCGTGGCAAGCGGTTGATGTTCGAAGGGAACTTCGGCAGCAAGTTCTTCACTTTCGAGCTGGACGACTGGGTGTTTACCGAGACTTCCGCCCGCGAGAAGCTGCTGAAGCATTTCGAGGTGAAGAACCTGAAAGGTTTCGGTGTGGAGCATCTCAAGAACGGTATCATCGCTTCGGGAGCTATCCTGCAATACCTCATCATCACGCAGCATACGCAGATAGGGCATGTCACTTCGCTGGCACGCATCGAGGAGGATAAGTACGTCCGTCTGGATAAGTTCACAGTGCGCAGCCTGGAGCTGATGGGGTCGATGAACGACGGCGGTAGCAGTCTGCTGAATGTGATAGACAAGACCATCAGCCCGATGGGTGCCCGCCTGCTGAAACGCTGGCTGGTATTCCCGTTGAAGGACGTGCAGCCGATTAACGAACGGCTGAATGTAGTGGAATACTTCTTCCGCCAGCCCGATTTCAAGGAGTTGATAGAGGAGCAACTGCATTTGATAGGTGACTTGGAGCGCATCATCTCCAAAGTGGCGGTAGGCCGTGTCTCTCCGCGTGAGGTAGTGGCGCTGAAGGTGGCTTTGCAGGCGATAGAACCCATCAAAGCGGCTTGCATGGATGCCGATAATGCCAGCTTGAATCATATAGGCGAGCAGTTGAACATCTGCCAGTCCATCCGCGACCGCATAGACCGGGAGATAGACAATGACCCGCCGTTGCTGATTAATAAGGGCGGTGTCATCAAGTCCGGTGTTAGTGCCGAGTTGGACGAGTTGCGCCAGATAGCCTACTCCGGTAAGGATTATCTGTTGCAGATACAGCAGCGCGAGAGTGAGCTGACGGAGATTCCCAGCTTGAAGATAGGCTACAACAATGTCTTCGGTTATTACATCGAAGTGCGCAACACGCATAAGGACAAAGTGCCGGCAGAGTGGATACGCAAGCAGACCCTTGCCAATGCCGAACGCTACATTACCCAGGAATTGAAGGAGTACGAGGAGAAGATTCTCGGTGCGGAGGACAAGATACTGGTACTGGAAACACAACTCTATGCAGAATTGGTGCAATCATTGAGCGAGTTCATTCCTGCCATTCAAATCAATGCGAACCAGATAGCACGTCTGGACTGTCTGCTCTCCTTTGCCACAGCAGCGCGCGAGAACAACTATATACGCCCCGTCATTGCCGATGACGATGTGTTGGAAATCCGTCAGGGACGGCATCCGGTTATTGAGAAGCAGCTCCCCATCGGCGAGAAGTATATTGCCAATGATGTGATGCTGGATAGCCAGACGCAGCAGATTATCATCATTACGGGTCCCAACATGGCGGGTAAGTCTGCTTTGCTGAGGCAGACGGCGCTGATTACGCTGCTGGCTCAAATCGGCAGTTTTGTGCCTGCGGAGAGTGCCCATATCGGGTTGGTGGATAAGATATTCACCCGTGTGGGTGCCAGCGATAATATTTCCGTGGGCGAGTCTACCTTTATGGTGGAGATGAACGAGGCGGCGGATATCCTGAACAACCTTTCTCCCCGCAGCCTGGTGCTGTTCGACGAGCTGGGGCGCGGTACTTCTACATATGATGGTATTTCCATCGCCTGGGCGATTGTGGAGCATATACACGAGCATCCCAAGGCAAAAGCCCGAACCTTGTTTGCCACGCACTACCATGAGCTGAATGAGATGGAGAAGAGCTTCAAGCGTATAAAGAACTACAACGTTTCGGTGAAGGAGATAGATAACAAAGTCATCTTCTTGCGCAAATTGGAGCGCGGCGGTAGCGAACACTCTTTCGGTATTCATGTAGCCAAAATGGCAGGTATGCCCAAAAGCATCGTGAAGCGTGCCAACGACATACTGAGACAATTGGAAACGGACAATCGCCAGCAGGGAATCTCCAACAAGCCGATGGCAGAAGTAGGAGAGACGCGCGGCGGCATGCAACTCAGCTTCTTCCAGCTCGACGACCCGGTGCTGTGCCAGATACGCGATGAGATACTGAATCTGGATGTGAATAACCTGACACCGCTGGAGGCACTGAACAAGCTGAATGATATAAAGAGGATAGTGAAAGGGAAATAACCGGATAGGGGTGTGTCAAAATTCACCACAGATTACACGGATTAACACAGAATGAGCTTAATCTACTGATAGTCAAAGATACTTATCTGTGCAAATCTGTGTAATCTGTGGTGAATACCAGTTTCGACACATCCTCATCCGGATTGTTTCAAAACACGGCTGGTTTCTTATAGTTTGACTTTTCCCTCCAACCGTATATCTTCCGATGAAGCCCCTATCAACAGCTTCACCGTTCCGGGTTCTACAACGAACATCTGCTTTTCTTCGTTCCAATAGCCGAGCTCCTCCTTGGGAACGGTAAGCGTCACTTCCCGGCTTTCACCAGCCTTGATGGGGATACGCTTGAAGGCGCGCAACTGCTTGGAGGGACGTTCCACTTTGGAGTCCGGATAGCTGGCATAGAGCTGCACAACTTCTTCCCCGTCGCGTCCGCTTGTATTCTTCACTGATACCGTCACGCGGATGTTCTTCTTGTCTTGCTTGACGGATTCAATCTTCTCGTATGCAAAGTCGGAATAGCTCAGACCATAGCCGAAAGGATAGAGCACCGGGCCCTGGTGGTACATATACGTGCGTCCGTTGCGGATGTCGTAGTCCATTATGTCGGGTAGGTCAGTGATGTCTTTCACCCACGTCTGTACGGTACGTCCGGCTGGATTCACCTTGCCGAAGAGTACGTCGGCCAGTCCGTTGCCCTGCTCCTGACTGCAGTGGGTGATGTGGACGATGGCAGGCACGTGCTCCTGGCTCCAGTTGATGGTGTAGGGGAAGCTGCTGACGAGCACCAGTATGGTATTGGGATTGGCCTTGAGCACCAGCTTCACCAAGTCTTCATCGGGCAGCATCAGCGATTTGCGGTCCACGGCTTCGCGGCCGTCACTGGGGACGGGAGAGAACTTCCAGTCCGCACGCGTGCCGTAAGGATGGTTTCCTACACACACGATGGCAACGTCGGCGGCTGCAGCAGCCTTTTCTGCCTGGCCCATGCGGTTGTCTTCGGCGTGGATGATTTCGGTTCCTTCTTTCACAGCATTGCGTATGCCACTCAGAATCGTTGTTTCGTAAGGCGGGGTACCACTATACCAATCTTGCACGATTTTGTCCGAATACGGGCCTATAACGGCTATTTTACGCAGCTTTCCGGCATCGAGTGGCAGGAGTTTTTTGTTTTTCAATAACACCACGGACTTGGCGGTGACTTCCCGTGCCAGCCTGCGGGCTTCTGCTGTCATGAAAGGCGGTGTCTCCGTACTGTTCTTTCCGATAGAGAGATAAGGGTTACGGGAGTTGTCCCCGTCCAGCAAGCCGAGCTTGAGGGCGACGAAGATGTTCCCGCGGATAGCCTTGTCGATGTCGACTTCGGTCAGCAATCCCTTTTCCAGCGCTTCCCTGACGTAGGGAACGTATGCGTCGAGAAACTGTCCTGTGGTGGCTTTCACTACGGCAGCGGCACCCTCCGCAAAGCTCGGAAAACTCTTGTGCGCTTCAATCAGCAGTTTCAGGGCACCGCCGTCCGTACAGATGATACCGTTGTTGCCCCACTGCTTGCGGGTAATCTCTTCGAGGCAGGGATGGATGGACATGGGGATGCCGTTCCAACTGTTGTAGGCGGCCATGAAGGCACGGCTGCCTCCCTCAGTGATGCCTTTATAGAAAGGATAAGCATAGTATTCATGGAACAAGCGCGTGTCGAAGTCGGAGGAAGTGCTGTCCCGTCCGTCCTCGTTGCTGTTGGCAAGGAAATGCTTCATCAGAGAGGCGGTTTTCCAGTAGCGGGGATGATTGCCTTGCAGGCCGCGTACGCTGGCAATGGTGAGTTGGGCGGTGAGGAAAGCATCTTCTCCGAAACTCTCCTCGGTACGTCCCCAGCGCGGGTCGCGGGCAAGGTCGGCATTCGGAGCGCGCATCACGAGGGCATGACGCTTGTTACCGGTGGTCTGCATGTAGTAGCGGGCTTCTTCAGCGGCTTGTTCCGCTACTTTCTGCACCAAATCGGTGTCCCATGTGGAGCCCAGACCGTAGGACTGGGGGAATATGGTGGTGGGGCAGTCGGTAGGGACTACTTTCCCGTCTTCCGTTCTTTGGCGTCCGCCCCACATGGCAGGCCCGCCGAGGGTCAGCCCGTGCAGTCCTTCGTAGTGTCCGCAACGGGGAATGTTGAGGCGGGGGACACCGAGGTCGGTGGAAAGAAGGTTTATCTTTTCATCCAATGTCAGGATGGAAAGAAGATGTTCCACGCGCTGTTCGTCGGTGAGCGTGGTATCTTGAAAGGCTTGTGTGTGTTGTGCGCTTGCCTGTAAGCCGAATAGCAGGGGCAAGGCGAGGAACAATAACTTGTTTCGCATGGGGTATTAGGGTTTAATGTGTTTGATATACCGGTTATGGGATTGATATCCGTTGTAACTGTCCGTCCTGCGGCAGGCAGAGCAATCCTTTAGCTTTCTTTTCGTCTGCCAGATACTTCTTCCACGTAATCTTGTCCCATTTCATCTGGTCTGTGCATTGTGCCACGGGGATATGGGGGATGGCCGAACCGTCCTTTACAAGAATGACGATGGGCAGGGTGCCGCACTTGATATGGTTCCATCCCGGAGCATACACCTTTCCGGTCTGGTAGTCTATCCATTTCTGCCGTCCGGGGAGGTAGACATCCCGTCCGCTGCCCTCTTCGAGCATGGGTGCCACGAGGAGGTTGGAGCCGAACATGTACTCGTCCTCTACCAGCCATGCACCCGGGTCGTCGGGATACTCCAGCAGTAGGGCGCGGAGCATCGGCCAGCCGTTCTCGGTGCACTCTTTGGATTGTGCGTATACATAGGGCATCAGTTTGTACTTCAGCTCGGCGCAACGGCGGAAATAGTCTGTGAACTCTTTCCCGTAGTACCACGGCTCGGTGGGAGGTGCTCCGTGCACGCGGCTGTGGCTGGTGAGGAAGCCGAAGGGCAGCCAGCGGCGGTAGAGGCTTTCGGGGCTTTGGGTCACGAAGCCGCCTATGTCATTGCTCCAGAAGCAGAATCCGCTCAGTCCGATGGAGAGGCCGCTGCGGATGGTTCCCTCGAAACCGGTTTCGGTGGTTGCGGCGTCACCGCCCCAGTGCAATGGATAGCGTTGTGAGCCTGCCCATGCGGAACGTGCCCAGATAATGTTTTCACCGTGTATCTTCTTGATTACCTCGGCCACGATCTTGTTGTAGCGCAGGGGATAGAGGTTGTGTTCGTATAGTCCGCTACGGCCGTTGGCATAGATGGCATCCAGCGGAGCACCTTCACCGAAGTCTACTTTGATGGCGCCTACACCCATTTCAATCAGATTGCCGAGCTTCTCTTGATACCACTGTACGGTTTCGGGGTTGGTGAAGTCCAGCACCACGTCCTCGTAAGGGAGCTGTCCCTTGCCGTTGCGTACGTACAGACCGCGTTCCACCAGCTCGGGGAAGAACTTGTTTTTCGGAGTGAAGTAGGGGAGTTGCCAGAGGCAGGTGCGGAAGCCTTGTGACCTTAGGTCGGTGAGCATCTGCCGGGGATTGTCGAAGCGGTCGGCGGCAAAGGCGTAGTCGCATTGCCAGTCCACGCCGAACCAGCCGGTATCGAAGTGGATGACATCGCTCGGTATCTTGTTCTCACGCAGTTTCCGGGCTACATCGCGGCCCTCTGCTTCGCTGAAGTAGGTGATGCGGCTCATCCAGGTGCCGAAGCTCCACAAAGGGGGCATTTCGGGCCGTCCTACTAGTGCGGTGTATTCGCTCAGCATCTCCTTTGGCGAACCCAGGAAGATGAAGATGTCCATCGCTTCGTCTGCCATAAAGAGTTTGGTGGCTCCGATGTAGGAGCAGCCGAAGTCGCAGGTCACGGGGGCGGAAGTGTGCATAAACATGCCATAGCCGCGGTTACTGAAAAAGAAGGGGATAGGCTTGTACATATCCGGAGTTTCGGGGCCCTGCGGGTCGGTGACAAAGAGGTTGACCTTCTGCCCGGCCTTGTTCAGTGCGGTGGCGGACTCGCCGCAACCGTAGATTTTCTCGTTTGGCGCGAGGCTGAATACGGGATTGATGCTGCGTGAGTTGTCCGAGCCGCGCTTGATGAAGCTGAATGGAGGTACCTTGACCTGTGTGGAGTCGTTGTCGCTCCAGCAACGAGTCTGTGTCAGCAGGCGTCCGTCGGCATCTTTCAGCACCAGGCGCCAGGGGTAATTCTCGATGAGCAGGCTGCCGTATCGGGAGGTGTACAGGGTACCTTTATCCGTCTTCTCGGCTTTCCAGAAGGAGCGTCCGTCGGCAGGCTTTCCTATGAGCATGGGGGCATCGGCATCTTCTTTCGGTACGATGGGCGAGGTAAGCATATGGATGCGGAGGGTACGTTCGCTGACCGGTTCGACGGTGAACGTCAGTTGTGGATTGTTGTCGTAGGCCGTCTCCGGGAAGTCCAGCGACTGGAGGGGCTGGTGCAGGTAGGTGTTTGCATTGAATGCCTGGCGGGGCATCAGTTGCTGGCGTTTCCACTGGACAGTCCCCTTGCCGGTGGAGGTGTCGAACGATACCAGGCTGTCGGCAAAGAAATAGGTGTTGCTGAGGTCCAGAAAATCCTGGCTCATGTCTTTCGACTGGGAAAGCAGGTATTGCACGCCGGCATTTGTTTTCAGTTGGGCATGTGAGGGCGGGATGGCAGTTGCTGCTAGCAGCATAAAAGCTGCCCCTTTCATCAGTTGTTTCTCTTTCATGATAAATATATGATTTACGGTTGTTGTTTCGATGCCGTAAAAGTAGAGAAATCTACACAGATGAAAGGGGTAGGTATGTTGCTTATGTAGGGCCTAAATGTTTATTTGGAAGCTTTCTTTCCGTAGAAACACATAAAATACACCCCGATAATGACAAATGGGATGCTGAGCCATTGGCCCATGTTCAGCGACATGCTGTCTTCAAAGTTCACCTGGTTTTCTTTCAGGAACTCGATGAAGAAACGGAAGAGGAAGATTTCCGTCAGGCAGAGGCCGAAGAAGAAACCGCGGTGATAGGGTAGGGAAGCCTCGGCTTGCACGGCGGTTGATTTCCGCTTGGTGGTGCTGAAGTCTGTTTCGAGCTTGGTTTCTTGTTTTTTCTGTCCGCGTTTGTATAGCCAGACCATCCCTAAGAAGAAGATGAAGTAGGCGATGGCTTCGTAGAGCTGTGCCGGATGGCGGGGCAGCATGTCTTCCCGTTCAAAGATGAATGCCCAGGGCATGTCGGTCGGTTTGCCGATGATTTCGGAGTTCATCAGGTTGGCAAGGCGGATGCAGCAGGCGGTGATGGGAGTGGCAACAGCTATCATGTCGAGCACGTCCATGTAGTGCATCTTCGTCTTGCGGCAGTACATCCAGAGGGCGATAATCAGGCCCAGCGTGCCGCCGTGGCTGGCAAGGCCGGTGTAACCCGTCATTTTCCATCCTGCGGCGGTCTGCTTGATGGGGAGAATCATTTCAACGAAGTGGTCTTGGTAGTAGGCCCAGTCGTAAAATATGCAGTGGCCCAGTCGTGCGCCTATCAGTATGCCGAAGAAGCAATAGAAGAAAAGAGGTTCGAATTTCTTTTCGTCTATTTTGCGGTCGCGGTACTGGTGTTGCACGATAAGGTAGGCAAAAGCGAGGCCGATAATCCATAACAAACCGTAGTAGCGGATGGATATGCCGAAGAAGTTGAATAGTTCGGGGTCGGGGTTCCAGTTGATGGTGAGTAGTGATAACATATTTATGAAGAATTAAATTACTGAATTACGGGGTTGTTCGGGACAAAGGTATGAAATTATCTCGTTTGGCAGTTCATCGTGGCAGTTTATTTGAATTTCTCCGCCACCATCCTATACGTCGGCACCTCAATCCCTTGTTCCTCTGCAGCCGTAATCATGTCGAACAACAAGCCTTGTACTTCGCTCTGATGTCCTTTGGCCATATCTTTCTGCATGGAGGCGGTACTTTCAGGGGCGAGTTTGTCTATTACTTTGAGGTTATACTGCACGATGTCTTCCTTGAATTCTATACCCAACTTCCTGCCCAAAGCTGCACTCTCTTGTGACAGTCCGATAAAGGTGTCGCGCACTTTGCCCGGTTTCTGGACTTCGCCCATAGGTACGTCGTAATAGGCTCCGGTGACGGCCATAGCAGAAATGAAGGACCACTTGACGAATGTGTCCCGGTTGATGTCGTCGGAGATTTCGGCTTTGATGCCGCTTTCCTGCAAATCGCGTTGCACGGCTTCCAATGTTTCACGGGAAACAATCGTGCTGCGGTGTGCTCCGTAGACGAGCCGGAAAATCTTTCCCATCTGCGTGATTTCTCCCCGTCCGGATACGAATCCTACGATGTAGATGCAGCCGTCGAGCACCGTGACGCCGGGGACCAACCGCTGGATACGGGGACCGGTTCCGTAAACATTCAGGATGGGGATTACCACTGTACGCTCGTGTGAGGCACGTTTGATGAGTTCCGTAATGGAGTCTACGGAATAACCTTTGACGCAGACGAAGATAACATCCGCTTTGCCTTGGAATTCTTCTGCGGTAAATGCCGCCACTTTCAGACAATGTTCACCTTTCAAATCGGAGTGCAGTTGCAGACCGTTCCCGCGTATGGCGGCAAGGTGTTCGCCACGTGCAATGCAAGTGACGTCTTTGCCGGATAATGAAAGAAAGGCGGCGATGCTTCCGCCTACGCCGCCGGTACCTGCTATGAGGTATTTCAGATTACTGTTTGCCATTTGTTGTGTATGGTTTATTGAACGTAGTTTTCCTTTTCCATATAGTAAAGCCCTTCGCCCCGGTCACCGTTTTCCATGTCTTCCAGCTCTACTTTGAAGATACGGTAGGGAAGGTCTTTTTTGGGATGCTTGGGCATGTCTACTGTCAATAGATAGGCGTTGCCATATTCGTTGCTGTCGAAATATTCTTTTATTTCCTGCTTCATCAGCACGGGGACTTTCTCGCCGTCTATCCAGACGGTGACTTTCAGTTGCCCGGGGCGGGGAGCCATCTGGCATTCTCTGGCTTCTTTGTTTTGTTCTTGTTGCTCAATGTCACTCAGGTTTTCACCGTGTACCAATGACTCGGGCTTTGTTTCTTTCATCCATTGGTAGGTACGTGTCAAGCTCATGGGACGGACGTATATCTGATAAGTAGGCATGGCTCCGGGGATGCAGAAAGCACGCAGGCCATAAGCTTCCATACGATGATAACGTATGTCGAGTGTAGTGTCGCGGTCGGCGATGAAATCCCAGGCCCAGAACTCCAGGCGGTGTTCAGTCTCGGGCAGCCCGCTTTTCATGGCAATGTGCGCATAGGAGGGCAGATAAATAGAGGCTGCACTTTGATATTTCCCTTTGGGTATACGGGCCGTGTAATGCCCGTCTTTGTCGGTTATGGCTTCTATGATGTCATTGAACTGCGGGTTTTGCCACCAGACGCTGGCACTGTCTATCGGCTGTCCGTTGTAATCAGTCACCCGTCCGTGAATGGTTACCGAGTCTTGCTGTTGTGCATAAACGGCAGTACAGGACAATAAGAATAAAAGGAAGATAATCTGTTTCACAGTATTGTTATTGTATGGAGTTTATTAGAAAATGGCAATGTACTTTCTTTGTACATTGCCATCTGGAATGAATATCATTACACATTGAACCTGAAGTGCATGATGTCCCCATCCTGCACCACATACTCCTTGCCTTCCACGCCCAGCTTTCCGGCTTCGCGCACAGCGGCTTCGCTGCCATACTTGATATAATCCTCATACTTGATGACCTCTGCCCGGATGAATCCCTTTTCAAAATCCGTATGGATAACGCCGGCGCATTGTGGAGCCTTCCAGCCCTTGCGATAGGTCCATGCTTTTACTTCCATCTCTCCGGCAGTGATGAAGGTTTCGAGGTTCAGCAGGCTGTAGATAGCTTTAATCAAACGGTTGCAGCCGCTTTCTTTCAGTCCCAGGTCTTCGAGGAACATCTGCTTTTCTTCGTATGTCTCCAGTTCGGCGATGTCGGCTTCGGTCTGGGCGGAGATGATGATGAGTTCCGCATCCTCGCCCTTGATGGCTTCACGCACCTGCTCTACGTACTGGTTGCCGCTGGCGGCACTGACGTCATCCACGTTGCAGACGTAGAGCACGGGTTTGGTGGTGAGCAGGAACATCTGCTTGGCACATTGTTCCTCGTCGTCGTTCTGTGGGATGACGGTGCGGGCGCTTTGTCCTTGTTCCAGGGCATCCTTGTAGCGGAGCAGGAGTTCGTACTCTATCTTTGCAGCCTTGTCGCCACCCACCTTGGCTATTTTCTCTACGCGCTTGATGCGGTTTTCCACGGTTTCGAGGTCTTTCAGTTGCAGCTCTGTGTCGATGATTTCCTTGTCGCGTACGGGGTTCACCGAGCCGTCCACGTGGACGATGTTGCCATTGTCGAAGCAGCGCAGCACGTGGATGATGGCGTCGCACTCGCGGATGTTGCCCAGGAACTGGTTGCCGAGTCCTTCACCTTTGCTGGCGCCTTTCACCAGTCCGGCAATGTCGACAATGTCGCACACGGCGGGTACGATACGCCCCGGATGAACCAGCTCGGCGAGCTTCGTCAGTCGTTCGTCGGGTACGGACACTTGCCCCATTTGGGCGTCGATTGTACAGAACGGGAAGTTTGCCGCTTGTGCCTTTGCGCTGCTCAAGCAGTTGAAAAGAGTGGATTTTCCTACGTTGGGAAGGCCCACGATACCAGCTTTTAATGCCATAGTGTTATCTTGTTTTTTAGTTATTGTTCAGTTAATTGGATGCAAAGATAGTGCAAACCGAAGGCAGAATGAAATGAACGCGTTCATTTTTTATGCTGAGGTGCAGCCTATCTTCACTTTTTTAAGCAAAGATAGTACTTACCGGGGAAAGTGGGTATGTTAATTTGCATTAAAAGCACGAGAGTAAAATGATAAATTGATAGTTTTGTCGCAATTATAAATTTAAGTATCATTCTATAAATCAATGCGATTATGAAAAACAAAGTAAGAAAAATTCTGATGATTTTCTCATGTCTCATCGGTCTGTCTTTTACATTATCTGCACAGAATCCTTATCTGCCGCTTTGGGAATTTATTCCTGATGGTGAGCCCTATGTGTTTGAGGATCCTGACTGTCCCGGCAAGTACCGTGTCTATATTTATGGTTCGCACGACAATCTCAAGTGGATGTATTGCGGACGTGACCAAGTGGTGTGGTCAGC
>OIBU01000369.1_pt1 | contig 15465 bp, 10 predicted proteins | sample 1581111 | NCBI WGS metagenome assembly OIBU01 (sample SAMEA3882508, study PRJEB24775) | human gut metagenome | biome: human-associated habitat; feature: intestine environment; material: feces | place: Netherlands | collected 2009/2010 | reverse complement strand
CAGTCCACACAGACCTTCCGGAAAGTTATCAAAAAACGGAACTAAACTTCTCTTCTCAAATGTTCTATTTCTGCTCCTTCTGTACTTCTATAATATTGGCACAATCTTCATAGCCAGACGGAATCCTGTCTGTAATTATCGTAGATCTGTAAAAATCTGCAAAGGTCACAGAACTGATATTGTCAAACTTGGAACTATCGCAGAGCACATAGCACTCCCTGCACTGCTCCATGGCAGCTGCTTTAACTGCCGCTTCATTGGCATCCGGGGTAGTACAGCCACTCTTTCTGGTAAGTCCATTGGTTCCAAAAAAGCCTTTGGTAAAATGATAACCACGAATCGTATTCATAGCCTGATTACCAATTACTGCTTCTGTAGTGCTCTTCAGCTCTCCACCTACAAGAAGAACCTTAAAGCCTCTTCCTGCCAGTGTCTGGGCATGTACCACTGCATTGGTAACAAATACTGCCCTTGTAACCTTAAGAAACTTCAGGATATCCCCAGTAGTAGTACCTGCATCAATATAGACAAAATCCTCATCCTGGATAAGACCTGCTGCATATTTTGCGATCCGGTCCTTCTCCTCCAGCTTCAGTCCCATTTTCTCGGCAACTGAATATTCATATGCAGTTACCCGCTCCTTCAGTTCCACGGCACCACCGAAAACTTTCTCCAGCTTGCCTTCCTTATCCAGTGCAGTGATATCTCTTCTCACTGTTGACTCTGATGTATCTAAAAGATCCTTCACTTCTGTGACAGTAATACTTCCTTTCTCTCTCAGAAGCTCCAAAATGATCTCATGTCGCTGCTGTGTTAACATTCTTTTCCCGCCTTATAATCTGTAACATTGGTTTCCAGAATGATCTTACGCAGTGGAAGAATACTTCCCGGTGAAACAGAAAGCTCGTCCACTCCCATTGCCAGAAACTCTTTTGTAAGTGACTGGTCAGCACCAAGTTCTCCACAGATTCCAGCCCAGATACCAGCCTTATGAGCATTCTCCATAACCAGGGAAATCATGCGCAGCACTGCCGGATGATGAGGATCAAAAAACAGGTCAAGCTGAGGATTCTGACGATCGATTGCCATAGTATACTGGCTGAGATCGTTGGTTCCGATGCTGAAGAAATCAACCTCTTTCGCAAGATCATCACTGATGATTGCTGCTGCCGGAGTCTCAATCATAATTCCCTGTTCCGGATTACCAAACTCTACGCCCTGAGAGGTAAGCTCCGCTTTCACTTCCTCTACGATTTCCTTGATCTTACGCACTTCCTGTACGCTGGTGATCATAGGATACATAATTGCGATCTTGCCAAATGCACTGGCACGGAATAAAGCACGAAGCTGTGTCTTGAAAATCTCCGGTCTTGTCAGACAGATACGGATTGCCCTGCATCCCAGTGCCGGATTCTCTTCATGCTCCATGTGGAAATAATCGCATTGCTTGTCTGCACCAATGTCCAATGTACGGATGATCACTCTCTTGCCTGCCATAGTCTGTGCAACCTGTCTGTAAATCTGGAACTGTTCTTCCTCTGTTGGGAAATCTTCCTTCTCCAGATAAATAAACTCACTTCTGAAAAGACCGATTCCACCAGCATCATTCTGAATGACTGTTGCCAGATCCTTGATGTTGCCAATATTAGCGTACAGCATTACTTTCTGTCCGTCAAGTGTAACGTTCTCTTTTCCTTTAAGGGTCAAAAGAAGCTGCTTTCTGGAAAGATCTTCTTCCTGGCGCTTCTTCATCTCTGCCAGAGTCTCCTCATCCGGATCTACATAAAATGTACCGTCTGCCCCGTCTACAATTCCAAGTCTGCCATCCATCTCACTCTCAAGAGACACGGAAGTATTTACAAGTGCAGGAATCGCCATGGTCCTTGCAAGAATCGCTGTATGGGAATTCAAGGAGCCTTTCACTGTAACAAAAGAGAGAACTTTATCCTTATCCAGCTGTACAGTCTCTGATGGCGCCAGATCCTCTGCCACAATGATCTTCGGCTCGTCTGCATCTACAGCCCCTGTCTCTTCTCCATTTAAAATGGTGAGAAGCCGCTCAGAAATATCACGAACATCAGCTGCACGCTCTCTCATATAATCGTCGTCCATTGCCGAAAACATCTGCGCATAATTGTCACCTGTAGTTGCCACTGCATACTCTGCATTTACGCCCTGGCTGCGAATGATATTCTCTACAGATTCATTATATCCATCGTCCTCCATCATCATCTGATGAACTTCGAAGATTGCTGCATTGGCTTCCCCGACTTCTCTCAAGGCCTTATCGTAAAGTCCCTGAAGCTGTTTAATCCCTTCTGCCTTAGCTTTCTCATAGCGCGCCATCTCCTGTTCCGGATCATCAATCTTCACACGCTTAACCTGCTGCTCTTTTTTCTGATATACGCTGATCTTACCGATGGCAATACCACCGAAAACACTTTTTCCATTATATATCTGCATTTTTTCTCTCCCACTTATTTGATCTGCTGACAGGAGACCAAACGCTCCTGCCAGCCTTTCCCGTTCTCGTGATACTCACCAAAGTCTCACGCAAATATCACTTTGACAGGCTGTTTACAAACAAACAGGGACATACCCGCAGGTATGTCCCCTTCCTGTCTTACAGAGTTTCCTGCATGAATTTGCTCACTGCCTCATATGCAGCGTCTTCATCTGCACCTTCAAATGTAAGAGTAACCTCGTCACCTTTCTTCACTGCAAGTCCCATAATTCCGAAGATTGCCTTACAATTCATAGCCTTGCCGCCCTTTGCGATCTTGATATCAGAAGAAAAAGCCTTTACTGCTTTTACAAGCTCTCCTGCTGGACGTGCGTGGATTCCTTCCGGGTCTGTTACAACATATTTAAATTCTCTCATGATTCATTCCTCCATTTTTCTTTTTATCTTTGGTCTCTATTGATTTTCTTATTATTTGATTTCTTTATATCTGATTTCACATTCTGTGTCAATCACTATTCACGATTATGTTACTGTTCATGACCTTCACAATAACACGATTATACCTGCATATCTTTTCCAGACATGAGTTACCATTCATTCCGCAGCCAATATTAGAGCCTGTTTGAACATCCATTGTCAGGCATTTTTCTTTTTCAGAACTCCCAGGAGCACTGCGGAAACAACAGTTCCCACTACCAGTGCACTCACATACTGCACTGCATTTCCCATAACCGGAACTACGAAGATTCCACCGTGAGGTGCCATCAGGGTACAGCCAAATGCCATGGACATTGCACCTGCAAGACCAGATCCCACAATACATGCCGGAAGCACATGAAGCGGGTCGGCTGCTGCAAAAGGAATGGCTCCCTCTGTGATAAAGGCAAGTCCCATAATAAAGTTGGTAGGACCAGACTCCCTTTCTTCTTTCGTAAATCTGTCTTTAAAAAGAAGTGTAGCAAGTGCGATGGCGCATGGCGGAACCATACCACCAACCATAACGGCTGCCATAATATCATAGTTACCAGCTGCAATCGCTGCAGTACCAAATACATATGCTGCCTTGTTAAACGGGCCACCCATATCGATTGCCATCATTCCGCCAAGGATCAGTCCAAGAATGATCTTACTGGAGCTTCCCATGGAGGTAAGTCCGTTATTCAGTGCTGTATTGATACCCCCCATGATGGGCTCTACAACAAACAGCATCAGAAGTCCCATGATCAGAATACCAACAACCGGATAAATCAGAACCGGCGCAATCTTCTCAAGGGCTTCCGGAAGCTTCTCACATACCTTACGAAGTCCCAGAATAATATATCCTGCTGCAAAACCAGCTACCAGAGCACCAAGAAAACCTGAAGTTCCGCTGTGTGCCATCATTCCACCCACAAAGCCAAGTGCAAGTGCCGGTCTGTCACCGATTGCCATGGCAATAAATCCCGCCAGAACCGGAAGCATAAAACCAAATGCCACATCACCGATTTGTTTGAACATAGCTGCCGCCGGAGTAATAGACCCAAAATTAGAGCGCTCGGCTACATCCAGGGCATTCATATCTACCATAAGACCATCGATCAAAAAGGCAATGGCGATCAGAATACCACCGCCAACTACAAACGGAAGCATATGGGAAACACCATTCATCAGCTGGGTGTAAATCTTGTGTCCCACACCGCCGCCGGTCTTATTCTGACTCTGTGATGAGGCTGATGCATTTCCACTGTGATAAACCGGTACGTTTCCAGACATGGCAAGCTCTACAAGCTCATCAGCTTTATTAATTCCGTCAGAAACCTGACGCTGAATCACCTTCTTGCCATCGAAACGATCCATTGGAACCTGAGCATCGGCTGCAACGATAATGCAGTCTGCATCCTGAATCTCCTGCTCTGTAAGCACATTCTTGGCTCCGCCAGAACCTCTTGTCTCAATCTTCACAAAGCAGTTCTTCGCCTTGGCAGCCTTCTCAATTCCTTCTGCTGCCATGTAGGTGTGGGCAATTCCTGTAGGACAGGAAGTAACAGCCAGAATCTTAAACTGATCCGCTTCAGCCTCTCCCATATCGGCCAGACGCTCATCTACGCTCTTCTTCTCCTCGTCTGCCTGATCAATGATCGCAAGAAATTCCTCTGGTGTCTTCGCTGCACGAAGGCTCTTGGTAAATTCCTCATCCATCAGCATCATGGAAAGCTTACTGAGCACGTCCAGATGAACATTATCCTCTGTATTCGGCGCAGCAATAAGAAACAGCAAGGTAACCTGCTCTCCGTCAAGAGAGTCAAAGTCAACGCCTCCCGGGATCACCATAGCGGCAAGTCCTGGTTTCTCTACTGCATCACATTTACCATGAGGAATGGCGATTCCCTCCCCGATTCCTGTGGTACTTTCTTCCTCTCTGGCATAGACCTGCTTACGGTACGCTTCCTCATCATTAATCTTGCCACTTCTGGTCATAAGGGAAACCGCTGCATCCAGAGTCTGAGACTTATCTGCTGGGGCAGCATTTAACGAAATACTTCTTATATCCAGTAAATCTGTGATCCTCATTTCTTCCTTTCCTCCTGATCCTTTCCTGTGATCTGCTGATATACAGCTTCAATCTCTTCTCTGGTAGCAAGATTCTCAGAAAACGCACTGGCACTTCCAGCTGCGATTCCCATGTGGAACGCATATTCATAATCCTGCTTCTCCATATATCCTGCCATAAATCCGGCAACCATGGAGTCTCCGGCTCCAACACCATTGATCAGCTTGCCTTTCGGTGCAGGCTCCTCATAAACGTCTCCATTCTCAGCAATAAGGACCGCGCCCTCTCCTGCCATGGAGATCAGTACATTCACAGCTCCCATCTCCTGGAGTTTCTTACCATATGGGATCACGGACTGGCGGTCTTTCAGTTCTACGCCGAAGATCTCACCAAGTTCATGGTTATTTGGCTTAATGAGAAATGGATGATAGGGAAGAACCTTCATCAAAAGATCTCTCGTCGCGTCTACTGCGATTCTTACGCCTCTGCCGTCCAGCATAGCCATGATCTTCTGGTAGGCATCATCCGGCATGGATGATGGAATACTTCCGGAAAGGAAAAGTACATCGCCTTGTCCAAGCTCTCCTAACTGCTTCATCAGCAGATCCACCTTATCAGTTCCGATCTTCGGTCCCTGTCCATTGATTTCTGTACCGTCTATACTTTTCAGTTTCAGATTGATTCTGGAAAAGCCTTCCCCTACCTGGATGAAACCATTCCTCACACCCATCTCCTCAAGACGTCTGATAATCTCATCTCCGGTAAATCCGGCTGTAAATCCAAGGGCTGTACTCTCAATTCCCAGATTCATAAGAACTGTAGAAACATTAATTCCCTTGCCTCCCGGCAAAAGCATCTCCGAACTGGTTCGATTGGTAAGACCAAGCTGGAAGTTCTCTACCGACACGATGTAATCCAGTGACGGATTAAAAGTCACAGTGTAAATCATTTCTGCCTCCTGCTTATTTTTGCTTGTTTTTGATTTGTTGTGCTTATTATACTTTCATATACAGTCAAAGTCAATCAATCTTTTTCAAAAGATTTTCACTTATGTTTTATTACAATTGCACAAATATGAATTATTTTGACTGTTTTTGATTTTTTATATGCAACGATGTGCCAGAGCATGTTCAAAAAAGCTTTCTGCAAGATGTACGTCACAATTTGTGGGAGATTTTGTCCGGATGAGGGCGTCGTAGCAGGCTACGGAAACCGAATTCGGGCGAAACATACCGCAAAGTGGGGCGTACAGATTGCGGGAATGATTTTTCAGACGCGCTCCAGTACAGTGAAAATTAAGTATCTGCCACATTGGCGCAGTATATGACAGATCAGACAGGTCAATATAGCGGTTATTTACTATTGGCTGTACGAATAGTAATATCCATAAATCACAAAAAAATGCAGATATCAGGCTGTGCCCCAACCTGAACCCTGCATTTTTCTGTATTTTATAATGATGGTCAAAATCAGTCATCAAATTCTGTTATTTTAATCAGTTCGAAGCGCTGTCACCGGATCACTTTTAGCAGCTTTTCTTGATGGGATCAGTCCGCCAAGAAGAGTCAGAACCACGCTCAGTCCGATCAGAACTACTGCTGCTACAGGAGGAAGAGCCGCCTTCACATTCACTCCGTCAGCCAGTGACCGGATAATGCTGTTCGCAGGAATGAGAAGAAGCAATGTAATTCCAATCCCCATAGCACCTGCGCAAAATCCGATAATAAACGTCTCCGCATTGAACACCTGTGACACGTTGTGCCTGGAAGCACCAATCGCTCTTAGAATACCAATTTCTTTTTTCCTCTCCAGAACACTGATATACGTGATAACACCGATCATAATGGAAGAAACCACAAGGGAAATCGCTACAAAAGCCACCAGAACATAACTGATAATATTTACAATATCCGTAACTGACGACATCAGCGTTCCCACAAGATCCGTATAAGTGATCACCTTCTCATCCTCTCCTGCCGCTTCCATATCCGCGTTATACTGATCCAGAATACCTACAATTTCTGATTTACTTTCAAAATCCTTTGGATAGATATTAATTCCGCCAGGAACATTCAGATCTGCATATCCAAGCTTTTTCAGATTTCCGTCATAAGAAGCATTTTCAGATGACAGCAGAGACATCATAAGCTCTGAGAGGTCATCCTCATTCATGTTCATCTGAATTGCTTTTGCAAAGGCCTCCGGATCTATGGAAAGCGCATCTTCCATATTTCCCATGCTGCTTCCCAATCCGCCAAGTCCGCTCATAGCCTGGCTCATTGCAGAAGTAATACTGGATGACACGCTGGCCATCACAGACTGCATTGCCTCCTGCATACCGGAACTGATATTTCCCATCATCTGCTCCATAGCAGTCTGAATTCCCTTTGTAAGCTGTTTTTCCACCTGTTCCATTATCTCTGTAAATTTTGACTCAATCCCCTTTGTGATCGCATCTGTGAAAGAAGTCATCATGGATTTCATGTAAGTTTCCATTGCCTGGGAAAACTGTGTCTGCACCTCGCTGGTATCCACAAGAGTCATAAGTCCATTCATGAGACGATTCTGCCCATCCTCTGTCTGCATATATTCCAGAAAATAGGTTCCCAGATTAGCCGGATCCGGAAGGGAATTATTTCTGGCATACTCCGGATAAGCAGCTACAACGTCCTGTAAAAGAAGATCCTGTATCTGCTTTGTGGTAATATTCACTGTCACGCTGTTTTTAACCAGATTCTCTGCTTCCTCTTTGATCTGCTGCTGGATTTCCCCCTGACTTAAAAAGGCAAGAATGCTGGCCACATCTGTCTGGGTGATACCATTTGCCTTGGCATACTCCTGATACTGGTTCATCAGCCCCACAGCCACTGCGATCAGTTTTTCCGAAGACATATCCACGTTCACGTTATTTTTCACCATCTCCTGCAGATCCTTGCACAGACGTTCGTTCATCTCTTTTGATGTCAGATACTGCTTCAATGCTGCCTGCATTTTATCCATATCTGCTTCCGGTTTATCTTTAATGCTTTCCTGATAACCAGTAAGAACCTCTTTCAGCAAAGCAGTTACCTTCTCTTCTGTAAAATCAAACTTCACTGACTTCAGCGCCTGACTCATATCCGGAACCTGGTCTGCCGGAAGATTTTTCAGAATTTCTTCCGGATCAATCATATGGGAAAGATCCAGATCAAGGTCATCCAGCTTGATAAGCTTGGAAAGATCCGGCATACTGCTCTCATCCAGATTTATATTTCCAGCCAGAGCTGACATGTCAGGCATATCCGGCATTTCCACATTCAATCCGGAGGACAGCCCCGAAAGACTGGACAGGTCCATATTAAATCCACTGAGATCTACCTGAAAGGCCTCCTGCAGGGCATCCGCGTTAATGGAAAAAAGGGATTCCATGTCAAACTTACTGTTCTCATTGTCTTCTTTTCCAAATTCCTCTCCGGTAAAAACATTTATCTTTTCATCCGCCAGCTGCTGCTTCACAATTTCACTGGAAGCAGCCTTCTCGATCACATGTTTGGTAAGCTCCGGGGTATAACAGATTCCTGCAGTGAGCATGGAAGCAGTGGCACCTTCCACAGGCTGGACAATTCCCACAATTGTCAGATCTTCTCCGTTTTTCACCAGTTTTTTCATATAAGAGCTGTTGTCTGATTTATCCTTCCAGACCTTATATTCTTCATCATACTCATAATAATCGGTACTGTTTACCAGCTTAAATTTCTTCCCCAGGATTTCATCATAGGTGTATGGGCCCTCGTTTTCTGGCGTTTCCACTGCCTCTTCTGCCATAAATTTCTGAACCATATCATCCAGTTCCTTACCGTCCCGAAGCCCAAGAGTGTACTGGAGAAAATCACTGATATCGCCCTGTGAAGTAAGCACCAGTACACATTCTTTATAATTTTCAGGCCATCTTCCCGCTTTCACGTCATATTGATCCTTATAAAGATCAGCATCTTCCGGCATTTCATGAAAAACATCAGTGCTCATGGTAGAAGACATAATGCTGTTGGAGGAACCAGAGCCCAAACCCATAGCCGAAAAAGATTTGTCCGGATTTACCTGTCGGATATTTTTTCCATTTTCCAGAAAAATCTGGGGAGAAACAGAATACGTATACTCCACCGAATTTGCATACTGGGAAATGCTGCTTTCATTACTGTCCAGGTAAACCTTCAGAGACTCCAGATCATTGGAATTCATTTTGGAGAACATGTTAGTCACCATCTGGGCAACTCCTACTTCCCCATCCTTTTTCCCACTCTGCGCTGTGGCTGCTCCCATCATCATAGAGGTAAGATCCACTCCTGTGCTTTGTATCTGCAACGGATATTCTGAAAGTGTTTCTTCTTCCATATTTGTAATGTATTTGTCTACACCATTTGATATGGAAAGGATCAGCGCAATTCCGATAATACCGATGGAGCCTGCAAAAGAAGTAAGTAAGGTCCGGGCTTTCTTAGTCTTCAGATTCTGAAAGCTAAGGGAAAGTGCAGTAAAAAAGGACATGGAGGATTTTCCCATATTCTTGTGAACAGGAGGTGCCATGCTCTCGCTGTCTATCACAAACGGATCTGTATCAGAAAGGATCCGCCCATCTTTTACCGTCACGATTCTGGTGGCATAAAGCTGAGCAAGCTCCGGATTATGGGTGACCATTACTACCAATCGTTCCTTTGCGACCCCTTGCAAAAGATCCATAACCTGTACACTGGTATCTGAATCCAGGGCTCCTGTTGGCTCATCCGCCAAAAGAATTTCCGGGTCATTTACAAGTGCTCTGGCAATTGCCACTCGCTGCATCTGACCGCCTGACATCTGACTTGGCTTTTTGTGGATCTGGGCACCAAGGCCTACTTTTTCCAGAGCTTCTTTTGCACGGCGTCTCCGCTCACTTTTTGATACACCGGAAATGGTAAGGGCAAGCTCCACGTTTGCAAGAACTGTCTGGTGTGGGATCAGATTATAACTCTGAAACACAAATCCTATGGTATGATTTCGATAAGAGTCCCAGTCCCTGTCTTTATATTTTTTCGTAGAAATCCCATTGATGATCAGATCGCCTCTATCGTACCGGTCAAGACCACCAATAATATTCAGAAGAGTGGTTTTTCCCGAACCGCTGGGACCAAGAATTGCCACAAATTCATTGTCCCGAAGACTAAGGCTCACTCCGTCCAGGGCACGCTGTACCAAATTTCCTGTTCTGTATTCTTTGTGTATGTCTTTGATCTGAAGCACTTACTACTTCCTTTCTGTCGCATAATAAATGTTTATAACCATTCACCAATTCAGGCAAAATATACCGCAAAGTGGGGCGCCGAAGATTTCGATTTTTATGTGAGTCAGATTCACATAAAATACCTTGCGGAATAATATTTGCTGAATAGTTCAAATATTTTTTATTATAATCTTAAATTGTGAACATATTGTGTTTTTAAAATAAAACCATTCTCTTGAAATCCAACTATTTCTATCGTATAATAAGAAGATACATTACCGCTTTAGAGAGATGATGCATGCAGATTGCGGCTATCGCAGTCTGATATAACTTACTTCAGAAAGGATGAAAAACATGAAGGTTTTACTCTTAAATGGCAGCCCGCGCAAGGAAGGCTGTACGTTCACCGCACTTAGTGAAGTGGCAAAAACACTGAATCATAATGGAATTGATACTGAGATTTTCCAAGCTGGAAATCCGGATACAGATAATGTAAAAGCCGCCGCGGCGAAATTAAAAGAAGCAGATGCGCTTATAGTTGGTTCTCCGGTATACTGGGCTTCCCCATCCGGACAGATCATTGAATTTATGGATAAGCTTTGCTCCATGGCAGGCAAAGACATGCTCCACAAACCAGCTGCAGCAGTTGCTTCTGCAAGAAGAGCCGGCACCACAGCTACTTTAGACGTTCTTCAGAAATATTTCAGCTATCATGAAATGCCTGTTGTATCTGCTAACTACTGGAACATGGTTCACGGAAATACTCCTGCAGAAGTTGCGCAGGATGAAGAAGGACTTCAGATCATGCGCTCACTTGGAAACAATATGGCATGGCTTCTGAAATCCCTGGAAGCAGGGAAAGCGGCAGGTATTGCAGTTCCTCAGGCGGAAGATAAGATCAAGACAAATTTTATCCGCTAAATATGGTGCAGTAGTTGTCATATCTTCACATAAATGAAGCTCCAGAGCATATCTAAAAAAGGCTTTTTGCAAGATGTGCGTCACAATTTGTGGGAGTTTTTGCCCGGATAAGGGCGCCGTAGCAGGCTACAGCAACTGAATTCGGGCAAAATTTCCCACAAAGCGGGCGTGCAGATTGCAAGAATGATTTTTCAAACAGGCTCTGGCTGCACCAGTTTAATAATGTGTGTGACATGGAAGCAGTTCCGTTCACATACATCCAAAAAACTTCCAGAGAGGTATTTTATGCTGCAAATAATCGAAACCATCAACACCGCTGTAAATAATTTTATCTGGGGCGTTCCTGCAATGGTCTGTATTTTCGGAGTTGGTCTTTATCTTAGTATCCGCACCAATTTTCTTCAGATTCGCAAATTCCCCTACGCAATCAAAACAACCCTTGGACGTATTTTCCGCAAACGCGACGCATCTGACGGTGCTATCACGCCTTTCCAGGCAGTGTGTACAGCACTTGCAGCCACGGTCGGTACTGGCAATATTGCCGGTGTAGCAGGTGCTATCGCAATTGGCGGTCCCGGAGCCATATTCTGGATGTGGGTTTCTGCACTGTTTGGCATGTGTACCAAATATGCTGAGGTTACTCTGGCGGTACACTACCGCGAGATCAATGCCAACGGTGAACTGGTAGGCGGTCCCATGTATTACATCAAGAACGGTCTTAGCAAAAAATGGCACTGGCTGGCTTATCTGTTCGCAGCATTCGGCGTGCTCACTGTATTTGGTACCGGTAACGCTACACAGGTCAATACTATCACCACTGCCATCAATTCTGCATTGCTGAATTATAACGTGATCAGCGAAAGCGCCGTTTCTACTTCCAACCTAATCATCGGAATCATAATTGCCATTCTGATCGCCATGATCCTTCTTGGCGGAATCAAACGAATTGGCCATGTCACCGAAAAGCTGGTCCCATTTATGGCTCTGCTTTACATTCTTCTCGGACTGGGAGTTATCCTTCTGAACATTCAGAATGTACCAGCTGTATTCGTTTCTATTTTCAGAGGGGCATTTCAGCCCAGAGCTGTAACAGGCGGCATTGTTTTAAGTATGTTCACAAGTTTAAAAAAAGGTGTTTCCCGTGGTATCTTCTCTAACGAGGCTGGTCTTGGTACCGGATCCATTGCCCATGCGTGTGCAGATACCAAAAAGCCTGTAAAACAGGGTATGTTCGGTATTTTCGAAGTCTTTACAGATACCATCGTGATCTGTACACTGACTGCACTGGTTATCCTTTGCAGCGGCGTTGCTGTTGATTATGGAAAAGCAGCTGGCGCAGAGCTTACGATCCTTGGATTTACTTCTACATATGGAAGCTGGGTATCCATTTTTACAGCAGTTGCCATGTGCTGCTTCGCTTTTTCCACAGCAGTCGGATGGGGACTTTACGGTGCCCGCTGCATCGAGTTCCTGTTCTCTGAAAAAGTGATCAAACCTTTTATGGTTATTTATTCCCTGGTTGCCATCCTTGGCGCAACTGCCAACCTTGGACTGATGTGGAGCATTGCCGAGACATTTAACGGTCTTATGGCAATTCCCAACCTGATTGCTTTGTTCCTGCTTTCCGGTACAGTTGTGAAGCTGACAAAAGAATATTTTGCCGGTGAGGGCAAAACAAAATAAATATAAAAAGGGACATCGCATGAACCGTTTTCGCTCATGTGATGTCCCTTTCAGATTATTGATCAATCCTTATTCTCTTCCTCGGCAGCTGCATCTGTAGTTGTATCAGCATCTTCGCTTTTCTCTTCCTCACCGATCTCAACTGCATTTTTTTCTTCCTCAGTCTGCTCCTGCACATCCGTAACGCTTACCTTATGGTCATACCATTTGCCCTTTTTACCAATGATTGCCAGGTCAAATTCTTCATCAAGCTTCTCTACTGGAACATTGAATCCATAAACCTCCTCTGTCATGCCATCGCTGTAAGTTACCTTATCAATAGTAGGCTGAATCAGTTCGGCACCGTCTTTCTGTGCATCCTCTGCTGTTCCAAGGAAAACATTCTCAATATTCTTGGAAACGAGAGTAATATGAACGGTCATTTTACCATCCTTTACAGTGAGGGTAGCTCTTCCGTTGCAAGCCTCATTTACATGGAACATACTGCTGTCTGTGTCAAACTCTACACCATAAACACCGTCTTCAAGTTCGCTGTCTGCGGCATTCTCTGCACCATCTGTGGTTTCCTCTGCCTCAGCCTCTGTGGCTTCTGCAAATGCCGGGAATGCAGTTCCTGCTGTCATAGCGGAAATACTTACAGCTGTTAATAAAATGACTAATGAACGTTTCATAATAACTCTCCTTGCTTTTTCTTTATTTACGGTACACTTGTGTGTGCCGTATTTGTTTTATTACTCAAACAGCTGCCCCACAGTGTAGGAGCAGCTGCTTTTGTTCTGTTGCAATAACAATTTATACCAGGATAATTATTTCGCGATGGAATCAATAGCTGCCTGAGTATGAGCTACATAAAGCTGCTCAACAGCGTCAATTCTTCCAAGACCTTCGATCTGGCAGTCAATCTCATCGAAATCTCCAGAAGCCTCGAACATGCTCTTCCAGGAGTCATCATCATCACCAGCCATATCATTGTTTGCATGGTCACCAGCAACAACCATAAGCGGACGAAGGATTACTTTCTTGAATCCGGCATCTTTTACTTTATTGATAACTTCATCACAAGCTGTATCCTCTGGCTCACCTTCTACAGTACCGATGAATGCGTTTGTGAATTCAAGTTTCTCCATCTGGGTCTGCATCTGATCATATGTAACGTTTGCTGTATGGGAAGTACCATGTCCCATGAATACAAATGCGGTTCCATCTTCTGCAGCTGCTTCCATGCTGTCATATCCAGCTTCTTTTACAGCTTCATCTGTGATTGCCTGAGCAACAGCAGCTTTGTCATCGTTGATAACGGTAGCGTCATCGCCAACCTCACCAAGCATTGGTTCAGCGATTGCTACAGATTCAAATTTATCTTTGTAAGCATCAATAGCTTCTACCATCTCATCGTACTCAGCACCATGCATAAGATGTGTAGGCTGAACTACAAGATTCTTAACACCGTTTGCTACTGCACGGTCAAGTGCCTGCTGCATGTTATCAATCTTCTCATCATCTCTTGCCTGTACATGGTTGATAATGATCTGAGCGGTAAATGCTCTTCTTACAGACCAATCCGGGAATGCTTCTGCAAGAGCATCCTCGATTCCCTTAATATCCTCTGCACGGCTGTCGTTAAAGGATGTACCAAAGCTTACTACAAGAAGCTCATTCTCACCGATCTCGTCCTGATTACGCGGATCATCCTTGGAAGCATCACCTGTGTCACGTCCGAAATACTCTGGACTTGCCTCTTCTCCCTCTACAAGCTCTTTCTGAGCATCTGTAAGGGCATCCCATGCTTCTTTAGCTTCCTTGCACTGCTCATCTGTATCATCTGTTCTCTCCTGAACATAAATAGCATCGATAAGTGCTGCTACTTTATCAGCCGCTTCCTTATCTGCATCTGCAGTGTCATCAGCTGCTTCTGCATCGTCTGTTGTCTCAGCATCATCAGCTGCTTCAGCATCGTCAGCTGCCTCAGCATCATCAGCTGTCTCAGCATCGTCTGTTGTCTCCTCTGCTGCTTCCTCTGTCTCTGCAAATGCAACAGTTGCTGTTGCTGCTGTCATGCTTGCTGCCATAGAAGCTGCAAGAAGGATTGCTAATAAAGATTTTCTTTTCATTTCTTTTTCCTCTTTTTTTTGTATTTCCGGATAGAATCACGTATAAAGAATCCCATGGGAAATCTATCACCAATCTCCCATTGCATAAAAACAGCCGCATTTTCTGCGACTGCACACATTCTCATATACACACTTTTCTTCCAAAAAACATTCAGGAAATATTCATGTATCGTTATGAGAATACAGGTTCTGTGTACCGCAGACCTAAGATTCCACGCCAAGGCAGTTCTCCTGACTTCGGTCAACACTGCTCCCCCTTCCCGGTTTCCCAGTGGGCTCTGAAGCAGTTCCCTTACACAGTGACGGCATCGTTCCGGACTCTCACCGGATTCTCTTTTGCGCATCATGTTCATGATGCAACCTTCGCGCTATAACCATTATACATATTCGACTCGGATATTTAATATGTACCATATTATTATATATTTTTTATGAACTTTTTATGTATTTTTTATGAACTAGAGTATGTTTGAAAAAGGCTTTCTGCAAGATGTGCGTCACAATTTGTGGGAGATTTTGT
>OIBU01000365.1_pt1 | contig 15558 bp, 11 predicted proteins | sample 1581111 | NCBI WGS metagenome assembly OIBU01 (sample SAMEA3882508, study PRJEB24775) | human gut metagenome | biome: human-associated habitat; feature: intestine environment; material: feces | place: Netherlands | collected 2009/2010 | reverse complement strand
AATGAAAGCAAATCACAACGACGAGCGCGATATTGTTTTTTGTTGCTCTGCTGTTTCCAATGGTTCAAAGATACTAAAATGAAAGCAAATCACAACAACTCTCCTAAAGCTTCTATTGTTAATTTGGCTGTTTCCAATGGTTCAAAGATACTAAAATGAAAGCAAATCACAACCGCAACGCACCAACAAGGCGTGTTCGCCAGCTGTTTCAAAGATACTAAAATGAAAGCAAATCACAACGTGTGTGTGCGTGTCTGTGTGTATTTGTTTTCCAAAGATAGTGAATCTTAATAAGACTCTCTCTGATTTCCCTACTATTTTGTATCTTTACACACTTTTCTTTATACATGAGTACTGACTATAAATAAATCATATTGTGGAAATGATCCAACGCATCCGCCTCCTCCTTTCCGAAATGAACCGGGGAGTATACGAAAAAGAAACCGAAATAAACCTCTCCCTGCTGGCAGCCCTGGCAGGTGAGAGCATCCTGCTCCTGGGGCCTCCGGGAGTAGCCAAGTCAATGGTAGCCAGGCGGCTAAAGTCTGCTTTTACAGATGCCCGTGCCTTCGAATACTTGATGTCCCGATTCTCTACACCCGACGAGATATTCGGTCCCGTCAGCATCAGCCGACTGAAAGAATCCGATAAGTACGAACGTGCCATCGACGGCTATCTGCCCACAGCCGATGTCGTGTTTCTGGACGAAATATGGAAAGCAGGCCCTGCCATACAGAACACTCTGCTGACCGTCATCAACGAGAAACTTTTCCGCAATGGCGACAAGGAACTGCATCTCCCCCTCAAACTGCTCGTAGCTGCCAGTAACGAACTGCCCGCTCAAGGCGAGGGACTGGAAGCCCTATGGGACCGCTTCCTTATCCGCATTCTCTGCACCTGCGTCAAGCAGGAAGAGTCTTTCTACAAAATGCTGCTGGACGATTCTGCCGACCATCTGGAAACGACTGCCTGCGAATGGCAAATCTCCGACCGCGAGTATGCCGAATGGCAAGCTGAGATACGCCGCGTAACCTTGCCTCTCGATGTTCTTTCCTGCATCACAGCCATTCGCCACGGACTGACAAGCGTAGAGATGCAAGACTCCGACCTGCGCCGCAATGTCTACGTCAGCGACCGCCGCTGGAAGAACATCGTGAAGCTGCTCAAGACCTCCGCCTTCGTCCACGGCCGCACGGAAGTCTCCATGACCGACCTGCTTCCCGTCTACCACTGCCTATGGAGTGAGCCTGATGAGAGCGTTGCCATCCGTGACATCGTTATCCGTGCCTTATTCGTGTCCCACACAAAACAGATTGCCGGTATCGCCTCCTCGCTGAAATCCGATTTGAAAGTCAGCCGTGTGCGCGAAGCCCTCGACAAAGCCCGCCTTGCCGGCGACCGTAGGGACGATGACCTGCTGATAACGGAACACTTCTACTACCAGGTGGAGAAACATGGTACGGGCAACACCTACATCTTTATCGTGGACTACAAAAATCTGAAGGAGTACAGCGCCAAAGATGCCCCCACCTTGGGCGTAATGTATGCCGACCCCATCAATCCCAAGCGTACCATCATCCGCGCCTTTGCCGACACCGGCGCCGTGAAAGAGGAAGGCACCGAACGCGTCACCCTCTACCGCGACGACAAGCATCTCTACATCAACGGTGTGCGCTTCCCCATGCGGCGTCTGCAACGAGGTGAGGAGCAACAACTCTGGCTGGGAAACCTCTCCGTCACCGACCGTGACTACGAGACGGAACTGGACGCCGCCGCCACCAGCATAGACCGCCTGGTAAGAGATTTGTCCGACAACCTTTTCGTCTCCGAAGAAGACAAAAAGAGCGTAGCTCAATACGTCTCCATCGTCCGCAAGGAAATAGCCTGGGCGCGTGTGGACATGCGCAAACTGAGATATGGAGACGAATAATCCTCCAGTAACCAAGAAGAAGATGAACACCACCGTCACCCGATATGACACCGCCTTCTATGTGCAGGCACTGGACCGTTTCGTTGCCACCGGAGAGTGCGCAGAGACGGATACCGAGCCCTTGTATGCCTATCTACTCTCTGTGATGAACGACTCCATGGTCAAGGTGCAGGTGCTGGGCGATGAGGTCTGTGCACGTATCTTTTACGACACCATGATTCAGTTCATCCAATTGAACTTGGAGAAGGAGAGGTACAACCTCCGGAAAAGCCAGTCGGAACGGACCGGGATGAAACTCGTGCTGGAATGGTCCATGGCAAAGCGGAAAGACGGCTGGCAAGCCTTGCTCCAGCAGATTTCCGACAAATACCGGGAGTACGGCTTCGACTCCCGTTTCTACCGCAGCCACTTCGGCACAGAAGGAGGATATGCGGACGATGAAGTCTGGGAGAAAATGGTGGACGACTGGGAAGACGCCTTCCAACTGAAGATGCACGAAGAAAAGGAGAAAGAGATTGCTTTCCGCAAAGATGCCCTCGAGCGCAGGCTCCGTTCCAATCTGAAAGACATCCCCGAGTACATCCGCCAGAACCGGGTGGATAAGGACGAATTCTTCCAGACCTGGGGCATGATGAGCGGCTTGTGGAATACTGTCGACTTTGAGCGTATACGGAAAATCGTGCGCATCCAGCGCTCTTGCCCCGAGATAGTGAAAGTGGCCCGCAAGATGGGGCGTATGGCAGACGACGAAGGACGTGAGCAAATCCGCGTTGCCGAGGGAAACGTCTACAAAATGGAGCACTCCTCTAAATGTGACATCCTGGGCATCAGTACCGGCAACGACCTCAATGCTCTGCTTCCCATTGAGCTTGCCCATTCCGCCGACAGTGAACTGGAAGATTTGTTCGTCTACAAATACCTTACTCGCAAGCTCCAGACCTTCCGTTATAAATCGGAAATCATGCAGCCTGCCCGGCGCATCGAAACCAAGCCCGCCCGTCCCAAAGGTCCGATGATTGTCTGTCTGGACACCTCGGGAAGCATGGCTGGCAAGCCGGAGAAGATTACCCACTCCCTGCTGATAAAGCTCCTGGAGATAGCCGACCGTCAACGGCGGGACTGCTTTCTGATAGCCTTTTCCGTCTCCATCCATCCGATTGACGTAAGGAAAGAGCGGGCAAGGCTGCTCGAATTCTTCTCAAAGACAGCTTGCGGGGATACAGATGCCACCCGTATGCTGGAAGCCACGTTCCGCCTGCTCAAAGAAGGCAAGGAGTATATGAATGCCGATGTGCTTTGGGTCAGCGACTTCAAGATTCCTCATTCTTCACCTGTCTTTATGGAGGAGATTCGCCGTTGTCGGGAAGCCGGTACACACTTCTACGGTCTGCAGATTGGCATCACGGACAATGAGTGGGCACCATTCTTCGACCATATCTATCGAGTAGAATATACTCCTTCGCAACAGTATTAAAAGTTGATATTTACGCCTCCCATCACCGTGGCTTTCGGCATGGGGAAGCCTGCATTGATTTCATAGCGTTGCGCCAGCAGGTTTTCGCCCTTGACAAAGACGTCGGCAAAACTGCACAGACGGTAGTTGGCACGCAGGTTCCAGAGTACGAAGCTTTCCTGCTTCTCCTTGCCCGGGGTGACTGAGGTATGAAGCCCCTTCACGTATTGTATACCGGTAGACAGACTCCAACGTCCTTGCGTAAAGTCCGCACCGGCATAGAGTTTGTGCTCGGGAGCCGCCAGTACCGGATTCTCCATGTGCAGCCAGCTATAATTGGCATTCATCTGCCAGTGGCGGTTGATGCGGTATCCGAGGTTGGTTTCCACACCCCAGTTCTCTATCTCGCCGGAGTTGACGTTCTTGCGCAGGGCAGGGTCCGTCATGATGATGTTGTCCCCGTTGATGTAGTAGAGGTTCACCCCATAGGACATGGGCCCTCCCAAAAGCTGCCCCGTAAAGGAGAGTTCATAGTTCATCAGGCTCTCCGCTTTCAAATCGGGGTTCTGTGGAGGGAACATGTACATCTCCCGGATGGTGGGGTTACGGAATCCTTTGCTCACCATTGCTTTCAGTTCCGCCTGCCGGGGCAGATGGAAAGCCAGTCCCCCTTGGGGAATCCATTCCGTGCCTACGTGAGAATGGTGGTCTATGCGGACACCGGCGTCCAGTGAAAGCCAGCTGTTGATGTCCTGCCTGAAATCCACATAGCCTGCAAATTCATCCATCTGCTTGTCCACACCGGGGATATGGTCGCCAATCTGCTGTCCGGGTTTTGCCTCGTCGATGGCGACAACCTTGTTCCAGGACTCTCCGCCGAAGTGCTGGTAATCGAAACCTACGGTCAGGCGGTTGCCGGTGAAGAGCGTGGCGCTTTGATACCACGATATGCCCAGCATCCGGTCCTTGGAGTTGAAGTGCGACTTCTGGGGCTCTCCTCCGGGATGGTAGCCGTCATTAATCCTGTGCCGGCCCCAGTTATAGAAGAAGCTCACGGCGCCGGAAGTGCGGTCGTAACGATTTTCCAGTGCGAAGGAGGTCATGCCGCGTGTGATGCGCGAGTCGTTGTCTATATACGGATTGTCGGCTTCGCCGGGATTGGAGGCGTTGAAGCGGGTGATGTTCACGTCGCCCCACAGCTTCCAGGTGTCGCTGAAGTCGTATCCCAGTTTGGCATAGCCGCCATACTGCTCAAATTCCATGTCGTCACGGTGTCCGTCGGTACGGTTGTACGAGCCGGTCACCACGCTGCTGAAACGCCCTTTCCTCACGCGGTTGGAGACTTCCGTCTGCAGGGTATTGTAGGAACCGTATCCTATCTGCGCATTGGTTTTCACCCCGTCCTCCTGCATCTTGCGGGTGACGATGTTGATAACCCCGCCCATTGCATTGGACCCATAGAGGACGGAGGCGGGACCGCGCAGCACTTCCACCCGTTCGGCCATCATGCTCTGGTAGGCGTCGGCGATGGGATGCCCCATCAGGCCCATGTATTGCGGATGTCCGTCTATCAGCACCAGCAGGCTGGTCGTAGGTCCTCCGGCTGCGTTTACTCCGGCGCCTATACCGCGCAGGCTCATGCCTCCTGCGGCTCCCGTGGATACGCCGTAGCCCATGATGCCGCGGCTTGTGGTGAAAAGTCCGGGCACCTGCTCGGTCAGTGCAGGCAGGATGGAGGGCTGGTAGGTCTGTTCCAGTTGCCGGCGGCCCACTACGGAGATGGTCATTGGCAGGTGGCGGATGTCTGTTTCATTTCTTGTCCCGGTCACCACGACTTCATCAAGCTTGTAACTTTTTAGCCGGAGGCTGTCGGCAGGTGCGGACAGCATACTACCCGGAAGGGCGATACTTATTAAAATTGCGGTTAAAATCTTTTTATTCATCGTTTATCTATGGTTCTTTTTGCAAAGTTATACAAAAAGAAGAATCTGTATATGATTGGTAATCCTTAAAATGGACAACCAGGGTTGAAGATAACTCCGTTAAAGGGTTTCCTGCTTCAGTGCTTCCACAAACCGGTCTATTTCCTGCAGTTTCGCCGGGATGTCGATGCCTTGCGGACAGTGCGGGTTGCATTGGCCGCAACCGGTGCAACGGTTGGCTTGGCGGAGACGGGGAACACTGCGGTCATAGCCTATCAGGAAGGCGCGGCGTGCCTCGCGGTAATTCTCGTCTTGGCTGTTCTGCGGCACGTTGCCCTCGTTGATGCAGCGGTTGTAGTGCAGCAGGATGGCTGGAATATCCAGCCCATAGGGGCACGGCATACAGTATTTGCAGTCGTTGCACGGCACGGTGGGGTATTGCAGCATTCGCTGGGCGGTATCTTCCAGTAGGGTAAACTCCTCTTCCGTACATGGAACAAGCGGGGAGAAGGTACGCAGGTTGTCTTGCAGATGCTCCATGTACGTCATTCCGCTCAGTACGGTCAGCACATCGGGGAAAGTACCTGCAAATCGGAAGGCCCAGGAAGCCACGCTCTCTTGCGGGCGGCGTTGTTTCAGACGTGCCATCAAGTGGTCGTTCAGGCGGGATAGGCGTCCGCCCAGCAGCGGCTCCATGATAACGGCGGGAATGTTGCGCTTCACCAGCTCGGCATATAGGTATTCGGCATCCGTGTTGCGGGTATTCACTTCTTTGGCATGTCGCCAGTCCACGTAGTTCAGTTGGATTTGTACGAAGTCCCATTTCAGTTCGTCGTGGCGGGAGAGCAGGTAGTCAAAGACTTCGATGTCTCCATGATAGGAGAATCCGAGGTTGCGGATGCGTCCGACTTCGCGCTCTTTCAGCAGGAAGTCCAGCATGCCGTTGTCCAGATAGCGGGAACGGAGGGCTTCCATGCCGCCCATGCCGATGCCGTGCAGCAGGAGGTAGTCGATGTAGTCCACTTGCAGGTCGCGGAAGGAGCGGTGATACATGGCAAGGGACTCTTCGCGGCTGTGCGTGCTGGGACTGAAGTTGGACAGCTTTGTGGCAAGGAAGAATTTCTCCCGTGGATGGCGTTTTAAGGCAATGCCTGTGGCGCGCTCCGACAGACCTTGCACATAGGCGGGAGAGGTGTCGAAATAGTTCACTCCGTGAGCAATGGCATAGTCTATCAGGTCGTTCACGGCTTCCTGGTCTATTTCGTCTCCATTCCCATCGGCGCGTTTCCGGGTGGGCCATCGCATGCATCCGTATCCCAGCAGAGAAACCCGGTCGCCCGTGTTGGGGTTGGTACGATAGGTCATCTTGCCGGTTGGTATCTCGCCCAGTGCGGCCGATTCGCTTTCCCCGTTGTTCTTGTTGCCCGAACAGCCGTATAGGGCTGCTGCCGAGGCAAGCGTTCCTGCACCGGCGAGTTTGAAGAAATCGCGGCGGTTTATCTTGTTCTTATTGTCTTCTTTCATTGTGATAGGACTGAAATTATAAATGGATATTAGGGTGATAAAGTTGCTTCAGACAGTTCTGTGCATCACATGGCCTTCCACATAAATGGCACTGAACGGACGCGACGGACAAAGGTTCTCGCATGCTCCGCATCCGATACAGCGTTCGGCGTTGACTACCGGTATCTTGATGGAGGCTTCGTCTTCCGGGTCTGAAGGAACCATCTGTATGGCACCGGCCGGACAATGGCGGGCACAGTTCCCACATTCCATCTTGTCTGTGATGCAGATGCAATTCTCCTTAATCCATACGGCATGACCGATTTGGACGGCCGATTTCTCGGCGAGGCTCGTCAGATGGATGGCATCGGTAGGACACACCTCCGCACACTTGGCGCATTCGGGGCGGCAGTAACCGCGTTCGTAGGACATTTCCGGCTGCATCAGTTTTGTCAAGTCCGAAGAAGGACGGAGCACTTGGTTGGGGCATACCGATACGCAGAGCTGGCAGGCTGTGCAGTGTTGTGCAAAGTGGCGGAGTGATGGGAGTGGCGCGCTCGGGGATTTTTTTGTCCTCGATGACAGCCAGTCCACCGTCCACTTTCTTCTCCTGCGCCTTGAGGGCTGCCGTAGCAGCAAACACGGCAGTTGTAGAGAGAAATGCGCGGCGGGCGTCGTTTACCTGCTCCGGTGCCACGGAGGTTTCCTGGGAGACTGCAGCGGAGGCCGGCTTGCGGCGTGTGTAAGTGATGGCACCTTTCCTGCACTTGTTGATACAGTCCATACATGCCACGCAACGGCTGTAATCTATTTCGTGTGCCTTGATGTTGATGCACGATGCCTTGCAGTTGCGGGCACAAAGTCCGCAACTGTTGCACTTCTTTGTGTCAATTACCGGTTTCAGCAAGGAATACTTCGAGAGGAAGCCAAGCACTGTACCTACCGGACAGATAGTGTTGCAATAGGTACGTCCGCCCCGCCATGCCAGCACGATGAGGACTACCAGAGTGACCGTGGCAATCAGCAGGGTAGGGAGACTCTTCATCCATACATCCGTTTCATAGAAGGCATAGCTGTCAGCACGTTCGGCCAGGTAGGCCAGTCCGTTGTTTGCCCACTGGTAGAGTGGGGAGAAAAGGCTGGAAACGATGCGCCCGTATGAGCTGTAAGGGGCCAGCAGCACGACAAAAGAGTTCAGTCCGCCGATAATGGCAAGTACGAATACTCCCAGCACACCGTAGCGTAGCCATTTCAGTGCGGACGAGTAGCGGAAACGGTTTTTCTTCCGTTTGGCGGAGAGCAAGGAAACAATGTCCTGGAATACTCCCAACGGGCAGATGACGGAGCAGTAGATGCGTCCGAATACCAAGGTCAGCACTGCAAGAAACAATACTACACCGATGTTCAGTGCCAGCACGGCCGGCAGGAATTGTATCTTCGCCATCCATCCGAACCAGGCATGCAGTGTTCCCGTGAAGTCGAGGAACAACAGCGTGATGAGTGCGAAGAAGATGACGGCAAGGGTCAGTCTGATGGTACGTAGCATAAATGTATTGTATAGCGGTTAGTATTCGTTCTTTATACTTTTTTCCCCATCTCGTAGGCTTCGTGTATGGAAGGCTTGTCGTTTATCTCGCCCACCTTCCAGGCACCCACGCCATAAATGGTGCCGCATTCTTTGGGCTCTTCCAGGCAGTCGAGGAAGCCACGGAAACCATCGATGGTACGTTCCATCATGGGGACACTTTCTTCGGCGGCGGCGATGATGAAGTAGAACTCCTTGTCCTTTATTTCAAGGTAGCGTGCGCAACAACGGTCAATCAGTGTCTTCATCTGCGCGCTCATGGTGTAGAAGTAGACGGGGGTTGCCATGACGATGACGTCGGCGGCAATCATCTTTTCCACCACTTCGGCGGCATCGTCCTTTTGTGGGCAGGGTTTGCCGTACATGCTGCATACGCTACATCCCGTGCAGTAGTTGATGTGCTTGTCTTTCAGGAAAATCTTTTCTACTTGATGTCCGGCCTCTGCGGCACCGCGCATGAATTCGTTGCACAAGAGGTCGGAGTTTCCATTCCTGCGGGGACTGGAGGAGAGGATTAATACTTTTTGGCTCATATTCGTTGTTCGTTAGTTAGTAAATGATTACGTGCTGCAAAAATAGGCAGGTTTTATGAGAATGGCAGTATACAAATTACGGTTGTTGTTACCTAAATTACTGATTCATTCCAAAAGTATCTCCCGTTCGATGCCGGTGTCTTTCAGAAACTCCCGGTCGTGGCTGATGGCAATTACTATACTCTCGATGTCCAGATTGTTGGTGGGTTCGTCCAGAATGAACATATCCGGGGTATTGTCGGCAATCATCAGGCAGCAGAAGGAGAGGCGCATCTTTTCGCCGCCACTCAGTTTGCCGCACGGCTTGTTCCACACGTCGCGGGGAAAGAGGTAACGGTTGAGGATGGTTTTCACTTCATGTTCCGGCAGGTGGCGGTGGTTGAAAGCTTCTGCTTGTTGGAGTACGCTGCGCTCATTACGGACGAGGGAGTATTCTTGGTCCAGATAGACGGAGGTGAAGCCGGCACGCTCCATCACTCCGTCGGTGGGGTGCAATTCGCCCATGATGAGTTTCAGCAGGGTTGTTTTTCCACTGCCGTTTTTTCCTTTCAGGCTGAGGCGGTCGCCGCTTCTTAGCTGGAAGGTGAGGGGAGAAGCCCAGAGACTCTTTGCAGCCGTCTCCGTGTGGGGTGTTTCTGCGGGGGAGGCTGTATGGTCGGGATAATGGAAGTTGACGTTCCTTGCCGTAATCAGAATCTTGCCCGTATGCAGATGGGAGGTGTTGAAGTCTGTTTTCAGCTTGTCCGTCTGCGACAGTAAACTTTTGATGCCTGCCATTTCCGTCTGCAGCTTTTCCGCTTTCTCCGCATGTATGCTGCTGAGTCTGCTACTGCTGTTTTCCGCATTGTTTTTCAGTGCTCCCATCATGATGCGGGGAATCCCCTTTTTAATGGAGTTTTTTTCTCCCCGCACATTCTGTTTGGCCTTCCGTTCTTCTACTTCGCGTGCCACTTTGCGTGCAAGGCGCAGGGCTTTCTGCTTCTCTTCTAGTTGTTGGGTGAGGGCGTTTTGTTGCAGGGTCTTCTGTTTTTTGTAGAAGTCGTAGTTTCCGCTGTAATACGTCAATCCCTGGGAGGAGAGTTCGCAGATGGCAGGCAACTGATTCAGTAGCGTGCGGTCGTGACTGATGACGAGCACGGTAGCCGATGTCCGTCGTATCAAGTTATACAGACGTTCCCGTCCATCCGCGTCCAGATAGTTGGTCGGTTCGTCCAGCAGGATGGCTGTTGGGTTGTGCAACTCCATGCCTGTCAGGAAGATGCGGGTCTTTTCGCCGCCGCTAAGTCCTTCCATCGGACGGGAGAGTGTGATACCGTCCAGTCCCCAGCTGTCGAGAGAAGCCTGGGCGCGTTCTTCCACGTTCCAGTCATCATTGAGCGTATTGAAGTGCTTTTCGGTAGCGTCACCGCTTAGGATGGCATGCAGGGCAGATAGCTTGTGGCTGATTCCCAAAGCTTGTGCTATTGTCTGCCGGTCGTATTGTCCGAAGTGCTGGGGCACGTAGTACAGATGTTCGGGGCGTAGCACCGTTCCCGAACTTGGTGACAAGTCTCCTGCCAAAATGCGCATGAGGGTAGACTTGCCGCAACCGTTATTTCCGGTCAGGGCTATTTTATCTCCGGAGTTGATACTCAAGTGGAGGTGTGAAAACAAGATTTCCTTATCTGCATGGATATAGCTAAGGTCTTTAATGATAAAGCTCATAAGTTTCTACTGTGTTTTTAGAAGTAAGAATGATAGGGGAGATGCAAGCATTCCCCGAAATTGAAATTCTCGAAGGGGAGGGGTACGGACAAACACAGCATCGGCTAAACATCTATATAGGTGATGCTCAGCGTTCAGTCTGAAAAAGCATGTTGATAGTGATGTTTACCGAAATGTGTTGTCTTTAGTCGGATATTCTCATCGGTGGAATTAATTGGTTAGTGGGCGCAAAGGTAATAATTTCCACTGAATAACAAAGGCTTTTTGCGATATTAATATCGTGTCGGCAAGAAGTTAATATCGTGTTTGCAAGAAATTAACTTCCTGCAGACACGATGTTAATACTTTATTGGTTCTGTTACTTCATGGCCGAAGCATCGAACGAGAGTGGCAGTAATTCTCCCACATTCTTCAGCTCGTAGATTCCCTTTTTGCCATACAGCAACACCCGCATTGGCTGCTTGAAGCGCTTCTCCGTTTCGAGCATCACTTGCCGGCAGGCGCCGCAGGGCGGGATGGGAGACTCCAGGAACTCGTCGTGCTCGTTGCGTGCGGCAATGGCGAGGGTGGTTACTGCCTGGTCGGGATGTTGGGAGTTGGCATAGAATAGGGTGGTGCGTTCTGCACACAGCCCGGAAGGATAGGCGGCGTTTTCCTGGTTGGTGCCGGTCACTACAATACCGTTTGCCAGTCTGGCTGCAGCTCCTACCGAGAAGTGGGAGTAAGGGGCATAGCTGCGGTTGGTAGCCTCGCGGGCGGCATCCATCAGTTCGCGGTCGGCGGCATCCAGTTCTTCATAGTCGTATATCTTGACGGCGATTTCGATATTTAATTCTTTCATAAGGCAAAGGGTTATATTGTAATTAATGTTACAAAGATAGAAAAGAGATTGGTTATTTCAATTCTTTTACGGACTTTTGTGCAGAACTCAACATTTTAAGCATGAAACGGATTTTCAGACTGACTGCTATCATAGCATTTCTTTTTATTTCCATAACAACAGTGCAGGCACAACGCCGGAACGCCCGCTACAATGAGTATATCAAACAGTATGCTCCCCTTGCCGTGGAGCAGATGCAACGTCATAAGATACCTGCCAGCATCACGCTGGCCCAAGGGCTGTTGGAGAGCGGTGCCGGATACAGTGAGCTGGCGCGCAAGAGCAACAATCACTTCGGCATCAAGTGTGGAGGCAACTGGCGCGGACGGACGGTGAGGCATGATGACGATGCCCGCAATGAATGTTTCCGCGCTTATCGCAATCCGAAAGACTCTTATGAAGACCATTCCGATTTCTTGAAACGGGGAGCACGTTATGCTTTTCTTTTCAAACTGAAGATTACGGACTATAAGGGTTGGGCGCGCGGCTTGAAGAAGGCCGGCTATGCTACCGACCCGTCGTATGCCAACCGCCTGATAACCATTATTGAGGACTATGAACTGTATAAGTACGACAGCCGTGGCATGAGCAAGCGCGATGTCCGCAGTTGGGAGAAGGAACTGAAAAAGAAACCTTGGCTGGCCAATCCGCATCAGGTGTACATTGCCAACGATATAGCTTATGTCGTGGCGCGCGACGGAGACACCTTCCAGGTGTTGGGCAAGGAGTTTGACATCAGCTGGAAGAAGCTGGTGAAATACAACGACCTCCATAAAGAATACACACTGGAGGCGGGAGACATTATTTACTTGAAAGAAAAGCGCAAGAAAGCCGCCAAACCCCATACCGTCTACATAGTGAAAGACGGTGATTCCATGCATACCATTTCCCAAAAGTACGGCATTCGTCTGAAGAACCTTTATAAGATGAATCGCAAGGATGCGGAATACGTGCCGGAGATTGGCGACAGATTGAGATTAAGATAAAGAAGCTATCCGAAAATGTACAGGGTGTCCGAAAACGGACACCCTTCTTTTTTCTTTTTTCGCTTACTTTCAGGGGTTTATGATTTTGGCATGGATTTAGTATATATTAAGCGTTATGTTCGCAAACAATAAAATTTAAAGATATGGATAGAGAAATTCCGAAAGAAGTGCGTAATAAAGAACGCAATAAGAAAATCATCCGCTACGGTGCTATCGGCGTGGCAGGTATCGTAGTGGTCAGTGTACTCATTTCATTGATGCGTACGGGAGTGAAGGAGAAAGACCTTGTTTTCTCCCAAGTGGGTAAAGGTACGATTGAAGTCAGCGTCAGCGCCTCCGGCAAGGTGGTCCCGGCATTCGAGGAAATCATCAACTCGCCCATCAATACCCGCATTTTGGAAGTGTACAGAAAAGGTGGCGACAGCGTGGATGTAGGTACCCCCATCCTGAAGCTGGACTTGCAGAGCGCCGAAACCGACTACAAGAAGATGCTGGACGAAGAGCAGATGCGCAGCTACAAGCTGAAACAACTGAAACTCGACAACCAGACCAAGCTGACCGACCTGCAGATGAAAATCAAAGTCTCCGCCATGAAGCTGGACCGCATGAAGGTGGAGCTGCGCAACGAGCAGTACCTCGATAGCCTCGGTTCGGGCACCACCGACAAAGTGCGCCAAGCCGAACTGAGCTACAACGTAGCACAACTGGAATATGAGCAATTGCAGCAGCAGTATGCCAACGAGAAGGAAGTGCTGGCTGCGGAATACCAAGTGCAGGAGCTGGATTTCAGCATGTTCCGGAAAACACTCGCCGAAACCAAGCGCACGCTCGACGACGCGCAGGTGCGTTCGCCCCGCAAGGCCATCCTTACTTATATCAACAATCAGATTGGTGCCCAGGTTCCCGAAGGCTCACAGATTGCCGTCATCTCCGACCTGAGCCACTTCAAGGTGGAAGGCGAGATTGCCGATACTTACGGTGACCGTGTGGCTGCCGGTGGCAAGGCCATTGTGAAGATTGGCAGCGAAAAGCTGGAAGGTTCCGTAAGCAGTGTTACTCCGCTTTCAAAGAATGGCGTCATCTCCTTTACCGTGCAGTTGAATGAGGACAACAACCGCCGACTGCGTTCCGGTCTGAAAACCGACGTCTATGTGATGAATGCAGTGAAGGAAGACGTGATGCGCATAGCCAATGCCAGCTATTATGTGGGACGTGGGGAGTATGAACTTTTTGTACGCAATTCCGACAAGGAAATTGTAAAGCGCAAGGTGCAGCTGGGCGATTCCAACTTTGAGTTTGTAGAAGTGGTCAGTGGTTTGCAACCGGGTGATGAAGTAGTGGTGAGCGATATGAGTAACTATAAGAACAAGAATAAGTTGAAGCTAAAATGATAAAGGTTTACTTGAAACAAGCCTGGGAGCTGTTGAAGCAGAATAAACTGCATTTATGATATTGCCGTTATACATAACGGTCTGACCCTCAACGGCATTTACACATCTTTCTATCTTTGAAGAATATCCGCTTTTAAGCCCCACCGTAGGTATAGCACCGATAGAATCGTTAAATCTGACCCATGTATAAGCCGCCACGGCCTGCGCCTTTATGGCTTCCTCGCCCCACTCACCGCCTATCTCGCTGTTGACTATCTGACAGAGCAGTTCATGACCATTAAGAGTGACGATATTTCCTGAGATTATATCGTTCTTTATATCGTAATACTCGCCCTTATCCTCAGGCATTTCCACAGTAAACTCACTGGCTGAAGCCTTTTTATTTGTGGTCTTTGCCTGCTTTTTCTGCTGAACATAAGACATATCATACTTATCCACAGAGGACTTTTTGAACTTCACAAAGTCATAGACCTCAGTAGCGGCAGTGGTCTTAACGCTTTGAGCTTCAACGTTTTTGACCTGCACCGCAGGGGCTTTTTCTGCGCCCACGCTTTTATTATCCAGCAGCAGCTCACCGCATATACCAACGGCAGTTATGCTCATTACCGCTGCGCAGACATTTGCACATATCTTTTTTGTCATCAAATTCATCGTCAAGACACTGTCCTTACCTTCAAGCGGTCACACCGCAAAACATTCCCAATGGCAGCAAAATACTCACTGCATACCTAAATAATAGTTTATCAAATACTGAAAAAAAGTCAAGACAAAGCTAAGTTTCGTCCTGACTTTTCAGCATAATATACAATTTTACATCTACAATATCGGCACTTTAGCCAAAAACTTCAAATATTACTTGAAGTATCTCTGACCATCAAGCTCCATGCAGAATGTGAGTGATTCAAACCAAGACGCTGTGCTTCCACCGCAATACTGTGGAGCGTAGTAATAAACTGCACCGTTTGAATTATCCTCGCCGTTCAGCGCTCTCTTTGCACAATCAATAGTGTTCTGAGTTGGCTTGTTTCTGCCGCTGTAATAGCCGTTTATTGCAGTGAACTGATTTGGCGCTGTAAGAACATCGCTTATAGAGCTTCCAAATCTGCCTGTTTTCACTCTGTTGATAATAACATTTGCAACAGCGATCTTGCTCTGCTCTGAGCAGTTTCCTACCTCGCCCTGAAGAACGTAGCAAAGCATATCAAACTCTTCATCTGTATAGCTTATAACAGAACTGTTCGAGCTTGCTGTTGTTGGTTTCTTTGTTTCTGTCTTTTTTGGTTCAGACTTTGTTGTCTTAGCCTTTGTTGTCGTAGTCTTTTTTGTTTCAGACTTCTTAGCTGCTGTTGTAGTTTCGGACTTCGCAGCGGAAGTTGTTGTTACTTCTGCCTTTTTAAGATAGTCCTTCATTACATATCCGCTGTAGTCGCCGTATGTAACCTTATACCAACCGTCACTTGTTTCAGCCGTAACGATAACTTCCTCGTCTGTTGCAACGATAGCTTCTATCTCTGAGTTCTTGTCAGCCTTTTCTCTGACGTTCACGATCTCAGTTGCAACCATTGTTACGTTATTGACCTTTGTTTCTTTTGCTGCATTTTTAGTAGTTTCTGTCTTTTTTGTTGTAGTGGCTTTGGCGGAAGTTGTTGTCTCAGACTCTGCCTGTGCCAT
>OIBU01000355.1_pt1 | contig 15965 bp, 10 predicted proteins | sample 1581111 | NCBI WGS metagenome assembly OIBU01 (sample SAMEA3882508, study PRJEB24775) | human gut metagenome | biome: human-associated habitat; feature: intestine environment; material: feces | place: Netherlands | collected 2009/2010 | reverse complement strand
GCCCCGGCATGGACGCCGGGGCAAGGAGAAACCGCGCCATGGACGGCGCGTTTCGACGGTTTCGTCAAGCCTAGAAAATCTAAAAAGCATAATTCGTACAGTATCTTAGCTGCGTAGCGTTAGCTCGTCGGGAGCACCTCTGCCGGGGGCAAATTCCCCGTGCGCCGATCGTCTTCCCGTATTATTGAAAAATACCAAGCAATTCACACTTACTGCGCAGCATCAGGAGCCACATACGAGTATGCATTGGACATCTTTGCAGCATTGTTTGTCAGAGTGACAGCCTCTCTGTAGTAGGCAACAACAGGAGTGCCCTTATCCACAGCGTTGAACAGCTGCTCTGCAAAAGCAGGCGGCACATTGATACATCCGTGTGAGCCGGAGGTTTTGTAAATAGTTCCTCCGAAGGTATCACGCCAGCTGGCATCATGGATACCTATATTGTAGGCAAACGGCATGAAATAGCTGACAGGAGAAGAGTAACCCTCACCGACAAGAGTAGCATTTCTCTGCTTGTAAACAATCTTGTATACACCATCTACGGAACCATTCTGACGGGCGAGATTACCTGATACGAAATCAGACTCCATCTGGAGAGCACCATCCTTGTAATACCACATGTGCTGCTTTGTGTAGTCAATCTCTATGTATGTATTACCTATGTCGTCAGCGCCTCGGTAGAGAGCAGTCTGCTCGTAAACAGGCTCTCTTTCCACTGGCTTGCCTCCCTCTAAATCGGAAAGAAGTTTGGCCTTCTCATTTTTCTTGCTGACTACCCATCCGTAGTCTCCACCACCTATTTCAATAGTATCACCGGACGATGTCTTGAATGAGCGTTTGCGGCCGAAGGTATTGTACTTGGAAGCAAGCTGCTGGACATATTTAGTGACCTTGGCATCATCTATGCTCACGCTGCCGTCATCTGAGATGCTTAGCATATCAAGGATTTTGGCTGAGTCAAGCTTCTCGTCGGCACCTTCAATTTTGTAAGTGACGGTTGAAGCAGTGTATTTGTCGAGGGCTTCTTTTTCATTTTTGATTGTATCGCTTTCCTTTGTGATTTTTGGAGCTTCATAACAGTCATCACTTAAGCTAAGCTTTGGAAGCTCATTGTCCAGGGCATCCTTTACCTCGGCAAGGATGCTGTCATATATCGGCTTGCAGCCATTTTTCTCTTCAATCACATCGTATTTGCCGTCTTTTATCTCGATGTGGGCATCCTCCGGATTTTCAATGTAGTCATCACTGAAAATATCAAGAGCCTTGAGCTTTTCAGCCAAAGTGGCATCGTCATATTTGGACGAACCCTTTAGAGTATAGTTTTGAGCTTTGAAGAGACTGACAGGCCATGTAAAAGCATTCTGGCTTTTTAGGATTTGCTCCTCGTCACCGTTTGAGACATATTCATAGGAAAAATCAGGTCCCTTAAGTGAAAAGCTGTTGCCTTTTCTATCAGTGATTGTGAGCAGATAGTCGCGGCTTAGGGCTGTATTTTTTTCTAATGCCTCTTTTGCAGTTTTCCCTGCGTATTTTACAGAGTTAATCTTTGTGTTGAACAGATAGTGGCTGCTAAAATAAAAGGCAAAGCCAAGATAAACGGCCAAAAGCACACCAAGCACAACGGCGCAGGTTATAAGTACTTTTTTCTTCATGTAAATCGACCTCCTTGGAGATATGCTGTTGCTGCCCACACCGGGGTGTAGGCGGCAGCTAAAATCAGTTACATTTGTGAAGATGTGACACATCCATATAGTCAGGCAGACCATTCTTGTAGGCTACAGCGGTTTCTCCCTGAATAAGTGGCTTTAAGTATTCGATAAGCTCAGGTTTCACATCATTGCCAGCATCATTGATCCACTCTCTTGGCACAGACTTGGCCTCGTTTGCGATATCCTTGATGGCAGAATATGTGTATTCTACCTGATAAGGATCATTTGAGATGCGCTTTAAGCATACCATTGATGCGGTCACACCCTCTGCTGCAATAGTGACACCCTTTTTACCCTGAGCAAAAGATTCCTCGATATCGGTTAATGATGCAAGATGTGAGGCACAGCGCTGGAGCACGTTTACCTCTACTGAGCGAACCTTGACACCGATGTTTTCCTTTACGATGAACTCAAGAGCTTTTCCGGCACCGCTTAGCTGCTGGTGTCCGAACTGGTCGCATGAGGCATTTGATGATGTAATGTATGAGCCGTCTGCGTCATGTATTCCTTCGGATACGGCAACTATTACATTGTTAGTGTGCGTAAGGGCTTCTTTTATATCGGCAACAAATTTGTCCTTGTCGAAATCCACCTCAGGCAGATAGATGAACTGAGGCGCTGTATTGTACTTATTACGTGCGAGAGCGGAAGCGGCAGTGAGCCATCCTGCGTCACGTCCCATGATTTCAACGATTGTTACACTCTTAACAGCATAGATAAAGGTATCATGGGCTATCTCAAGCATGCTTGATGCGATATATTTGGCGGCAGAGCCAAAGCCCGGAGTGTGGTCTGTCATGCACAGATCATTGTCGATGGTCTTTGGAATCCCTATAATTTTCACATCACTGTTGATTTTTTTTGCATAATCGGATAACTTTAATACGGTATCCATCGAATCATTTCCACCGATGTAAAAGAAAGCTTTTATAGAGAGCTTATCAAACTGGTGGAAGATGTATACATATGGTGAATCATCATCCTTGTAATCAGGGAGCTTGTGACGGCATGAGCCAAGATACATGGCAGGTGTGGTCTTGAGCTTTTCAAGATTAGCATCATCTGCAAAAATATCTGACAGATTGAGATAATTCTCATTTAATATGCCGAGTATTCCGTTTACGGCGCCATAGCAGATATCGTATTTCTCAGAGCTTTTTACTCCTGCGATGACTCCTGCAAGGCTTGCGTTGATTGCAACAGTTGGGCCGCCTGACTGGGCGACGATACAGTTTGACTGATTCATTGTAATCTCCTTATTGTGTATTTTAACTATTCTCTTCTGTAAGAATAGTTATGGTATAATTTTAAAATGACTACTGAATGCGCATGGCATATGCACCGCATAATCATATAGATTGTAGTATCAAACATTATTTTTAGCAAGGGTTAAAATGAAAAATATGAATAAATACGAAAATTGCTTATTGTGTCCCAGAAAATGTGGCATAAACAGAAGAACCGGACAAACAGGTGTATGTGGCGTTTCATCTGAAATAAAGGTGGCGCGCGCAGCACTTCATTATTGGGAGGAGCCGTGCATATCAGGAAAAAGAGGAAGTGGGGCAGTTTTTTTCTCAGGCTGCAGCCTACACTGCGTGTTCTGCCAGAACAGGGAGATTTCTGACGGAAAAGCGGGAAAGCTAATCAGTAAAGAGAGGCTGAGTGATATCTTTATGGAACTTGCTGACAAAGGCGCAAATAATATCAATCTGGTCACACCAGGGCAGTATATCCCTGATATAGTGTGGGCGGTAAACGATGCAAAAAGCCGTGGCATGAAGCTTCCTATTATATACAATACGAGCGGATATGAAAATGTGACAGAGCTAAAGCTGCTTGAGGGCATAGTGGATGTGTATCTTCCGGATTTTAAATATATGGACAGTACGCTTTCGGCAATGTATTCAAGGGCAAAAGATTATCCGTCTGTCGCAAAGCAGGCGCTTTCAGAGATGGTCAGGCAGCAGCCGGATGTCGTGATTGACGATGCGACAGGACTCATACAAAAGGGAGTTATTGTGCGACAGCTTCTACTGCCGGGACATGTGAATGATGCAAAGGCTGTACTTAAGTACCTGTATGATACATATCATGATCACGTATATATAAGCATGATGAGCCAGTTTACGCCGATTGCACTAAAGGATTATCCTGAGATAAACCGCACAGTGACAAAGAGAGAGTATGAAAGACTTGTTAACTATGCCCTCGAAATAGGAATCACGAATGCATTTATACAGGAGGGTGACGTGGCAAAGGACAGCTTCATTCCGGCATTTGACTGTGAGGGAGTATGATATTTACCGTTTTTCTTAATAAAATAGTAAGAATTGGCAGGGAAAAATGACTGGATTTTGTGACGTCGGTGTAGTACTATGGTTATGTGATATTTTTTAACTGTGAAGGTACTGAACAGTTACGATATTTTGTTATTACTCACATCCCGGTGTGACAGACGATAATGTTTTTAATCACACAGGATACATTATTCAATAGAGGATACATTGATGAAAAATATAGGAGAACAGCAGATAATAATTGAATGTCCGAATACTATCTTTCATCTATACATTGACAGTGAGGATGAGCTTTCAAAGGTTAAGGTGTTTATGAACAATATAAAGCATGTTGATTCGATAAGTCTGCATGATATATACAACTGGTGCAACAGACAGCATTTGCAGTACACGACGACATTTAATTATGACAGTAAAATGACCTGGACAGAAATGATAAAATCCTACATATTTTACTTCAGACAGAAGCTTAGATATGTAAATAATAGTGATAGGATGATAGAAACATGAGATACCCTGAATTTCTAAAGGATAGAGGAACAATAGGCTTTGTGGCGCCTTCGATGGGCTGTACAACAGAGCCGTACAGGAGTGCCTTTGACAATGCCATTAAAAGGTTTCACAGCATGGGTTATAAGACGATAGAGGGACCTAACTGCAGGTGCGACAGTGGCATAGGCATCAGCAATACACCTAAGAAGTGCGCAGAAGAGCTGAACGAGAGCTATGCTTCTGTTGACAGTGATGTGCTTATATCATGTGGTGGCGGCGAGCTGATGTGCGAGGTAGTGCCTTATATTGATTTTGAGCGCGTGAAGCAGTCAAAGCCGAAATGGTACATGGGCTATTCCGACAACACGAATTTCACATTTTTGGAGGCTACTATTGCAGATACAGCAGGTATTTACGGGCCGTGTGCGGGCAGCTTTGGCATGGAGGTGTGGCATGAGTCACTTACCGATGCATTTAATCTGCTTTGTGGCAGGAAGCTTTCTTTTACCAATTACCCTATGTGGGAGAAGGAATCGATAAAGGATGAGAATGCTCCGTTTGTGGGTTACAACCTGACTGAAAAGTCGTGCATCAGCTCTATTCCTGCGGTGGCAAAGGAAAGCATGCTTTCTATGAGAGGCAGGCTGCTTGGTGGCTGCATGGATTGTCTTATCAATCTGCTTGGTACATCGTTTGACCATGTAAGGGAATTTAATGAGCGCTACAGTGATGATGGTATCATATGGTTCCTTGAGGCTTGTGACCTTAATGTTATGGGCATGAGAAGGGCTATGTGGCAGATGAAAAATGCAGGATGGTTTTCAAATGTAAAGGGCTTTCTTATCGGACGCCCGGCGCACTTCGGAGAGGAAATGTTTGGCATAGACCACCGACAGGCGCTTTCATCACTGCTTAGAGATTTTAATGTGCCGATCATCATGGATCTGGATATAGGTCATATGTCGCCGATGATGCCTGTGGTATGCGGAAGCATGGCAGATGTCAGCTTCGACGGAAGCAGCTTTACAATTTCGTATGATATAGAGCAGTAGATTGGAGGAAAAATGATTAGATCAATAAAGAAAAAAGCAAAGAGTATTGTATGTAGCGTGCTTGCTGCGGTGACACTGTTTACAATGAATCCGGCTGTATTTGCAACAGAGACAGCTACGCAGACTGATACAGTTTCAAGCGTTGATGTATCAGGCAGTGACGCAGCTGATAAGAGTAACACAGACAGTACTGCAGACAGTACAACGCCAGCCGGCAGTGAGGCAAACGACAAGGTGACAATCAGCAAAAATGATAAGCCATACTTAAGTCTTGGAGCAGAACTCACACCGGATCAGAGAGCGACAGTGCTTGGATTTATGGGAATCGAGCTCACTGATCTGGACAAGTACGATGTGGTCTATGTAAATAATGATGAGGAGCACAAGTACCTCGATTCATACATCAGCAAGAGCGAGATTGGCACAAGGTCACTTTCCTCAGTACTCATTACAGAGGATAAAAAGGGTGCGGGTCTTAGTGTTTCCACACACAATATCAATTACTGTACAGTAGGAATGTACAAGAATGCGCTTGCCACAGCAGGCATAGCTGATGCTAAAATCATAGTCGCAGGACCTTTCCCTATTTCCGGAACGGCAGCACTTGTAGGTACACTAAAGGCATACGAGGAGATGACAGGCAAGAAGCTTGACGACAAGGTGACAGACGCAGCGATGGATGAGCTTGTCACAACAGGAGAGCTCAACAAGAGCATTGACGGCGATTCGCAGGATATCGAGGCAATGATTGCAGACCTAAAGAAGCAGCTTGCCGATGGAAGGCTCAAGGATGAGAGCCAGATAAAGGATGCGATAAAGGAGGCTGCAAAGGATTACGACCTGAAGCTTTCTGATGATGATATTGCAAAGCTGACATCGCTTCTTATGAAGCTTAAGGATGCCAATATCGACTGGGATTCAGTCATCAACCAGGCACAGGACTGGGCATCAAAGCTTGGCGATAAGATAAATGACCCGGGCTTCTGGGAAAAGATTGGTAACTTTTTCATGGATTTATGGGATAAGATAAAATCTCTGTTCAGCTAGAAAAGCTACAAGAGACAGTAAGAATAAGCAGAATATGAATCAGACAACTCCCTGAAACGTAAGCATGAGCTGCACGTTGAAGGGAGTTTTTTGATTAAAGGGTCAAAAGGTATCATCGATGCATGCTTGCATGCAATTCGATGTATACCTTAAAAAAAAATAATAAATTTCTGCCGAATACATTGATACAAAGGTCATATTCTATTATAATTAAATAGATAATGGATTAATGTAAACAATGCACATAAGAAAGATGGGATTTGATGATAAAGATAAATAAATTTCTGGCAGCCTCTGTCGTTACATTGTCATTAGCTGCATGTGACCTGGCACCATACAGCAGCATAGCAGTCTATGCGGATCAGGCGGCTAAGGTTGTGTGTGATGAGAGATACTGGGTAGCGGCGAGAAGCGGACCGGGAACAGAGTATGAGCTGGAGCACAAGCTTTCAAACGGCAAGGATATTACTATTCTTGAGCAGACCACAGGCGCAGACGGCAAGGTGTGGTACAAGGCAAAGTACAATCTGGCAGCAAATAATGAGGAGTGTGTCAGCTATATCAGGTCTGATTTTGTATCAGCAGGTACAGCTGCATCAGACAATGCGCAGACAGGGGATGCTTCGGCAGACACCGGCAATGCGGATGCCATACAGCAGAATAATGAGGAACAGCTTGCCCTTGCAACCGCATCGGGAGCATATGCTACAGGTACGATTACAGGTGGCAATGTGTATGTCCGCAATGCAGCAGGCACATCCGGCACTACCAAGGTTGTCTCACTCAACTGGAACCATCAGGTTGACATAATTGGAGAGACCAGGGTAAACGGTGTGGTCTGGTACAATGTCAAGGGTACTTTAAACGGCAAGGCATTTACGGGCTGGACTATCAGTACATACATAAAGGTGACATACAATAACAGCGGAGACAATACTGATTTTGTCACGGCTATGAAGAATGCAGGCTTTCCTGACAGCTATATTCCAAACCTTACAGCTCTTCACAATAAGTATCCAAGATGGACATTTGAGGCTGTAAATACAGGTTTGAATTGGGATACGGTGATTGAAAATGAAAGTGTAAACGGACTTAATCTGGTATCCAAATCAGCAGACAATTCCAAGAAATCCACAGCTGCCGGAGCATATAACTGGTCAACAAATACGTGGGTTGAGTACGAACCGGGATGGGTGTCAGCAAGCAGTGCCTATATTGCTTATCTCATGGATCCAAGGAATTTTCTTGATGAGACCAATATTTTTCAGTTTCAGAGTCTGGCATACAGTCCGAATGAGGCACTTGAAGGTGTTCAGTCCATAGTAAAAGGCACATTTATGGAGGGAACAAAGACCTATTCCAACAATGGTGAGAAAATTAATTATGCAAGCACATTCATGGATGTGGCAAAGAGCAGCGGAGTAAGTGCATACCATATAGCATCGCGTTTAAAGCAGGAGCAGGGACAAAAGGGAACGAGTCCTCTTATTTCGGGTACATATTCCGGATACGAAGGATATTATAATTATTTTAATTTTAATGCAACCGGAAACACGAAGGATAAGATTTATAAAAATGGTCTGTCTTTTGCCAAGAAGCAGGGCTGGAATACAAGAGTAAAGTCCATAAGCGGCGGAGCTGTAAAGGTGGGCAGCAATTATATAAATAAGGGTCAAAATACACTGTATTTTGAGAAGTTTAATGTAGTAAATACAAGCTCGCTGTATTTCCATCAGTACATGGGCAATGCCACAGCGGCTCTTACTGAGGGACAGAGTCTGGCTAAAGGATATTCAGACAAGAATCAGGCTTTTGTATTTAAAATACCTGTATACAACAATATGCCATCGTCAGCAGTGGGCTTCGATAAAGCTGGCGATACCAATAACTATCTGCAGTCGCTTGCGATAAGTGGTGTAACACTCACACCGGCCTTCAATGGAGCGACAACAAACTATTCAGCAGTTGTTTCAAATGCTATAAGCTCAGTGACTGTTTCGGCAGATGCAGTTTCAGGAAACAGTGGTGTTTCAGGCACAGGAAGCTATTCGCTTGCTGTCGGAAATAATACAATTAAGGTAAATTGCAAGTCGCAAAGCGGTGATACAAGAACATACACTATCAATATAAACAGGCAGGCGGCATCTGCAAATAATGCAGGTGGCAATAATAATCAGAACAATAATAACCAAAATAATACAGATGTAAACATAACATCAGGTAAATACAGTATAGGTACTTATATTACAGGCATTGAGCCTGGAACCGGTGCAGCTGATTTTGTGAAGAATATAGCAGTATCAGCATCAGGTACTGTAAAGCTTCTGACAAGCTCAGGCTCAGAAAACAGCGGAAAGGTTGCAACAGGCAATAAAGTGGCTGTTTATGATGCTTCGGGTAACCTGAAAAAGACATATGATATTGTTGTATATGGAGATATCAATGGTGACGGTGCTGTAAATGCCCTTGATATGATTAAGCTCAACAGACATATTTTAGGAAAGGGAACACTCACAGGTGCTTATCTGGAGGCAGCTGATGCCAACAGAAAGGGTGATGGTGGAAATGCCCTTGATATGATAATCATGAACAGACACATACTGGGCAAATCAAAGATATCGCAGAATTAGAAATGTGAGGAAAATATGAAGAAATTATTTGGATGTATATTATCACTTGTTATGGCGGTGATGCTTGTTTTCACACCTGCCGAGCATGTATATGCGCAGGGACTTGGATTAAGTGTCAGCTCAAGCTCTGTAGCTGTTGGAAAAACAGTCAAGGTGACGGTTTCTATGCCGTCAGGATATTTTGGCACTGTAGTTATCTCAAGCTCCGACGAGGGAGTACTGAGTAACGGTGGAGATGGTGTGGCAAATATTGGTGATGCAGCGGGACCGGAATACCCGACATCGCGGTCATTTTCGTTTACGGCGAAGGCTGCAGGAAGCTGCACTATAAAGGCATATTGTACAGTTGTAGGAGATGCAGAGGCCAACGATGCCGGAGGTATAATTACCGGTGCCAGCACGAAGGTGACGGTAACAAGTGCTTCATCAAACAACGATTCAAACAGCAACAAGGATAACAAGGACAATTCCGGCAGCAATACCGGCAATGACAGCAATGCAAATAAAGATAATGAAAACAAAGAGGAAAAGAAATCCTCAAACGCATCTCTTGGTTCGCTTGTTATCTCGGCAGGTACGCTTTCCCCTGAGTTTTCTGCTGCGACAAAGGATTATACAGCTACAGTAGATTACAGCTGTTCAAGCCTTGCGGTTACAGCAAATCCGGCTGATTCCAAGGCGAGTGTGACATCAGTCACAGGCAATGATTCACTTGAGGTTGGAGAGAATACGGTCAGCGTTGTTGTGACAGCAGAGGACGGCAGCACAAGCACATACAATATAGTTGTTACCAGAAGAGCCGAGGATGATCCGGAGAATGCAGATAAGCAGGATAACTGGAAGAAGTTCGATATAAATGGCACAGAGTGGACTATGGTAAATGACATTCCGGAGGATGTTGTTCCTGAAGGCTTTGAGCACTCAAAGACAGTGATTGACGGACTTGAATACAATACCCTTCATGGCACCTTTGGTGATATCACGCTTGTGTATTTACAGTCGGAAAGCGGCAATGGGCTTTTTGTATATGATGCAGCACAGAATACAGCATATGAGTTTGTCCGTATCAATTCAGAGTCACATTTTATAGTGGTTTTACTGCCTAAGGTGGATGATGTGCCTGAGGGATATAATGAGATATCGCTCTCCATAGAGGGCAAGGGTGTGGCAACAGCCTACCAGACCAAAGGCGAAAAAACCGATGATCAGACAAAGGATTTTTACCTCATATACGCTATGAATGACAATGGTGAGAGTGGCTGGTACACATATGATAGCGTAGATGGCACATATATGAGAACCAATCTCAGTACACCTACAGTGGCACAGGAGGAAAACGATACAACAAAGAGTGAGCTTGTCCCGGGAATTGCCAATAAATATCTTGTTTTGGCTGCAATACTGGTTCTTATTATCATTATTCTGTTACTGTTGCTTATTGTATCAGCTGTGAAAAACAGAAAATATAAGGCAATGGACTATCATGATGACGATGATGATGTAGATGATGCAGCAGAAGATGTATCAAATGAAGCTTTGGAAGAAACAACTGATGAAACTGCGGACGAGATAGCAGATGAGCTGGAAGAAGAGGTTACAGAAGAGCCGTTAGATGAAGTGGCAGAAGAAGCTGCAGAAGAAACAGCAGATGAAGCTGTAGAAGAGCCGGCAGATGAAGTCGCAGAAGAAACAGCGGAAGATGCTGCAGATGAGCAAAAGATGGCTACGGATGAAAATATATCAAATGCATCCTATGTCGGAAGAACCGTAGAAATTACACCTGATTCTAAGAAAGCTGTTGAGAATGAAAACTCTGAGTTTGATTTAAAAGACGATTCAAGGCAGGAAAACGTTTCTGACACAGAAAACGATGCTGATGAGGATGCTTTAAAGAATCAGCTTCAAATGGCACTTGATGGCTTTGTCAATGAGGGAAATAAGCCGTCTGAGACTATAGACAGCAGTGCAAAGGATGATAATGAAGATGACAGCGAAGATGATGATTTGCAGTTCATCGACTTAAATTAGTGAATATGACTGGAGGATATGACTTGAAACCATATACAAGTAAGGCTAAAAAAGCAATAGATTTGGCTGCACGTATATCAAAGAAAATGAATTACAGCTATGTTGGAACAGAGCACATACTGGCTGGCCTTATAAAAGAGGGCACCGGTGTGGCAGCTGAGATTCTAACAGCCTGCAATGTGGAATATGATAAGCTTATTTCGATGATTGAAGACCTGATTTCACCGGGGGATAACATCGAAGTGATGGACAGGGATGGCTATTCACCAAGGACACAGAGAGTATTGGAGCGCGCATCGGAGGAAGCCGATAGATTTGAGTGCAATGAGATAGGTACAGAACACTTGCTAATGGCTATAGTACTGCAGGGAGACTGTGCAGCTGCAAGACTTTTAAACACCATGGGTGTTAACAGTCAGAAGATGTTTATAGATATTCTTGGTGCGATGGGTGAGGATCCGTCTGCATACAGGGATCTGATGAAAAGCTATGGTACATCATACAATTCTGCAACTCCTGTATTAGATCAGTATTCCAGAGATTTGACAGATATGGCAGAGGCAGGGCTTCTTGACCCTGTTATAGGCAGAAAAAAGGAGATGGAGCGCGTTATCCAGATACTTTGCCGCCGTGGCAAAAACAATCCATGTCTGATTGGAGAGCCGGGAGTGGGCAAGACCGCTATAGTAGAAGGACTTGCGCAGGATATAGTCAGTGGCAATGTTCCGGATATTCTTTTGGGAAAGAGACTGGTTTCTCTTGATATGTCCGGGCTTGTAGCCAAATCAAAGTATCGTGGTGAGTTTGAGGAGCGTATCAAGAAGGTGATAAGCGAGGTTTCAAATGCCAAAAATGTACTGCTTTTCATTGATGAGCTTCACACTATAATAGGTGCAGGAGGAGCAGAAGGCTCGTTAGATGCATCTAACATATTAAAGCCTGCGCTTGCCAGAGGCGAGGTACAGGTAATCGGCGCCACTACCATAGAAGAGTACCGCAAATACGTGGAAAAGGATGCTGCGCTTGAGCGCCGTTTCCAGCCGGTGATGGTTGAGGAGCAGGGTGTGGATGAGACAATAGAGATACTCACAGGATTAAAGGGACTCTATGAAAAGCATCATGGTGTCATCATAACAGATGAGGGTGTGAAAGCAGCAGTAAACCTTTCTGCACGATATATAAATGACAGATTTTTACCTGATAAGGCGATAGACCTGATGGATGAAGCGGCAGCCAGGATAAGGCTTAAGAATCTGACATCATCTGACGAGCTGCTTGCTCTGAAAAAAGAGATAACAGATAAGCAGAACCAATTGGAAAATGCTTTGTCGAAAGGAGATCTCGCAGCTGCCGGCGCGCTTATGTCAGAAAAGGAAGTGCTTGAAAATAAACAGCAGAAGCTTATGAGAAAGAACCGTCGCACAGGAGCTAAAAATCAGCCTGTAGTCGGCGAAAATGAGATAGCGGATGTAGTATCGGGATGGACCAAAATACCTGTAAATAAGCTTACAGAGTCAGAGGCAGGACGACTTGCAAAGCTTGAACAGATACTTCACAAGCGTGTAATAGGACAGGAGGAGGCTGTTTCTGCTGTCGCAAAGGCAGTCAGACGAGGCCGTGTTGGTTTAAAGGATCCTAAGAAGCCGATTGGCTCATTCCTGTTTTTGGGACCGACAGGAGTAGGTAAGACGGAGGTGTCAAAGGCGCTTGCTGAGGCTGTCTTTGGCAAAGAAGATGCCATGATACGTGTTGACATGTCAGAGTACATGGAAAAGCATAGTGTTTCAAAGATGATTGGTTCACCACCGGGATATGTGGGCCATGAGGAGGGCGGACAGCTCTCAGAGAAGGTCAGACGCAATCCTTTTTCTGTTATACTGTTTGATGAGATAGAAAAAGCACATCCTGATGTGTTCAATATACTTTTACAGGTGCTTGATGATGGTAGAATCACTGATTCACAGGGGCGCACGGTTGATTTCAAGAATACAATAATCATCATGACATCAAATGCAGGAGCTTCTTCTATTATAGAACCAAAGCGCCTTGGCTTTGGCGCTGGTGAGGATGAAAAGCAGGATCACGAGCGTATGAAGAACAGTGTCATGGAGGAGGTCCGCCGTATATTTAAACCTGAGTTTTTGAACCGAATCGACGAGACTATTGTATTTAGAGCTCTCAACAAGGATGACATGAAGCATATAGTGACACTTCTTGTAAAGGAGCTTAAGAAACGCTGTAAAGAACAGCTTGATATAGAGCTCACAGTGCGCGACAGTGCAAAATCCTTTATCGTGGATAAAGCCTATGACAGAAAATATGGCGCAAGACCTCTTAAACGAAAACTTCAGGAGGAGATTGAAGACCGTATGTCAGAGGATATTATTACCGGCAAAATTAAGCGCGGCAATAAGGTAATAATTTCTACGAAAAACAAACAAATTTCATTGACTGTTGAGTAGAATTGGATTTATAATTAATATATCAATATAGCTACGGGAGGATAAAAATGGCTGTAATAAGTGAATTAATCCGTACTGAGGAAAACGGAAAGCTCAGCTTCGGAGATTATACATTGGCTGCAAAGGCAAAGCTTGACAATTTTGAGAAGGATGGAGATATCTACAAGGTAAAGACCTTTAAGGAGATTACAAAGCTCGAAAGAAACGGACTCTTTGTATACGAGTCTGTTCCGGGAACAGCGGTTATGGATTTCGAGGAGACTGCTGATACAGTGACATTTACTGTGGAGGGACCTGAGGATGCTCAGATTACTCTTGGCCTTGAAGAGGAGACAGAGTACGAAATTGATATAGCTGGAGCTGTTGCAGGTACTATGAAGACAAATCTCGGCGGCAAGCTCAGCTTAAGCGTAGAGCTTGAGGGTGTTGATTCAGTCGATATCAAAGTATCAAGAAAATAGAGCATATTTTTAGCCCGGTGAAAGCCGGGCTTTTTGTATTTTATAAAGGAGAACAATATGGCAAAAGGAAAGACCTCTGTATTTTTCTGCCAGGAATGTGGTTATGAATCGGCAAAATGGATGGGACAGTGCCCGGCCTGTAAGGAATGGAATACATTTGTAGAGGAAACCGTAGATAAAAAGTCGATAAGCTCGTCGGGAAAAGTAAAAAAAGAATCAAAGGCGGCACAGGTTCTGCCTCTTTCGGCAGTAAAAAGCGAGAAAGAGGAGCGTATAGTGACAGGTATAGCCGAGTTTGACAGAGTGCTTGGTGGAGGAATTGTGAGGGGGTCACTTGTGCTTGTGGGAGGAGATCCGGGTATAGGAAAATCCACGCTTCTACTTCAGGTATGCAGGGAACTTTCACAAAAAAAGGTGCCATTACTTTATGTGTCAGGTGAGGAATCCCTGCATCAGATAAAGATGCGTGCCGACAGACTTGGTGATTTTACGGATTCACTGGAGCTTTTATGTGAGACAAGTCTTGATATAGCAAAGGATGTGATTCAACGAAAAAAACCGGAGGTTGTTGTAATAGATTCCATCCAGACTATGTACAATGAGGAGATAGCGTCGGCACCGGGCAGTGTCTCACAGGTCAGGGAGACAACCGGAGTGCTTATGCAGCTTGCAAAGATCCTGGGTATTTCTGTTTTTATAGTAGGACATGTGACAAAGGATGGTGCGGTTGCGGGGCCGAGGACGTTAGAGCATATGGTTGATACTGTGCTTTATTTTGAGGGTGACAGGTATGAGTCGTACAGGATACTTAGAGGCGTTAAGAACAGATTTGGTTCGACCAATGAGATAGGCGTATTTGAAATGAAGGCGGAGGGGCTTGTTGAGGTGGAAAATCCGTCGGAGTATATGCTTAGCGGTAAGCCCGAGGGAGCATCAGGATCAATTGTCACATGTTCCATAGAGGGAAGCCGTCCGATACTTCTCGAGATACAGGCTCTTGTATGTCACAGTTTTTTTAATAATCCAAGGCGTACAGCAAATGGTACAGATTATAATAAAGTAAATCTACTCATGGCGGTCCTTGAAAAAAGAGCCAACCTGCCACTGTCAGACTGTGACGCTTATGTGAATATAGCAGGCGGTATAAGGATGAACGAACCGGCGATAGACCTTGGGATAGTGCTTGCAATCGCATCAAGCAAAAAGGATATTATAGTGCGTGAGGATACCATATGTTTTGGAGAGGTGGGCTTAAGCGGAGAGGTACGCGGAGTTACCATGTCCGAGCAGCGTGTGGCTGAGGCAAAGAAGCTTGGCTTTAAAAAGTGTATTGTTCCCAAAGTGTGTCTTGCAGGAGTGTCGCATATTAATGGAATTGAGATTGTCGGTGTGGCAAATATCAAGGAAGCGATAGAGGCTGTCAGATAGTAATTGTGAGAATTGTATATAATAAACAGACAATTTAGAAAATTTGTGCTTTTTAAGATAGTTTTACTACTTTAATTAATTGCAGAAAATCCGTTGACATATGTGTGCCAGGATGATATTATATCAAAGCTGACTCGCGAGACACATTGAGTTGTAGAGCTTGTGAGTTACATTTTACAGACATGACTTTATAGATATTGCTTTGAAAATAAGCTGAAAAAGTTATGAAAAAAGTTCTTGACAAATGTAAAACATTTTGATAGAATAAACAAGCTGTCGCAAGACAGAGAACTTAAAACGAAGTTCAAAAAAATAAAAAAGTGCTTGACAAACGAACAGTGATTTGATAAAATAAA
>OIBU01000348.1_pt1 | contig 16088 bp, 10 predicted proteins | sample 1581111 | NCBI WGS metagenome assembly OIBU01 (sample SAMEA3882508, study PRJEB24775) | human gut metagenome | biome: human-associated habitat; feature: intestine environment; material: feces | place: Netherlands | collected 2009/2010 | reverse complement strand
CTTCAGTGTACTGGAATTATTGATATATTCCGGCTGCTTCCCGCAACCCATGTTATTATGGTTGCCAATGCAGTTTACACAGTTGCCCTCATTCTTTACGAGGCCAGAAAAGAAGGCAACGATGAAGCCAAGAAATTCCAGTATCCTATGTGTGTGCTCATAGTATTCGGAATGGCAGAAATGTTCCTTTATTATTTGAGGAAATTTCAACAGACATCCATTTTGCTTCCCATAGGAACCCTGCTGTTTATCATTATGCTGATCTGGATCCAGGTTTCCCAATATTACGATCAATACATCCAGAAACAAAAGGTGATCTATCTGCAGAAAATAGCCAACATGGATATGCTCACAGAGGCCATGAACCGAAACGCTTACGAGGACATGGTGAAATATCTGGAGGAAAGTGATATTAAACTTCGTACAACAGGTGTAGTTCTGTTTGATCTGGATAATCTGAAAGTGATCAATGACAATTTTGGGCATGAAAAGGGAGACGAAGCGCTGAAGCTATGCTATCAGTGTATCAGTCAGGCATTTCAGAATGTAAAGAACTGTTTTCGGATTGGCGGCGATGAGTTTGCATATGTATATCATAGCGATGAGAAGGATATGATTCCGGAACGGCTGAAGGCGCTGGAGCTGATTTTGAAAAAAACAGCGGAAACGAACAAGCTGGAGTATCCACTCAGCATGTCAGCCGGATATGCTTATTATCAGCCTGATATAGATTTTGACTTTAAGGATATTGTAAGACGAAGTGATACCATGCTGTACCGTCAGAAGCGCAGAAAGAAGGTGGCACGGTCAGCAGGTCTGGACAATCTGCTCTCCCGTATGAGTAAGCAGTCGACAGAGGAGATCACAGATGAGGTGATCCTGCAGGAGAAAAAGTTTCAGAGCATGTCTGTGGATGAGCTTTGCAGTGTGATCGATCTTCTTAGTCCGACTACAGATAATTACCCATATGTGGTTGACTTTCGGTCGGATTTTTATTACATAGCAAATCAGGCTCTTGAACGCTTCTGTATTCCCAAAAATGGTTTTCATAATGTAATTTCGAAGCATAAGGAATTTGTATATGCACCGGATTATGAAAAACTGAAAGCGGAATTTGATGATCTTCTGGAAACAGACCGCTGCACCCATAGCATGGAATATCGTTGGCTGGATCTGAAAAAAAAGCCGATCTGGATTCATTGCAAAGGGTATCTGGTCCGTGACGATAACATGAAACCTCTTTATATGATTGGTTGTGTGAACGAAATTGGAAAGAGACAGAAGGCAGATAATGTAAGCGGACTATTGGGAGAGTCTGGTTTCCGGGAGTATATGAACCAGCTGGATACTCCTTTGGAGACAGGATATCTGCTTCGTATAGGAATCGATCATTTTAAGGAAATCAATGATAACTTCGGACAGGAGTACGGTGACTTTGTACTTAAGAAAACGGCGGAGTGTATTTCAGGCTGTACATCAGAAGGACAGAAGGTGTACAAGCTTGTGGCAGATGAATTTCTGATTCTGGATGTTGCTTCTGACGAAGCGAAGGATGCGGATAAGCTTTATGATAAAGTGAGAGAGGCAATAGACAGATTTATTGAAACCAATGAATTTAAAGTCATGTATACGGTTTCAGGAGGAATTGTACCATTTGCGGCATTAAAGGGAAATCAGTGTTCAGAAGCATTGAAGCTGACGGATTTTTCCCTGAATGAGGCGAAGAAGCTGGGAAGAAACCGTTGTTATATATTTAATGGGGAAACCTACAGAAAATTTCTTCGGAAAAGGGAGATCACCCAGGAACTGCGGGAAGCTGTGATCAATGGATTTCAGGGCTTTACAGCTTTTTACCAGCCTGTATTTGCTGAAGACAAAAAAGTGCCTTATGGAGCAGAAGCTTTAATGCGTTTTACCTCTGAAAAATTCGGAATGATTTCACCGGCGGAGTTCATTCCCATTCTGGAAGAAACAGGTCTGATTATTCCTGCTGGCCGCTGGATGATGAAAGAGGCTATGGGAAAATGCAGTGAGATCAGGAAGATACTTTCAGGGTTCCGGATGAGTATTAATATTTCCCAGGTACAGGCCTCTAAGTCTGATGTGATTCAGGATATCAGTGCAGAAATGAAAAGGACAGGGCTGCCGCTGGAAGCGGTGATCGTGGAATTGACAGAGAGTGATCTTCTGGAACAAAATATAAATGAGAAACATTTTCTCACAGAACTGAAGCGAATGGGAATCAGTCTGGCGCTGGATGACTTTGGAACCGGATACTCGAACTTCCATTATCTCAGCGAGCTGAAACCAGAGATCATTAAGATCGACCGTTCTTTCACTGCGAAAGCAGTTGCAGATGAGCAGGAATATTATCTTCTGAATCAGTTTTGTACCATGATTCATAATCTGGATATGAAGATTTGTATCGAAGGTATAGAAAGTGCCCAGGAATGGCTCAAAATCCGAAAGCTGTGCCCGGAATTCACCCAGGGATATTTCTGGGGGAAGCCTTGTGGGTATGAAGAGTTTGTGAGAAAATTTGTACAAGAGAAATAAGAGAAATTCGGTACAAAGTGTATAAAAATGCTTTGTGCCGGATTCTTTTTATGTGTGTATAAAATAATCTGCTACAGCACATAAAATTAAAAAAATGTAAAATACAAACGTTTTTTAAATACATTTTAAAAACTTGAAAAAATATCAGTGATAGCAGTCAGAAAATGAGTGAGAAAATGGAAAAAATGATAGAGATAATTTGATACTGGATGTTGATGGCAATAAATTAGATAGATTTTGCAAATTGACGTTGCGTGGGATTTAACCTATAATGAAATTAGTTTTATGAGTGAAATGGGGGAAACTATGCGCGTTGATGAGGTCATGACAGAAATTATACAACGGTGCAGATTGTATGGGGCACAGAAGATAATTCTGTATGGATCCCGGGCAAAGGGAACTGCGACAGAGCGGAGCGATATTGACATTGCAGTGTCTGGAGTCGCTTCACACGAAATTCTTGATTTGCAGGAGAATTTAGAAGAGATTCCAACATTGTACACAATTGATCTGGTTGATCTTGATACTTGTCAGAATCAGCTGTTGTTGGAGGATATAAAACAATATGGACGAGAAATTTATAAGAAGATTTGAGTCGTTTAGAAATTCACTGGACTCTCTGGCGGAGGCGAAACAGCGTGATTTGTCAGATTCTTTTGTACTTAGTGGAACCAGTGCTAAATTCAGTATTACATTTGACTTGGCGTGGAAGGTTATGAAAGATATTCTGGTACAGTATTATGCAATAACTGGATTTGTCACTGGCTCACCAAGAGAAGTTCTCAGAGAATCATTTCAGGCGAATCTGATTACTGGTGATGAGTGGATGGATATGCTGAAAGTAAGAAATCAGCTTGCACACGACTATGATGGAGTGATTGTGAAAGAACATTGCGGGACAATTGTTCATGTGTATATTGATAAATTATATGATTTCAAAAAGGCTGTTGAAAAATTGCTGAAAGAATAATACATCGACCGGGGCATGCCCGGTCGGTTGTTTTTAGGGAGTTTGGGTTATGGCTAAGGTGTATTTTGTGAGGGAAGAGATTAGTATAGAGATTCCGGTTGGAACCAGCGTTCTGGAGGCGGAGATTCAGGCGGGGCTTGCGCCGGATGTGCCTTGCGGAGGGCAGGGAACCTGTGGGAAATGTCTGGTGAAGGTAGATGGAAAGCCTGTGTTGGCATGTCAGACGAAGGTGGAAAAGGACTGTCAGGTGGAGATTCCCGGGAAGAAAAATAGAGGTAAAATTTTGAGAGAAGGATTTTCCAGAAAGGTGAATTTCCAGCCAGAATTGCAGGTGAAAACAGTGTGGCTGGAGAAGCCGGAGACTGGGGAAAAAAAGTCAGAGTGGGAGCGGCTGGTGGAGGCTGTTTATGAGAACCCTGAAACTGAAAAAGCTTCGCATACGATTCAGCGAAACATAAAAACAGATATAGAAATAGCTGGAAGTCTTTATAAAAAAAGAATCTCTGAGGCAGAATGGGACGTGATTTACATAGATGATGAAATTCTGGATTTGCAACCCTGTTTCGCTTCACAGGATGCTTCAAAGGAAAGACAGGAAGATAATTATAAAGGAGTACATCCGCTGTTGTTTACTGCATCAATTGACCTTGGAACAACCACAATTGTAGGTTATCTTCTGGATGGCAGAACAGGGGAGACATTAGCTGTGGAGAGTAGAATGAATCCTCAGATGCAGTACGGTGGAGACGTGATCCAAAGAGCTAATTATGCGCTGGAGCATGGAGAAGATGTGTTAAGTGCGTGTGTACGAAAGGTAATAAATGAAATACTGGAAAGCCTTAGTGTAAAAGCTCGAAAAGCCCTTCCAATAGATATAGAAAATCGCAAAAACGAAGTAACAAATGAAAAGAAAGAAGCGAATGAACAGGCTGTCAATGGCAAGCTGGGAAGCGCTGAATGGATGCCTGGAGTGGAAGATATCTATCAGGTAAGTCTTGTTGGAAACACCTGTATGCACCACCTGTTTCTTGGAATTTCCCCGGCTTCTTTGGTACATGCGCCATATACGCCTGCAATCAGTCAGTCCCTTACTTTGCGCGCAGCCGATTATGGTATTCACATCCACCAAAAAGGCCAGTTGCTCCTTCTTCCGAATATCGCCGGATACATAGGCGCAGACACCAGTGGCTGTCTTCTGGCTCTTCGACAGGATCTGAAGGATGAAATAACTTTAATGCTGGATATCGGAACTAACACAGAGATGATTCTTGGAAATAAATATGGCCTGGCAGCCTGCTCCGCGGCATCTGGCCCAGCCTTTGAAGGGGCGAAGATCCAGTGCGGAATGCGGGGGCTTCCGGGAGCTATCGATCATGTAAAATATGAAGATGGAAAATGGCAGTATACCACAATTGGCGGTGAGAAGCCTGTAGGCCTATGCGGTTCCGGGCTGATTGATCTGGTGGCAGAGCTTCTGCGTGCAGGTCTGTTAGAGGAAAATGGAATTCTTCACAGTGGGCAGGAAAGATCAGACACGTTTATGCTTGTGCCACCACAAGAAACTGTTTTTGCCCAATGTGAGCAGAATATGTCAGAGGATGCGCAAAGTGAGAAAACGGAGTGCCTACAGAGAAACGAAAAAAATGGGAGTGGGCAGTCGCGTTTTGAGAATGATTGCGGAGTCTATCTTACCCAGAAAGACATTGGCGAGGTTCAACTTGCCAAAGCAGCCATTGCCGCTGGAATCCAGCTTTTATTAAAGAAAAGAAGCATAGAAGAATCCCAGATCCAGACCGTGTATCTGGCAGGTGGATTCGGCAATTATATGAGTGCAGAAAACGCAGCCCGGATTGGGCTGATCCCGGAAAGTTTTGTGAAGAAAGTACAATGTGTGGGAAATATCGCCGGGGAAGGTGCTAAGATTGCATTGCTAAATAAGAATGAGCGTCACGAGATTGAAAATGCAGTGCGAAACATGGAATTTCTGGAACTGGCGGCCTGCCCGGAATTTCAGGATTGTTTCGTAGATGAGCTGGGATTTGAAAGGTAAAGAGATTTCCGTGTTTATTACAGGAAATTTTAGTGCTGATTTTATAAAAATAGAAGCAAGATAAAAAATAGAAACAAGATATAAAAATAGAAGACAGAGAATTATAAAATGTTTTTGCATATTGTTATCTGTGGATAATAATGATTAAAAAAGGATTAGAGACATGAATTTCAAAGACTTAAAACAACTATGCCTGTCCCACGGTTTCACCAACGTGGTACCCCTGGCCTGCGATACCATTGAACTAAAGCCAGAAGTACGCCAGATGTGCGCCTCCGATTCCTGTCACAAATACAACAAATGCTGGAGTTGTCCGCCCGGCTGCGGAACCCTGGAGGAATGCGAACAAAGAGTAAGAAAGTATAAACTTGGAATCTTGGTACAGACAGTGGGACAGCTGGAGGATTCCATGGATGGGGAAGGTATGATGCGCACAGAAGCTATGCACAAAGCCTCCTTTTACAGCCTGGAAAAAGATCTGCGGAAATTTTACCCGAATATGCTTCCAATGGGCGCAGGCTGCTGCACAAAATGCAAAACCTGTACCTGTCCGGACGCTCCCTGCCGCTTTCCGGACCAGGCCTTTTCCTCAATGGAAGCCTATGGAATGCTGGTCATGCAGGTTTGTCAGGCAAACCACCTTGACTATTATTATGGTCCTAGAAAGATTGCGTATACCAGCTGTTATTTATTAAAGTGAAACTGAGAAGATGAAATGCAGGTGGTTAGATATTTCGCAAAGAAAAGTTGTATATGTGTCAAGTGAAGGAGTGTAAGCACAAAGAAATGAAAGTTTATATAGTATTTTACGATGCTTTGCTCTGAAATCCTGCATATGCATTAAGCTGTGAAATTATTCACAGTAAGATAGTATAATCGAATGAGAAAATAACAGAAGAGGAATTTCCCCCAATTGATATAAAATGAATTTGTAAAAAGCAAGTCCTTTTAGCAGAGGACTTGCAGCGGAGAGAACGAAACTGTTACAGCTTGCGGAGAAGATTGTGACAGAAAATTACAAGTTACTGGTCACGGAGTGAACAGTAGCAATTACAATTTCATATTGGAGGGAAAATGCCATGATTATTATTGGTGAGAAGCTCAACGGATCCATTCCGTCAGTTGCAAAAGCCATTGCTGAGAAGGATGCGGACCTGATCAGAGAAAGAGCCAGAATGCAGACAGAAGCGGGAGCCACATTTCTGGACGTATGCGCCTCAGTAGAAGAGGCTGTAGAAGTAGAAACCTTGAAATGGATGATCGACCTTGTACAGGAAGTGACAGATACACCAATCTGTGTGGACAGTCCAAGTGCCAGATCCTGCGTTGCAGCCATTCCATTTTGTAAAAGACCGGGACTTATTAACTCTGTTTCCCTTGAAGGAGACAAAATTGACACGATTTTTCCAGTGATCGCAGACACAGACTGGGAGTGCGTAGCCCTTCTCTGCGATAACGATGGAATTCCGGATTCCGTAGAGCGTCGTATGAAAATTTTCTTCGGAATTATGGAAAAAGCGAAACAGTACGGCATTGCACCAAGCCGTTTACATATTGACCCACTGGTTGTAACCCTGGGAACAGACCAGACTGCGCTGACTGTATTTGCAGACTGCTGCAGAAGAATCAAATACGAATATCCGGAAATCCATATCACCAGTGGACTTTCCAACATTTCCTTCGGACTTCCGGTGAGAAAAAATATTAACCAGGCATTTATGGTTCTTGCTATGAATGCTGGTATGGACAGTGCCATCGTAGATCCGACCAACAAAAACATGATTGGTATGATCTATGCAACAAACGCACTTCTGGAGCGTGATGAATACTGCCTGCAGTATATTGATAAATTCGGAATCAAAGCATCCGAGGAAGCCGCTCAGCCGGCTCCTGCATCTCCGCTTGATGAGAAAATGCAGAAGGTTTTCAAATTAACCCAGGATGGAAAAAATAAAGAAATCGGACAGGCTGTCCAGGAGGCACTTGATGCAGGATGTGATCCAACTGCAATCCTCAACGACGCCATGATCGGCGCCATGGCAGTTGTTGGCGATAACTTTAAGAAAGAGATTATTTTTGTACCACAGATGCTGGCTGCAGCCAGAGCCATGAAGGCTGGTGTGGAAGTATTGAAGCCATATCTTGCAACCGGAGAGGCCGGAAGCGCAGGAACCATCATTCTTGGAACGGTTGCCGGAGATCTTCATGACATTGGTAAAAATCTGGTTGGAATGATGTTCGAAAGTGCAGGCTTCGAAGTAATTGACCTTGGTGTTGATGTGCCGATCCAGACTTTTATTGATGAGGTAAATAAGCACAAAGAAGCAAGCATTGTAGCACTTTCCGCTCTTCTTACCACTACAATGCCGTCACTTCGTGACACAGTAGCGGCACTTCTTTCACAGCCATTCAGAAGCCGTATTAAGATTATGGTTGGCGGTGCGCCGATCAGCCAGGAATTTGCAGATGAGATCGGAGCAGACGCTTACACAGAGGATGCAGCTTCTGCGGCAGAGTGTGCAAAAAAATATGCGGAATCCGGATTCTGTGCAAAGGCAGCAGCCGGGGAATTTGACCAGGTTTCAGTAAAGGGCGAGGAAAGCGTAACTGCAGGTGCGGAAGACAAAGAGAAAAATATTGCGATGACTGATGCGCAGACAAAGTCAGAGCCGGATGCAGAAGAAACTCCGGAAGATGATTCCTACGAAACATCCGAAACCAATGGTACCTGGGTACGCAGACCGCTTTATGAGGCACCTCATTTTGTGAAGGATAAAGTGGATCTGAGCAAAATTCAGCTTCCAAAACCTGGTGAAGGCTACAAAGTAAATATGGAAGCTGCCAAAGAGAAATTCCGCAACTACTGGGCGCATAAGAACACGGGAAGACCGCTTATGTGCGTAATCGCAAGAAGACCTGAGGTGGAGCAGTACTCCGACGGAACACCTGTAGAGGGCGGTTATCTGGATCAGATCTGTCAGGGAAAATACTATAATATGCCGGAAGAACTGAAGTGGAAAGATATGGAGGACAAATACCAGAACCCTCAGAGAATTGTTGACCGCTATCGTTACTTCTGCCAGACACATGCATTCCTTGGAGAGAGCTTTCCGAATCTGAATATTGATTTTGGACCAGGCTCACTTGCTTCTTATCTTGGTTCTGAAATTGGGTTTAAAGAAGATACAGTATGGTTTAACAAATGTCTGGACGGCTGGGACGGTGTGCCGAAGCTGACCTTTGATCCGGAGAATAAATGGTTTAAGAAACATCTTCAGCTTGCAAAGGATTGTCAGGCACTTGCCGGAGATGACTTCTATGTGGATATGCCGGATCTTATGGAAAACATTGATGTTCTTGCCTCTCTTCGCGGAGCGCAGGATATTCTGTTTGATCTTCTGGATGAGCCGGAAATGATCGGGGAAAGAATCCAGGAGGTAACGGACATTTATTATGAATATTATGACCGTTTTTATGATGTTATCAAAGATGAAGAAGGCGGAAATGCATACACCGTATTCCAGATCTGGGGACCAGGCAGAACAGTGAAGCTTCAGTGCGATTTCTCAGCAATGATGTCACCGGAAGATTTCCGTAAATATATCCAGCCGTCCTTACGCAGTCAGTCTGAAAATGTGGATCATGTACTTTATCATCTGGATGGTCCGGCTGCAATTAAGCACATGGATGCGCTTATGGAAATTGAGGGAATTGATGCTCTTCAGTGGACCAGCGGTGATGCCGGTCCGGACGGAACCCTTCCGGATTGGGATGTGATCTATGATAAAGCAATTGCAGCAGGCAAATCCATCTGGGTAAAGGTATATTCCGGTGAGTTTGAAGACTGGATCCGCAACGTAGACCGAATTGTAAATAAATACGGCTCTCACAGCCTTTTCCTTCTTTTCCCGGAAATGTCCATGGAGCAGGCTGCATATCTTCTTGATTATGCAGATCGCAACTGGAGCGATGTGAAGGGAACTTTTGTAGAGTCTCTGGGACGCTGAAACATATGCAGTCTTATTGATGGAAGTAACCCATATTCAAATTAAGTTTGTTTTGTTAACTCCATAATAAAAACCAAAAAGCGCCGGCAGGTAAATCTGTCGGCGCTTTGCGTTGTCTGTATGAGATATACAACGTGCAATAATTCATATAAAACTAATAGGAATAATTATAATATTTGTGTAATTAGTACAAAAAACAATAAGAAAGTATAAAGTAACAGGAAGAAAATAGAAGAAAAAGTTTTTTTAAAAGATATAATTGAAATTAATACGCGGGGGAAACACAAAAATTGAATGGGGAAAAGAGGTATTTCAAACTATGAAACAGAAAGCTATGGATGTAAAACTTGTTGTAAGACCATTGATCGGTTGTCTGACACATACTCATTTCTGGGAGGGACCGTGCCGTGCCGGACGAAAAGAAGACATGACTGTAGAGGCAGAGACAAAGGTTGCTGATGAAACCTTCAAAAGCTCTGTAGAGGCCCTGAAGGACGTGATTAGCGAGGTTGAATTTAAAGAGGCATTGGATGTAAGATATAATGAATCCTTTGTTGTAGAAAAAGAAATGTTCGACAAGATCGGTGAAGATGTAGATGAAATTGACTGCTTCCTTTGCATGGGATGGAGAATTCCGAAGTTGGAACGCTACAGAAAACCGGTCATTATCTGGCAGAATGGAAATGAGGGCATTGATTTTGCAGCATATTGCCGCTCAATTGGTGTGGAAGCATACGTGGCAATGGATCTTCAGGATGTAAATGAAATCGCACATATTCTCTGGGTAAGAAAAGCAGTTCGCAATACAAGGGCGCTTGTACTGACAGCAGGATCTCAGCCTACATTCGGAATTCAGAGTCTGATCCGCGATCCGGAGATCCTTCGTCAGCGTTACGGAGTTGAAGTGGTGAAGCTTCCATTTACATCCATTTTCAAATATATGGATGAGATTACGGATGAAGAGGCAAAGCCAATTGCGGATAAGCTGATTGCTGGTTCTACAGATACTCAGGTAAATACCGACTGGTTTATCAATGACATTAAATATTATCTTGCAGCAAAGAAAATGATGGATATTTATGACTGCAATGCATTTTCTACAGCCTGTCATGAGCTTTGTACGACGGAAATTCCACAGAACCGTAAATTTACACCATGCATGTGTCATTCAATTATGAAGGATGAGGGAATTCCAAGTGGATGCGAGGAAGACTTGAATGCACTTATGGCAATGCTGATCATGCAATACGCTGCAAACCGTCCGGCCTTTATGGGAAATCCAAATCATGAGACAGATGAGCTGCTCAGGATCCATCATGCAGTTCCGGCACTTTGTATGAACGGATACGGAACAAAACCGCTGGAATACAAGCTGTGGGCATTTACCGGACAGGGCTTCGGCGGTAAGCTTCAGGTTGATTTTACACAGAACGAAGACGATTATATTACACTTGGTCGTTTCAATCCGGCAGGTGATACCATGTGCATTAAGAAAGGAAAAGTAATCCGTTCGGAATATGCCGAGACCTATTGCAGCCCGTATTACTATATCCAGATGGATGATGCAAGGGAGTTTATGCACAATCTGGCTGGCTTTGGACATCATCAGGTTCTGATTTTTGGTGATTATACCAGGTTGATCAAAAAAATTGCAAAGGTTATGGATTTCAATATCCTGGAAGGATGATTTTTAGTGATTTATCTGAACAATGGGGCCACTTCCTGGCCAAAACCTTCCTGTGTATACGAAGCGGTGCAGGCGTGTCTTACAGGCACGCCTGCTTCGCAGTTCAGGGGAGGAAGCGATATATTAAAAAAAGATGCAGAAGAGCTGTGCAGGGAGAAGCTTGGAAAGCTTTTAAATATCAGTGACTATCATCGGATTTTTTTTACCTCAGGCGCAACGGAGAGTATGAATACATTGCTTTGCGGCCTGAATTTCGGGGAAGAAGGTCAGGCTGTTCTTGCAACACAGACAGAGCATAACAGTGTACTTCGGCCGCTGATGAATCAGACAGTGAAAGACACACATCCTGTATGGATCGTTCCCTGTGGGAAAGATGGGGCAATAACAGAACAGGCTCTTGAGAATACATTGAAGAAAGCAACAAAAACAACTGGAAAAAAGCCATCTGCCATGATCATCAATCATTGCTCCAATGTGACCGGATATATACAGGATATGAAAATGGCAGCTGATTTTGCCGAAAAAAACAACCTGCTTTTAATTGCAGACATATCCCAGAGTGCAGGATGTATTCCTGTGGATGTAGATGGCTGGAATGCAGATGCCGTTGTTTTTACAGGGCACAAAAGTCTTCTTGGAATCCAGGGAACAGGCGGGTTTTATATCAGAGAGGGCATTTCCCTGAAACCATTAAAATACGGAGGTACAGGGCGAAACAGTCAGCAGCTCACCTATGAAAATGGTGATTACGAATATGAAGTGGGAACACAGAATATTCCGGGAATTACAGGGCTTCTTGCAGGGACTGAGTATATACTCCAAACAGGGCTGGACTGGATACAGAAAAAAGAAGAAATGCTTATGGAGCTATTGTATGAGGGACTGAAAAAAATAGATGGCATTCAAATTTACGGCAGTCCAAAAGGGCGCAGAGGGCCTGTTTTGAGTATGAATTTCGATGGCTTAAAGGCTTCTGATGCAGCTTATATACTGGAAAGCGGATATGGGATCACAGTCCGCGCTGGACTGCACTGCTCGCCGCTGATCCATCAGGCAATGGGGACAGAAAACGGTGGAACTGTGAGAGTCAGCATCTCCTGGTTTACCGGGGAAAAAGATATTCAGGCTTTTCTGACAGCTGCCGGACAGATTGAAGCTTCCTTAAAAAGGTAGCTGAATCTGATGAAATCGTGTGGAAAAATTATCTGAAGGGAACAAAAGTGAAAATGAAAATTCTTGGGAAACAGCCTTCAAGGGAGAAATGCGCAGAATCCGGATGGTTTGCAACGGATTATCTGCTGGATCAGCCAATAGACAGAGAGTTTATACTGAGTCTGAAACCTCTTGGAAGCTTTGTATATCTGGATATGCTTAAAGAGCCTTTTTTCAAAATAGAAAGTGATTATTATATGATAAAAGGTGTCCAGGGAAAGGATTATTTCAGAATCGCAGTTCACGGAAAGCATGAGGAAGAACTGGAAAAACTGGAAAGATTTCTGGGATAAGGAGTCCGGAAGGGAGATTGCAGGTCAGCAGGAATTCTGCTATACTGTGCATATGACACAGCTACAGGAGGCAGAAGATGAAACTGGAACGTGACAGCATTCCTCTTGATAAGGAGTTTCCTTTTCAGATATCAGAGGTAGAATTAAATCAGGCTAACAGCCGCCCGGGAACCTGGCACTGGCATAGTTATTTTGAGATCACCTGGGTTCTGGAAGGCAAGGGGAATTATTTTGTCAACGGCCAGGAATACACAATGGAGAAGGATGATATTATCATTTTTAACAATGTGGAGCCTCATGGATGGAAGCTGCTTGGCGGTAATATGAAGCTTCTGGTAATGATTTTTTCTCCGGAATTTGTAGCTGAGAAGATCAGTGTGTTTGATGCAGAATATCTGAAGCCGTTTGTGGAGCGAGGAAGTAATTTCAAGAACAGAGTTGGGCGGGAAGAGAAGGAACCGTATCGGCAGGGAAGAAGAGGTAAGCGGAGAGATCCGTTCCAGTATCTGGGAGATCTATCACGAATGGCAGCAGAAAAAAGAAGGCTATCCGCTGATGATCAAGGCTAATGTTCTTCGAATCCTTACCATGCTGATCCGCGCATATCAGGATGAGACCAAGTCAGGGGAAATGCTTAAGGAAAAGAAAAACGCAATGAAACGCCTTGAGCAGGCTTTCACATACATAAATGATCATTACTGTGAGAAGATCACCCTGGAGGAAGTGGCAGCCTCTGTTTATATGAGCTCCAATTATTTTTCCTCCTATTTTCGCAGGGTGGCCAATATCAGCTTCAGCGATTACGTAACACGGCTGCGGGTTAACAGGGCGCGTGAAATGCTTCGGGAAAACGGGGCGAATGTAACGGAAATTGCCATGGAATGCGGCTTTAATAATATTTCAAATTTTTACAGACTGTACAAAAAACATATGGGAAAAACTCCTGGAGATGAGAAGAGTAAAAATAATTAAAATTCAGGAGCGGATATGACATAGACCGATCAAAGGCTGGCATGTTAGGATGAAAGTAGGAAAGTTTGTCCTGATATGGCGGCCTTTTTAACCGATTCAAGGAGGAAAAGAAAAAATGATAAAAACGGAAAGCTATGTGCAGGAAGCAGCCGGGGGAATGGTTTATCGTCTTATTCCAGTGACAGAGGAAATTATCCGCTGCGTGATCGGAAAAGAAGAGATCAGAGAACCGGAGTCGCTTATAATTGAAAAAAAGGATTATCCTGAAGTTGCTTTTGAAGCAGAAGAAAAAGAAGGCAGGCTGAATGTAAGAACAAAAAAGGTTCTGGTTTCTTTAAATCTGTCTGAGGGATGTGTGGAATGGAAGCATGCGGATGGCAGCAAATGGTGCACCCAGAATAAGGCAGATCTGACGAAAATTGATGTGGTACGTTACACGACCGGTGGAGAGAAGCCGATTATCAATCGCGTGAAAACTGTAGATGGAGAGCGTAATTTTATTCAAAATCTGAAAACGGAAAAGGTACGCGAGGGCTATCGCGCCAGAGTTTTCTTTGACTGGAATGAGGAGGAAGAGATTCACGGCCTTGGACAGGCTGAGGAGGGAATTTATAATTACCGCGGTCATAATCAGTATCTCTACCAGCATAATATGAGAATTCCCATGCCTCTTTTTGTTTCCACAGAAGGATATGGAATTCTTGTTGACTGCTGTTCACTTATGACTTTTAATGATGATCTGAAAGATTCCTATCTGTTTCTGGATACTGTAGATCAGATCGATTATTATTTTATGGGCGGTCATACTATGGATGAGATCATCCATGATTACCGTTATCTTACAGGCAAGGCGCAGATGCTGCCGAAATGGGCTTATGGCTATGTACAGTCCAAAGAGCAGTATTACACGGCAAAAGAGCTTCTTGAGATTGTTCGCCACTACCGTAAGATCGGGGTTCCGCTTGACTGTGTGGTACAGGACTGGAATACCTGGGATCCTGGAAACTGGGGCGAGAAGATCCTGGATCAGAAGCGTTACGGAGATATGAAAGAATGTGCGGAGGAAATCCACAAACTGAATGCCCATACCATGGTTTCCGTATGGCCGAATATGAATGCAGGCGGCAAGAACCATACAGAGTTTTTTAAGACTGGTCATCTTCTTTATGATTATGCGACTTATGATGCTTTTAATGAAGAAGCGAGAGAAATGTACTGGAAACAGGCACAGGAAGGACTTTTTGACCAGGGCTTTGATTCCTGGTGGTGCGATTCCACAGAACCGTTTTCCGGTCCTGACTGGAGTGGTGCAGCAAAGAGAGAGCCATGGGAAAGATATGAGCTTGTCGGCGGTGAGCACAAGAAATATCTGGATCCTGCTGTTGCCAATGCTTTTGCACTGATGCATGCAAAGGGAATTTATGAGAATCAGAGAAAAACTACAGAAGAGAAACGAGTTCTTAACCTGACACGTTCCGGCTATGCTTCCGGCCAGAAATATTCTGCAATGCTGTGGTCAGGCGATACCTGTGCATCCTGGGATAATCTTAAGACACAGATCGTGGAAGGCCTGAATATGGGACTGAGTGGTTATCCGTACTGGACTCTGGATATCGGAGCATTTTTCACTGTGGCAGATAAATGGCAGAATCGCGGCTGCGGATGTAATACAGATCCTGAGCCTAAATGGTTCTGGCAGGGGAAATATAATGAGGGAGTGAAGGATAAGGGATACTGTGAGCTTTACACCAGATGGCTACAGATGGGCACTTTTCTCCCTATGTTCCGTTCTCATGGAACAGACACACCAAGGGAAATCTGGAATTTCGGGGAAAAGGGAACCATGTTCTACGACGCCATTGAGAAGTTTATTAAGCTGAGGTATCATCTGATGCCGTATATTTATTCCCTTGCAGGGGCTGTGCATTTTGAGGATTATACCATTATGCGAAGTCTGCTGTTTGATTTTCCAGAAGACAGGGAAGCCAGAAAGGTGGAAAATGAGTTTATGTTTGGTCCGTCCCTGCTTGTTTGTGCAGTCACAGAGCCCATGTATTATGGACCTGAGAGTACGCCTGTTGACCGTGAAAAAACATGGAAGTGTTATCTTCCGGCAGGAACCGGCTGGTATGATTACTGGACAAATGAAAAATATAAGGGCGGCCAGTATGTAACAGTGGAAGCACCTATCGACAGGATTCCGGTTTTTGTAAAAGCAGGAGCGGTAATCCCTGTTGCAGACGGGCTGGTTTATGCTCAGCAGGAGCCCAAAAAGCCGATTCAGCTTATGGTTTATCCTGGGGCAGATGGTGAGTTTGTACTGTATGAGGATGAAGGAAAT
>OIBU01000316.1_pt1 | contig 17221 bp, 13 predicted proteins | sample 1581111 | NCBI WGS metagenome assembly OIBU01 (sample SAMEA3882508, study PRJEB24775) | human gut metagenome | biome: human-associated habitat; feature: intestine environment; material: feces | place: Netherlands | collected 2009/2010 | reverse complement strand
CTGGATGGAACAGGAGCAGGAGCGTGGTATCACCATCACTTCCGCTGCTACCACCTGCTATTGGAGCCATACCGAGACCCAGCACGATCCGGCTCTCTTTAAGAAGAACCGCCATCGTATCAACATCATCGACACCCCGGGTCACGTTGACTTCACTGTTGAGGTTCAGCGTTCTCTGCGTGTTCTGGACGGTTCCGTTACCGTTCTGGCCGCTAAGGGCGGTGTTGAGCCGCAGTCTGAGACCGTTTGGCGTCAGGCTGACGAGTACAAGGTTCCCCGCATGGTGTACGTCAACAAGATGGACACCATGGGTGCCGATTTCTACCGCTGCGTTCAGATGCTCCATGATCGTCTGCACGCCAACGGTGTGCCCATCCAGCTGCCCGTCGGTCAGGAGGATACCTTCAAGGGTATTATCGACCTGATCGATATGCAGGCTGACATCTACTATGATGACATGGGCAATGACGTCCGCGTTGAGCCTATCCCCGAGGATATGCAGGAGAAGGCTCAGGAGTACCATGACAAGCTGATCGAGGCTGTTGCCGAGACCGACGAAGAGCTCATGATGAAGTACCTGGAAGGCGAAGAGCTGACCAAGGAAGAAATCAAGGCGGCTCTGCGTAAGGCTACCATCTCTAACGAGATCGTTCCCGTTGTCTGCGGCTCCTCCTACAAGAACCGCGGCGTTCAGAAGCTGCTGGATGCTATTGTTGACTACATGCCGGCTCCTACCGACGTTGCAGCCATCAAGGGCACCAACCCCGAGACCGGCGAGGAGGAGGATCGTATCTCCTCCGACGACCAGCCGTTCGCAGCTCTGGCCTTCAAGATCATGACTGACCCGTATGTCGGTAAGCTCTGCTTCTTCCGTGTGTACTCCGGTACGCTGGACGCAGGCACCACCGTCTACAACTCTGTCAAGGATAACAACGAGCGTATCGGCCGTATCCTGCAGATGCACGCCAACAACCGTAAGGACATCGACACCGTTTACGCGGGCGATATTGCGGCTGCTGTCGGTCTGAAGAATACCACCACCGGTGACACGCTGTGCGACGAGAAGCACCCCATCATTCTGGAGTCCATGAACTTCCCGGAGCCCGTTATCCGCGTTGCCATCGAGCCCAAGACCAAGGCCGGCTCTGAGAAGATGGGCATTGCGCTGGCAAAGCTCGCTGAAGAAGACCCGACCTTCCGCACCTGGACCGATGAGGAGACCGGCCAGACGATCATCGCCGGCATGGGCGAGCTCCATCTGGAGATCATCGTTGACCGTCTGCTCCGTGAGTTCAAGGTCGAGGCCAATGTTGGCGCTCCCCAGGTTGCTTACCGCGAGACCATTCGCAAGGAAGCCAACCAGGAGACCAAGTACGCCCGCCAGTCCGGCGGTAAGGGCCAGTATGGTCACGTTAAGATCAAGCTGGAGCCCAACCCCGGCAAGGGTTATGAGTTCGTCAACGGTGTCGTTGGCGGCGCTATCCCGAAGGAATATATCCCCGCTGTTGACAATGGTATCCAGGGCGCGATGAAGTCCGGTGTTCTCGCCGGCTATCCCGTCGTTGATGTCAAGGTCACCCTGTGGGATGGTTCTTATCATGAGGTCGACTCCTCTGAAATGGCGTTCTCCATCGCTGGTTCTATGGCATTCAAGGATGCCATGAAGAAGTGCGATCCCGTCATCATGGAGCCCATCATGAAGGTCAATGTTATCGTGCCCGATGAGTACATGGGCAACGTTATCGGCGACCTGAACAGCCGCCGCGGCCAGATCACCAACCAGGAGTCTCAGGACGGTACCGCCCGCGTGACTGCTATGGTTCCTCTGTCCGAGATGTTCGGCTACGCCACCGACCTGCGTTCCAAGACCCAGGGCCGTGGCCAGTACTCCATGGAGCCTGATGAGTATCAGCAGGTTCCCAAGAGCGTTGCCGACAAGATCATGGCCGAGCGCGCTCACAAAGTCTGATTTTATAAGTCATACTTCATAAAATAGACTTGCAATTTCTCTTTAAATTTTGTATGATAGTCTTACGCAAGACTACCAATATGTTTTAATTAAAGGAGGACACTTCCAATGGCTGAAAAGGAAAAATTTGACCGCTCTTTGGAGCACGTCAACATTGGCACCATCGGTCACGTTGACCACGGCAAGACCACTCTGACCGCTGCCATCACCAAGACTCTGGCTCTGAAGGGCGACGCCGACTTTATGGATTACTCCAGCATCGACAAGGCTCCCGAGGAGAAGGCTCGTGGTATCACGATCAACACCGCTCACGTTGAGTACCACACCGAGAAGCGTCACTACGCCCACGTTGACTGCCCGGGCCATGCTGACTACATCAAGAACATGATCACCGGTGCTGCTCAGATGGACGGCGCTATCCTGGTCGTCGCTGCTACCGATGGTCCCATGCCCCAGACCCGTGAGCACATCCTGCTCGCCCGTCAGGTCGGCGTGCCCAAGATCGTTGTCTTCATGAACAAGTGCGACATGGTCGACGACGAGGAGCTGCTGGATCTGGTCGAGATGGAGATCCGTGAGCTGCTGAACGAGTACGACTTCGATGGCGACAACACCCCCATCATCCGTGGTTCTGCTCTGAAGGCTCTGGAGTCCACCAGCACCGATCCCAACGCCCCCGAGTACAAGTGCATTTGGGAGCTGATGGACGCTGTTGACAGCTACATCCCCACTCCTGATCGTGCTGCTGACAAGCCCTTCCTGATGCCCGTTGAGGACGTCATGACCATTTCTGGCCGTGGCACCGTCGCCACCGGTCGTGTCGAGCGTGGTACTGCCCACGTCGGCGACCAGATGGAGATCGTCGGTCTCAAGGAAGAGAAGATGACCACCACCATCACCGGCCTCGAGATGTTCCGCAAGAGCCTGGAGTTCGCTCAGGCTGGCGATAACATCGGCGCCCTGCTGCGTGGCGTTGACCGTGACCAGATCGAGCGTGGCCAGTGCCTGTGCCAGCCCGGTTCTGTTCATCCCCACACCACCTTCGACGGCCACGTTTACGTCCTGAAGAAGGAAGAGGGCGGCCGTCATACCCCGTTCTTCAACAACTATCGTCCTCAGTTCTACTTCCGCACCACCGACGTTACCGGTATCATCACCCTGCCCGAGGGCACCGAGATGTGCATGCCCGGCGACAACGTCGATATGCATGTTGAGCTGATCACCCCCGTTGCCATGGAAGAGGGCCTGCGTTTCGCTATCCGCGAGGGCGGCCACACCGTTGGTTCCGGCGTTGTTTCCAAGATCGAGAAGTAATTTCTTGCTCTGAAAAGCAATACAAAGGGCGCTGTCCGCAAGGGCAGCGCCCTTTTTTTGTGCGTCCCTACATCATAAAACACATTGCGCCGCGTTTGTGCACTCTACACAAACGCGGCGCAATTATTTTGCAGAAAAAGTCAAATAAAAAGCCTATAACCTATTGACATTCTAGGTAAATAGGTATATTATACTGGCATCGGGTTTGAACAATGTAAACCAAAAACAGGAAAGGGAAATGCCGCTATGTCCGCTATGTGTTGTTGTCGTATGCGCTGTCACCGGGCATGGTCTGTGGGGCCTACCAGACCCCCCATGTGTTGAACCTGACCTTTGTCCGGGAACCTTCGCAGAGAAGGCCCGGATTTTTTTGTACCTAATTTTGTTCGTGACCCGATAGGGAAGGGGAGACCTTTGTGGATTGGAATGTGGTCGCACAGTACCTGCCGCTGTTTGAAAAAGCGGCGTGGCTGACCCTGCGTCTGGGGCTGGCAGGTATCGCGCTGGCTATTGTCATCGGGCTGGTCTGCGCACTGGTCCAGTATTATAAGGTGCCTGTGCTGCGCCGCGTCGTCGGCTTTTACATCCAGCTCAGCCGCAACACGCCGCTCCTGGTCCAGTTGTTTTTCCTCTATTATGGTTTGCCGAAGATCGGCATTAGGACTGACGCTGCGGTCTGCGGCATTGCAGGTCTGGCGTTTCTGGGCGGCAGCTACATGGCGGAGGCGTTCCGCAGCGGGCTGGAATCCATCGAGCCGATCCAGACCGAGAGCGCCTACAGCCTCGGCATGGACCGGATGCAGACGATGCGCTACGTCATCCTGCCGCAGGCCATGTCCACCAGCGTTCCGGCGTTCGTCGCCAATGTCATTTTCCTTTTAAAGGAAACCAGCGTGTTCAGCGCTATCAGCCTGATGGACCTGATGTTCACGGCGAAGGACCTCATCGGCCTGTACTACAAAACCACCGAGAGCCTGTTCCTTCTTGTGGTCTTTTACCTGCTGATCCTGCTCCCGGTTTCGCTGCTGGGGTCTCTGCTGGAAAGGAGGCTGCGCTATGCCGGATTTGGGGCTTAATGTACTGCTCAAGGGCAAAAACATGGTCCGCCTGCTGGGCGGCCTGTGGGTGGCCCTGCGCATCAGTCTGCTTTCCGTCGCCATCAGCATCCCGCTGGGCATCCTGCTGGGCGTGCTGATGAGCGGCAAAAATCCCGTTGTAAAAGCCATCCTGCGGGTTTATCTCGAAATCATCCGCATTATGCCGCAGATGGTGCTGCTGTTCCTTGTGTTTTTCGGCACGACCCGCGCGTGGGGCTGGGACCTCTCGGGCGAGACGGCATCCGTCATCGTGTTTGTGCTGTGGGGCACGGCAGAGATGAGTGACCTTGTGAGAGGCGCGCTGATCTCCATCCCGAAGCACCAGTATGAGAGCAGCGAGGCGCTGGGCCTGACGAAGGCGCAGACCTATTGGTACATCATCATTCCGCAGACGGTGCGCCGCCTGATCCCGTTGAGCATCAACCTGATCACCCGCATGATCAAGACCACCAGCCTTGTGCTGATGATCGGCGTCGTCGAGGTGCTGAAGGTCGCGCAGCAGATCATTGAGGCCAACCGCATGGCCAGCCCGAACGCTGCATTCGGCATCTATCTGGTCGTGTTCCTGCTGTATTTCCTCGCCTGCTGGCCCATCAGCCTGCTGGCATCGTACTTAGAGAAAAAATGGAGGTAAGGAACCATGGCAGAACCGATTTTGACCGTAGAGCATCTGGTCAAGGGCTATGGGGAAAATACCGTGCTGGATGACGTCAGCTTTTCCGTCCGTCCCGGCGAGGTCGTCGTAGTGGTAGGCCCCAGCGGCTGCGGCAAGAGCACACTGCTGCGCTGCATCAACGCGCTGGAGCCCACCCAGAGCGGGCGCGTCCGCCTGGGCAATGAGACTGTCGCCTACGGCGGCAAGGGGCTGACGAGTCTGCGCCAGCGCATCGGCATGGTATTCCAGAGCTATGAGCTGTTCCCGCATCTGACCGTGCTGGACAACGTTATGCTGGCTCCGCTCAAGGTGGCCAAGCGTCCCAAAGACGAGGTACAGAAAGAAGCCGAGGCCCTGCTGGACCGCGTGAACCTGCTGAACAAGGCCAGGAGCTACCCGCGGGAGCTGTCCGGCGGCCAGAAGCAGCGCGTTGCCATCGTCCGCGCATTGGCGATGCACCCTGAAATTTTGTTGTTCGATGAAGTGACTGCAGCCCTTGACCCCGAAATGGTCCGCGAGGTGCTGGACGTTATGCTCGATTTGGCGAAGCAGGGCCGCACGATGATCATTGTCACCCACGAGATGCAGTTTGCCCGCGCGATTGCGGATCGTGTCATCTTCCTGGACGGCGGCAAAATCGTCGAGGAAAGCACGCCGGAGGCGTTCTTCGACCACCCCAAGACAGAGCGCGCGCAGAAGTTCCTGCGCACCTTTACCTTTGACAGTGTGAAGTGATCCCCCGTAAATGGCGCAAAGATAGTAGGGGCGAGCACTGCTCGCCCGTGCAGCTTTACGCAGCCAAGCATTGCCCGGTTGGCCTCTTAATGCAGGCAATCGGGCAGCGGGCGGGCAATGCCCGCCCCTACAACATAGATTCCCTTTTGTGGAAAGAAATACATAGAGGAAAACGAAAGAATAAAAAGGAGGATATCACCATGAAAAAAGCAACCAAATTGACCGCCGCGGCCCTGGCCGCAACCCTGGGCCTGTCTCTGGCCGCCTGCGGCAGCAGCGCCTCCACGGGCACTGCCTCGACCTCGGCATCCGCCGACGGTGTTGTTTACCGCACGCTGGACGAAATCAAGGCGGATGGCACGATCAACATCGGCGTTTTCTCTGACAAGAACCCGTTCGGCTACGTCGACGAAAACGGCGAGTATCAGGGCTATGACATCTACTTTGCCAACCGCCTGGCCGAGGATCTGGGCGTCAAGGTGAACTACGTCTCCACCGAGGCCGCCAACCGCATCGAGTACCTGCAGACCGGCAAGGTCGATGTCATTCTGGCCAACTTCACGGTCACGCCGGAACGCGCCGAGGAGGTCGATTTTGCGCTGCCCTACATGAACGTTGCACTGGGCGTCGTTTCCCCGGACTCCAACGTCATCACGTCGCTGGACAGCTGGAACGCCGATGACCAGATGATCGTCATCTCCGGCACTACCGCAGAGACCTACCTGACCCAGAACTACCCTGACATCCCGCTGCAGAAGTATGACTCCTACGCCACGGCCAAGAGCGCGATGGAGAACGGCGGCGTGGCCTGGGCCAACGACAACACCGAGGTCATCGCGTTTGCCAGCCAGAACCCCGGCTACACTGTCGGCATCCCTTCTCTGGGCAGCCAGGACACGATTGCCCCCGCCGTCAGCAAGGGCAATGAGACGCTGCTGAATGCCATCAACGACGAGATCAAGGCTCTGGGCAAGGAGAATTTCTTCCACGCCGACTATGAGGCCACTCTCGTTGACACCTACGGCACTGACTACGAGGACAGCCTCGTGGTCGAGGGCGGCGAGACGAGCGCACAGTAAAAGTGGAAGGCTTAGGAAAGCAAAAGCGGCAGACCACAAACGGTCTGCCGCCTTTTCTATGCCTTATTCCACGCCAAATTCCGCTTTTACCCGCGCGTACATCTCCCGCTGGGCGTTCGCTTCGTTATCATCATCCACGCTGCCAAAGGCGCGCTTGGCGGCGCTGCCGGGGCCGGTGGAGCCGTGCTCACCAAAGCGGGCGGTCTTTTCGTTCTCGGGGTCACGCCAGTTGTCCCAGCCGTCGGCGCAGACCTCGTCGCTCAACGCGCAGTCCAGCCAGTAGCAGGCCGCGTCCGCGCGCCAGGGGCGGCCCAGATAGACGCTGCCGGGCGCACAGCTGCCCTGCACGGTGCAGTTCACAAACAGGTAGCCGGGCTTGCCTGCGGGCGTGCTGGGAGCCGTGATATAGCAGGTGCCGCTGATGTGGTGCCACGGCTCAAGGCGGCAGGTGTCGAACACAGCGTTTGCACCGCCAAAGATAAAGTCGATGTTGCCGCGGATCGTGCAGTTTTTGTAGTACTGCACGGTGTCCAGCCGGGGCGTGTTCTCCCGCGGGCCGCGGAAGCCGTTCTGCTCGCGCTCCTGCAGGGGCAGGGGAGCGGTGAACAGCGTGTCCTGGTTGCCGTAGAGGTTCACATTCTCCATCAGCACGCGGCTTGCATCGGCGTAGACAGCCAGAGCCTGACCGGCCTTTGCGCCGTCCCCGGCGTTGTTCTGCACGGTCAGGTTGCGCACAACGGCTCTGCCGCCGCCCAGAAACAGCGTTGCGCTGCGGAAGGTGCCGGTCTTGACCTCGCCCGGCCACGGGTCACGCCCGCCCACAGACGCCGTGATGACTGTCGCGTTGCGGTACTCGCCCTCGATGACATAGTCCGCCAGCTCAATGAAGGGCCGTTCCTCGTAGATGCCGTGCCTGATGTAGAATCGCACCGGCTCGTCCGGCATGACCGCACAGGCAGCAACGGCCTCGGTCAGCGTGCGGTAGTCGCCCGCACCGCTCTCATCAACGATCCATGTTTTGCGTTTCGTTTCGGTCATGCAAAAAATCCTCTCATAAATGCAATATCGCTGGCAGCGCGGGCTGGCACAGCCTCCTCACGCAGCACGGGCAGAGCGTCCTGCGGCAGCTGCCGCAGCATGGCGAACGCGCCCGCGTAGTCGGTCAGGCTGTCCTCCAGGCTCGTGTGGAGCAGCCCGCCGTCCGGCGCAAAGGCCTGCCCCTTGAAGTGGACGGCCACGATCTGGTCGCCCAGCAGCTCGCCCACGTCGTTCCAGATGCGGTCCTGCGCGCCGACGTTCCCGGCATCCACCAGATTGCTCATGTCAAAGATGACCTTCAGGTTCGGGCTGCGCATCGTGTCCAAAATATGCCGCGTCGCGGCGGCGGAGTTCATGCTGTGGTAGGTCACAGGCTCTACGGCGACGGTCACGCCCAGGGCCTCGGCGGCGGGCAGAATGTCCGCCAGACTGCGGCAGAGCAGCTCCTGCGCTTCCTCGCGGGTCGTACCGGCAGGCTGCTTTTCCATGCTGGTCGTCTCGGTGCCGATGCACCCGGCACCCAGCGCCTTGCAGACGGCCAGCTGGCTCTTGAAGTCCGCCGCATTCTTCAAACGGCTCTCATCGTTGATGGCCAGTTCCACGTAGGTCCCCAGCACGGCCACCTGAATGCTGTGCGCCTTTTCGGCGGCGACGGTCTCGGCGACCAGCGCGTCGGTCACGTCCGCATAGCTCCTGACGGACGGCACACACTTTTTATAGGCCAGCTGCACAGCGGCAAAGCCGTCGGCGGCAACGCGCCCGAACAGCTCGTCCGGGCTGCCCTTGCCGTAGTCGTGCAGGCGGGCACCGACGATAAATTTTGGCATAGTGTGCCCTCCTTACTGCTTTTGTGCGGCCAGAATTTCCGTGTAGGCCAGCAGCAGCGGGCCTACGCCCTTGGCGTCGTTCTCGACGATGGGCTCGCTGAAATAGTACGCCAGACTGCCATCGCGGCGGGTCGCGCCGCCGAGACCGGCCACCAGACAGATGCCGCCCAGCTGCAAAGCGCCGTCCGCGCCCACGCCCAGATGGCGGTCACAGGTGCCGTAGAACGCCTTCTCACCGTAGGCCGTGTAGCGCTTGGGCAGGTAGCCCAGACGCACGCCCTTGAGCACGGCGTAGGCGAACAGTGCGCTGCCGGAGGTCTCAAGGTAGTTGCCTTCGACCCCGGCCTTGTCTATGACCTGCCAGAACATGCCGCTCTCGGCATCCTGGAAGGCGATCATCGCGTCCACCGCGTCCTTCAGCATTGCCATGATGGCGCGGTACTCGTAGTAAAGCTGGTTGTCCATCCGCTCCAACGTGTCTACCATGGCCACCAGGAACCAGCCCATGGCGCGCAGCCAGAAGTTGGCGCTGCAGCCGGTCTCGGGGTTCGCCCAGTACATCTCGCGGCTCTCGTCGTAGCCGTGGTAATACAGGCCGGTCTTGGCGTCCTTCATGTGCTTCCGGATGTTCATGAACTGCTTGTAGCTGTCAATGCAGCCGTGCATCCCGTTGCAGCGTGTCTCATACTCCATGTAGAAGGGCTGGGCCATGTAAGTGCCGTCCAGCCAGACCTGGTTGGGATAGATCTTCTTGTGCCAGAAGTTGCCCTCCTTCGTGCGGGGCTGGGTCTCCAACTGGCCGCGGATCGTCTCAATGGCGTCGCGGTAGCGCTGGTTGCCGGTCAGGTCGTACAGCGTAAACAGGTTTTTGCCCTGGTTGACGTTGTCCAGGTTGTACTCGGCGGGGTCGTAGGTCTCAATGACGCCGTTGTCCTTGACAAAGTAGTCCAGAAACTTCTTGGAGAAGTCCAAAAACTTCTCGTCGCCGGTGGTCTTGTACAGGCTCAGGCAGGCAGTGATCATGCAGCCGTCGATGTAATTCCACTTGTTGGGCTTGCCGCTGCGGACCTTCTCGATGTTCCAGAGCGGTGCCTCGGCGGTGGAGCCTGCGATCAGGTAGTCCACGTAATGGCCCAGCGTGGTCAGAATCTCTTCATGGGTCATGGGTCAGTCCTCCTCAAAGCTATCTACGTTTGTCAGCTGCAGGCGCTCACCCTCGTAGCCGGTGATCGCAACATTGTGCAGCTCAATTTTATGCACGTTTTCGGCATGGACGCCCACCTTGCAGGAGGCACCCGCGCCGCACATCATGGCGGCCTGACCGGCTTTAGCGTCCGGTGCAAAGCTGATGCTTACGTTGTGCATCTTGACACCCTCGATCGGGTGCTCGGGCAGGCCGCTGAACCAGCAGCCTGCGTACTGGGCGTCGGTGGCCGTGATGTTTTCCATCTCCAGCGTGCCCAGTGTCGGGGTCATCTCGTCGACAGGCAGGGCCTCGTGGGTCTGCACATAGTCGCTGCGGCCATCGGGATCGCAGAAATAGAACATGTTGATGACAAACGGCGCCAGCACGCCGTCCATAACGACGTCACGGAATACCAGCCCGTCGATGATGGCGTACTTGCCGCGCCCGCGGCGGGTCTTGACACGCAGACCCCGGTCCGTATGGTCCATCAGGCACTGGGTCACGGTGACGTTCTTGACGCCGCCGCTCATCTCGCTGCCGATGACAAGGCCGCCGTGGCCGCGGCTCAGGCAGCAGTTGCGGATGATAACGTTCTCACAGGGAACATGCAGCTTCATGCCTAAGAACAGCTTACCGGATTTCAGCGCGATGCAGTCGTCACCGACGTGTACATGGTTGCCGATGATGTTGACATTCTTGCAGCTCTCGGGGTCGATGCCGTCGGTGTTGGGGCTCGTGGAGCTGTTGCGGATGCGGATGTTCAGGATGTCCACATTTTCGGAGTAGGTCGGGTGGATGGTCCAGGAATAGCTGTTGCAGACCAGAACGCCGTGCAGCACGACGTTTTTGGCACCGCTGGTGAAGAACAGGCGCGGACGCCAGGCAATATTGTTTTTCTTCGGGTTCTGGTACCAGTCGCCGTTCTGGGCGTTGGCGTCAATCGTGCCCTCGCCGGTGATCGTCACGTTCTCGGCGTTGATGACGTTGATAAGACCCGCAAAGCTGTCCAGCGGGTTGCCCTCCCACAGACCGAGGTAGTGCTCGTCCTTCTCGTTATGGCAGGGGAGAACACCGGGCAGAATGGGGTAGTCAGTGCGGTTGGTGCCGCCCAGCAGCGTGCAGCCCTTTTCGAGATACAGCGTCGTGCTGCTCTGCAAAAACAGGCTTTGGGTGCGGTAGGTGCCGGCGGGCACGTAGACCGTGCCGCCCGCGGGGCAGGTGGACAGCGCCGCCTGCAGCTTGGCCGTGTTGTCGGTCACGCCGTCGGCGACGAGGCCGTAGCGGGAGGCATCCACGAAGAAGCTCTCCTCCGCGGTGGTAAAGTCCAGCGTATCGGTCACGCCGCCAAGGGTGACGGCCAGCGTGTAGCTGCGGCCCGGTTCCAGCGAATAGAGTGAGAACACATTCGTATCGCCCTCACAGACTGTGGCGCCGTCCAATGAGACTGTATAAGGAGCCGGGGCGCGGTAGCAGCCGGAGTTGACCAGCTCAAACACTGCGCTGCGCGCCATAGAACGTACAAGCGTGATTTTCATGTGTGAACCCCCAAGTGTTCAAAAATAGTATAAAAATAGTTTGAAAAACAGCAAAAAATGTGCTATTCTAAAAAAGACAACAATAACCAATCGCCGGGTGCCCCGCACCACGGCAGTGAGGAGCAGCGTTATGGTTTCGGAATATGTCTACTCGCCCCACGTTGACTTTTTTATTGACCGCGTGGACCGTGACTCCGGGTATGAGATGGCCAGCTTCCATATCCATCATAAATACGAGATCTATTATGAGATAGAAGGCAGCCGCCGCTATTTTATTGAGGATGCCGCCTATATCGTCAACGCGGGATGTGTGGTGCTGATCGGTGAAAACCAGATCCACAAGACTGCCTCGCTCGGCGACACAGCCTCGAGCCGTATCGTGATGAATTTCAGCCGCGAGTACCTCGACAAAATTATGGACATCTTCCCGGAGGTGGACTTCTTCTCCTTCTTGAGTGAGGAGCATAACCACCTGCTGTCAAATATCACAGTCAAGCAGCAGAACCACATCCAGGGCCTGCTGCAGCAGCTGCTGGCCCTGCAGGAGGAAACCTCCCCGGAATCCGATGCACTGCGCAAGATGCTGCTGGCCACGCTTTTGCTGGAGCTCAAGGACCTCTGCCGCCAGCAGCAGGAGCAGGGCGGCGAGAATGGCCGCGTCAGCAACCACATTGTGGATCAGATCCAGGCCTATATCGCCGAGCACTACGCCGAGAAGCTGACCCTGACCGGCATCGCCAGTCAGTTCTATATCAGCCCGTATTATCTGAGCCGCCTTTTCAAGAAGTCCATCAACCTCTCGCTCATCGAGTATATCAACGGCGTGCGCATCAAGGCCGCGCAGAACCTCATTGAGAAGTCGAACGAGAGCATCTCGGACATTGCGGAAAAGACCGGCTTTATGACGACGGCGCATTTCCGCCGCGTCTTTAAAGATGCCACGGGCCTTTCGCCCCAGCAGTACCGGCAGTATTATAAGAGAGTGAATAAGTAAGAACAGGGAAGCGCTCCGCAAGGGGCGCTTTTTCCTTAGGCTTCCCCATCGGGGGAAGCTGTCCGCGCAGCGGACTGATGAGGGCAAACCTTGCAGTCGCAGCCCGTACACGGGTAATAGCGGTACAGTCTCGCCTCATCCGGCCTCGGGCGGAGCCTCGGCCACCTTCCCCTCCGGGGAAGGCTCTCTATCATACAACCCCTCCGCCCGTCAGGGCAGAGGAGTCCGGTTTTCAAAATAAAGGCTGCCCCGTACCCCATTCCTGTGGTACGGGGCAGCCGTGTGCTACAATAGATTTTGGACTGCCAAAGCGGCGTTTAGCCCTTCACGGCGCCGGCGGAAATGCCGTCGATGAAGGCATCCTGTGCGCAGAAGAAAACGACCAACTGCGGGATGATGGAGATCAGGGACAGTGCCAGGATACGGTTCCAGTTGAAACCGCTGTCAGCGTCCATGGACAGCTTGACGAAGATGGACATCGGGTACTTGCTGGGGGTCTGGACGTAAAGCAGGGGACCCATGTAGTCGTTGCAGCTCCACATGAACTGGAACAGACCGCAGGCCACCAGAGAGGGGCTCAGCATCGGGGCGATGATCTTGTACAGGATCTTGACCGGGCCGCAGCCGTCGATGGCAGCAGCCTCGTCCAGATCGTGGGGGATGCTGCGCATGAACTGGACCAGCTGGTAGACGAAGTAGGTCTCCGTCGCAAACAGGCTGGGCACCCACAGGGGCAGGTAGAACGGGCTGTTGATCCAGCCGAAGGAGTTGTACATCAGGTACTGGGGAACGTTCAGAACGACCTGCGGCAGGAACAGGGTGGAGATCATGATGCCGAACAGCATATCGCGGCCTTTGAACTTAAAGCGGCTGAAGCCGTAAGCGGCAATGACCGAGCTGATAACGGTGAAGATGACCTTGGGGATAACGAAGCTGTAGGTGTTGATGAAGGCGCGCCAGATGCTGATGTCGCCGCCGTAGTTCTGGGTGACGGCGTCAATGTAGCCCTGCAGCGTGGGGTTCGCGGTCAGGAAGCCGATGCCGGCGAAGATCTCGGCGTTGGACTTGAAGGTGGCACCCACCATCCAGACCAGCGGGTAGATCATGATGACGCCGACAAGGATCAGCACAAAGTACTGGAAGAAACGGCCGATTTTATGGGCGGTAGAAAGTTTCATTTTTCATTCCTCCTTAATCAGCGTAGTAGACCCAGTGCTTCTGGCTGGTGAAGGCAATCACAGTCAGCAGGGCAACGGCAATGAACATGACCCAGGCCAGCGCACACGCCATGCCCATCTCGTTGGACTTGAAGGCGTAGTTGTAGACCAGCAGGGAGACAAGCGTCGTAGCATTGCGCGGGCCGCCCTGGGTGATGATGTAGGGGCCGTTGAATTCCTGGAACGCCTGTGCGATCTGGGTAACGAGGTTGTAGAAGATAACGGGGGTGATCATCGGCACGGTGATCGAGAAGAACTGCTTGGTCTTGGAGGCACCGTCAATGGTGGCGGCCTCGTACAGATCGGCAGGCACACCCTTCAAGGCAGCCAGGAACAGCACCATGGCAGAACCGAACTGCCACACACGCAGCAGGCAGATGACGAACAGCGCCCAGGTCTTGTCAGCCAGCCAGTCGGGACCGGCAATGCCGAAGAAGCCGAGGATCGTGTTGACGACGCCGGTGTCCTTGAACAGGGCACGCCACAGAACGGCAATGGCTACAGAGCCGCCCAGAATGGACGGAATGTAGTAAACGGTACGGAACAGGTTGACGAACTTGATCTTGAAGTTCAGGATGTAGGCGATGAACAGCGCGAACACCAGCTTGAGGGGCACCGTGATGAAAGCATACTTCACGGTGGTCAGCAGGACGGAGACCGTCTTGCGGCTGGTAAAGATCTCCACATAGTTCATAATGCCGTACTGGCTGATGCCCTTGAAGAAGTTCAGGTCAGTAAAGCTGTACACCAGAGAGCTGGCGAACGGATAAGCCTTGAAAATCAGGAAACCGAGGATCCAGGGAATCAGGAAGAAAAGACCGGTGTTTTCGTCGCACCAGCGCTTGAACGGGGTGCGCTGAACCGTTTTGGGGGCTGCAGAGCTCATCCAAAAACCTCCTATCGAAAAATTGCTGTATTGCGTTTTAACATAAATAGCCGGCCCCGCCATGCGTGATAACGGGGCAGGAGCCGGCTAAACTTTACTTTTTAAAGGATTTCGATTGCTCTTAGGCGTTGGCGCTCAGCACACCGGAAACGCCGTCCAGCAGGATCTCGGCAGCCTCCTCAGCGTCGTAGTCGCCGTAGCTGAAGCCGTCGAACACATCAGTGTAAACGCCGTCGGTGGTGTCCTTCAGCTTGCTGGACTCGTAGTACGGGTCGAGCGGCATGTCAACGAAGGCCAGAACCTTGGTGTTGGCCTCGAGGACCAGAGGCTTCACAGCGTCAGCAGCCTGAGCGGCAGCCAGACCGGCGGTGGAGGCGGGGATGCCGCACTCGGAGCCCATGATGGCAGCGCCCTCGCCATTCCACAGGAAGTCGATCAGGGCAGCAGCCTCAACGGGATGCTGGCAGGACTTGGTGATGGCCATGCCCATGGAGACCTTGGAGAAGCCGCCGTTGGCCTTGTCGCCGAACTTGATCTCCTCACCGACGGTGAAGCCGGAGTTGTCAGCCAGAGCAGACTGGTACTTGGAGGGGGCAGAATCCCACTCGAAGATGCCGGCGTACTTGCCGTCGATCCATTCCTGAGACTTATCGATGGAGTCGAAGCCTGCAGCGATCATGGTCGGACGGGTGGGGATAACGTGGTTGTCCTCGAGGGACTTGATGAAGTTCAGGCCGTCAACGATCTCTTCCTCGCTGTACTGGCACTCGTTGTTCTCGACCCAGGCCTTGCCGTACTTGGACTCGAGGTAGAAGGTCATCAGGATCATGCGGTCATACTGACCGATGGCCAGAGGATAGTAATCATCGCCCAGCTTCTCCTGGAAGGCCTTGCCGGCGGCGATCAGATCATCATAAGAGGTGGGAACCGCCTCGATGCCGGCCTGCTTGAAGGTGTTCATGTTCCAGTAGAAGATACGGCCGGTCATCGAGATGGGCACTGCCTGTAGGCTGTCGGCAACGATGCAGGCGTTCTTGGCGGTATCGCTCCACTGGCTCAGGTCGATGATGTCGCTGTACTCGCGCAGGTCGACGAACTTCTCGCCCGTGGGGCTGTACTGATACAGCCAGTTCCAGTTGACCTGCATGACGTCAGAACCCTGATCGGCAGCCAGCGCGGTGGACTGCTTCTCCTCCCAGCCGGACCATGCGCCGTAGGTGGGGGAGACGGTGATGTTGGGGTACTTCTCGTGGAAAGCTTCCAGAGCCTTCTGGTAAGCCTCATGGCGGGAGTCGCCGCCCCACCAGCTGATGGTCAGCTCAATAGGATCGGTGGTGTTGATCTCATGGGCCTCGCTGGGAGCGGCCTCGGAAGCAGCAGTAGACTCGGCAGTGGTGCTGTCCGCAGTGCTTGCGGCCTCGCTGGAAGGAGCGGCGCTGCTGGCTGCCGTGCCGCAGCCAGCCAGCAGAGTGGCGGCCATGGCGGCGGCAACACCGAGAGAGATTGCCTTTTTCATGTTTTTGTCCTCCTAAAATTGCTGTGCGATTTATTCTTGCAGACCGTTGTGTGCGGAATACCGTACCACACCATCTGCTGTTCGCTTGTCTATATGATAACAAATCGTTCACAGAAAATAAACAGCTTTTTTGGTTCGTTACAGCAGGGAAACGTACAATTCTTGCCATGTTGGTTGTAACCAATTTGACATCACCGTCAAAACTTACGAATACTGTAAATGGTGTTTGTGCATATTGCTAGGTACACCCCTGCGCCACCGCGCGGACACCGCAGCAGACGCAACTATCTTTACCTTGCAAAATACGCTGGAATACGCCGAAAACCGCAAAATATGCAGTATCGTTGCAAAAAACATGCGTTTTTGCAAATATTATTGCATCTGAATCCGTGCGGTGCAAGATAAGTGCGCTATTTGCAGAAAAATGATGCGAACCACACAAAAAAATCCCACCGGGCAGCACCCGGCGGGAAAATCAGCGCAAAATATTTACTTTTTGGGATGTCGTGCCAGAAATGCGCGGTACTCGCGGTACCAGCACTGGGGGCAGAGGCTCTGGTATTCCACATCGTCCACCGTGTCGATGGCGACCTGCGCACCTTCAAAGACAAACTCGCCGTTGACCTTGCGCCCGTTGCAGATGGCCTTGCGTCCGCAGGCACAAATCGTTTTGAGTTCCTCAATCGTGTGCGCAATTTCCAGAAGCCGCGTCGAGCCGGGAAAGCCGCGCATCATGAAATCAGCCCGCAGACCGTAGCAGATAACGGGAATACCCAGATCCACCGTGACCAGAAACAGCTGGTCGGCCTGCTCGGGCGTGAAGAACTGGCTCTCGTCGCAGAGCACACAGGCAATTTTGCCATGGGCGGCCTCGTTGGCCCTGACCAGCTCAACAACGTCCATCTCGGGGGTGACCAGCTGATCGACCTTGCAGCTGATGCCCAGGCGGGAGATGATGGAGTCCTGCCCCTTGGTGTCAATGGCAGGCTTCAGGATCAGCACGCGCATGCCGCGCTCTTTATAATTGTAGGCGACCTGCATGAGTGCGGTAGTCTTGCCGCTGTTCATTGCGCCGTATCGGAAATATAGCTTTGCCATGATGACTCCTTATCTTGCTTTCTTGGCCCCCTCTGGGAGGGGGCTCCGCCCGCAGGCGGTGGGGGAGAGAGCCTT
>OIBU01000289.1_pt1 | contig 17887 bp, 10 predicted proteins | sample 1581111 | NCBI WGS metagenome assembly OIBU01 (sample SAMEA3882508, study PRJEB24775) | human gut metagenome | biome: human-associated habitat; feature: intestine environment; material: feces | place: Netherlands | collected 2009/2010 | reverse complement strand
TGAGTAATCCAGCAAAGAAAGTACCAGCATGACAATAAGTCCAAGTATTACTCCGGCAAACTGCTTTGATCGCAGGTCCGATGCTGCTGTGCCTACCAGTGTAACTCCTATCAGGCTGATCGCCAGCAGGAAAATGATCAGTCTGAAATTGTAAAATCTTAATTTATATTGCTTTAACATAATTTATCTGTCCTTTTTAGTAACTGTGAAGATACCAAACGGTTATCCTTTTTGTTTAAAACAGGAATATACGCATGGAGTACTGCAGGTTCCTGCGTAATCTGGATTTTTACCTGTTCTTCATCAATAGTAAGGTACTTTTTTACGGTATGTATCATATCATTCCGCAACATTTTCATCATCTGTGGAGAGCAGTCGATACGTTCCGAGATCAGCAGAAGCTTCATGCGGTCTCTTGCATATCCGGCTGAACGCTTCTTTTCTTTAAAAAAAGCTTTCACACAGATTCCCCCTTATAAATACAGGCTACTTTTTGAAAAAACTACCTATTTTTCTTAATAACCCCTGCTTCCTGTTAATGTCTGCAAACGGAATCTCTTCACCTAAAAGGCGTTTACAGATATTCATGTATTCTTCTTCTGCCTGAGAAGATTTCCCGGAAAGAGGCTCCCCCTGATTTGTGGCAATCACAATCTGTTCATCATCCAGAATTGTTCCGATCAGATCAACAGCAAGGATATCCGTTACATCATCTACGGACATCATATCACCTCTTGCAATCATATCCGGCCGCAGGCGATTGATGATCAGGCTGATATCTCTGATCTCGTTGGCTTCCAGGAGTCCGATGATCCGATCTGCATCACGTATCGCAGAAACCTCCGGCGTGGTAACTACCAAGGCTTTATCAGCACCTGCGATCGCATTTTTAAATCCCTGTTCAATTCCTGCCGGACAGTCCAGAAGAATATAATCAAACTGTTCTCTCAGATCGTCGGTCAGTTTTATCATCTGTTCCGGAGACACAGCGGATTTGTCTTTTGTCTGCGCAGATGGCAGAAGACATAATTCCGGATGTCTTTTATCCTTGATCAGAGCCTGTCGCAGACGGCAGCTTCCGTTAATGACATCCACCAGATTATAGACAATCCTGTTCTCCAGGCCCAGAACAACATCCAGATTCCGCAGACCGATATCTGTATCAACCACAACAACTTTTTTGCCCAGCATAGCCAGACCTGTTCCGATATTGGCGACAGTTGTGGTTTTTCCTACTCCGCCTTTGCCGGAAGTAATCACAATGACTTCACTCATAGTTACAATTTCCTCCCTGAAAAAATTTCCATTCTTCTGGTATTCTCCTGTATGGTAGTTTCAGTCATTCGAAGTGTCACTGGTATCACTTGCCGCAACACCGGTAAGAATAGACTTTTCATCAGTTAATTCAAAGATATATTTAAAAATATCATCAGCTGCAAGACACGCATTACCGGAAGTATATCCATTCTCAATACGCACTGCAATCGCATATTCAGGATCTGAAGCCGGGGCATATCCCACAAACATACCATGGTTTGGATGATAAACATTTACCTCGGCTGTACCGGTTTTACCTGCCACATCCACGCCAAGTCCGTCAAACTGTCTGTGAGTCTGTACTACCCGGTACATTCCGTCGTGAATATCATCCCACACATTCTGTGATACATCAACTGTATTAATGATATCCGGCTCATATTTTTTTAAAGTATTACCCTTGGAATCTGTCTGTCTGTCAAGTAAAGTCAGATCATAAACATTTCCACTGGTAGCGATCGCTGTTGCATAACGTGCCAGCTGACTGGTGGTATAAGCATTGGTACCCTGTCCGATATAAGACGGGACTGCGTAGGAATCTGACACATGAGGTGCGGATTCTGTGATCTCGATACCTGTTTTCTTATCCAGACCAATCTCTGAAGCATATTTTTGCAGTACACTCAGGCTTCGGTTTTCTGAAAAGTTTCCGTCTGCATCCTGACCAAGTTTAAAACCAACCATGTTGAAATAATAGTTACAGGACTGCTCAATCGCCTCCCTGATCTCGATCTCTCCATGTCCCTGTTTGTTCCAGCAGTTGATCGGAGGTGTTACAAGATCAAAGGAGCCGGTACAGTTAATGTATGTTCCGTCATCGATCACTCCTTCAGACATTCCGGCAATTGTAGACAGAATCTTAAATGTAGAACCCGGTGCTGCTGTCTGTTGAGTTGCTTTATTGAAAAACGGACTGGATTTATCTGTAGATAATTTCGCATAATAATCCGTATCCATGTTATTTACCAGACGGTTATTGTCATATCCCGGGTAGGATACGCATGCAAGAACATCCCCTGTTTTGACATCTGTGATTACTGCAGAAGCAGAACATGGCTCCAGCGCAAGCTGTGCAGGTTCTATTTCGAGAGTATAAATTTTATTGATCATAAAGTCATAAGCTGTCATGGAGCCGGAGGCCAGTGCCTCGTAACTGCCATCATCTTTTGATAAAACTCCCTGTTCATACAGCACCAGACAGATCTCGCTTCCGGAAATGGTGTCCTCCTGAAGCATATACTTATACAGAAGTTTTGAGAAATTGGTGTCTGTTTTAAGATAATCAATCAGATAATCTGTAAGAGCCTGATATACTTCATCGGAATCCAGATAATCTCCTTCTGTAGAAAATTTGGAAATATCGATCCAGTTCTGACTTGCCGCATATGTCAGATAATCTTTCAGACTGATATCTTTATCGGTTGTCCATTTCTGATAAGTACTGTCAGAGGTATCAATGGCATTCTTTGAGATAACCCCCAGCGTATCTCTGAGAAGATCATCACAGATATAAGTAAGGTATTCCTGGATCTGATCATCTTCATCTTTTACGGCCGGTGGATTCTCAGCTGTCAGCCTGTTAGTTATTGTATCAAAAACCTGTTGCTGTTTCTGTTGAAATTTGGCATATAAATTTTTTTCTATATCAGAGGCATCCTCATTGCTGAATTTGGTGATATCAATCACACTGTTGGAAATCAGGGCATTGTATACATCATAAATAGGAATACGGATCTGACTGGCATCTGTGACATACGTGTAATCAAAAGTCTTTGCCGCATCAATTTTCGTCAGAAGAACACCAGCCACACGCTGTTTGAGGATCTGATAGATTGCCGATTGCCAGTCAGTTTCAATAGTAAGCTGCACATCATCTCCCGCAACCGGCTCTACTTTGGTATCCTCGTCAATTTTCAGAACCTTTCCAAGGTTATCAACAGAAACCGTCTCCTTGCCGTCTGTTCCCTGAAGGGTAAGTTCCATATACTGCTCAATTCCTGCTTTACCTACGATCGCATCATTGGAATAATCCGGATTCTGTTTCCGAAGCTCTGTCAGCTCCTCGGAAGAAGCCTTACCTGTATAGCCAAGGATTGGTGCCATACTTTCATCATCAATATACTGGCGGATGGAATCCTCAACCACATCAATTCCCTGCAGTCCGGTCTTATTCTCCATGATCGCAGCTACCGACTTTTCACTGACATTGGTAGCAATGGTAACCTGCATATATTTCTTAAAGCTGTTGGTATTCAATTCATAGCGGATAGTTGCAATATCAAGCATTTCCTGCTTGGTCAAAGTAAGAGGCAGACCATGGGAGGTCAGTTCATCCTCTGTATAAGCACGATCACCGCTAAGAACGATAGAAAATTTCTCGGAACCAGTGAGAAACTCCATCATCTGATCCGCAGTCGCCGTCTTCTGTTCATCTTTCAAATCATCGATCAATGCCTGTCCATAAATATCAGCACGGAAGCGATTCAGGGTAAAGCCCTCAACAACATCAAAAGCATACTCTCCATTCTTATCTACCACAATATGGAAGGAATGGGTAATATCATCTCCGTTGCTGTGGAGGATCTGAAGTACCTGATAGGCTACACCATTTAATGTAAGATTCTTCTCCCTTGTAGAAGTGTAAGTTCCATTATCCTCCAGTGTCAGAGAATAGGAAAGCACATTAGATGCAAGAATATCACCATTTCTGTCCAGAATATTTCCGCGGGTGCTCTTGAGCACACGCTCTTTGGTTGTCCTGGCCTGGAATTTGCTGATGTAATCCTCTCCCTGAATAATCTGCAGATCAAATAATCTACGTACCAGAACAACAGACATTATCACAAATACCAAGATCAGGACTGTTGTTCGTTTTAAACTGATTTTCTTGAAAATTCGTTTTATTTTAGTACCCAAATTGACTCACTTTCTTTCCTGGTTATGTTCATGTAGTGATAGTTTATGTAACGGAAAATCCGGTATACAATCAAGGTAATAAATACCGTGTAAAACATTTCCGGGATAATGATCCTGTACAGATAAGTCCCAAGTCCCAGTCTGCCTCTTAGGAGGAACTGCAACCCATAAACAGACAGATTATATAAAAGATCTGCAATTGCAGTCAGAAACATAGGAACCTTCACATCATCATCGTAATAAATCCTGTGCGCATATCCACTTAAATAACCAATATACATATAGATCAAAGCATAAAATCCAAATACGGATCCAAAGAACAGATCCACAAAAAGCCCTGAAAAAAATCCTGCCCAAAGGCCGCTTTTGCGCCCGCGCATAAGCCCCATGGATACACAGAAAACCAGCATCAGATTAGGAGTTACAGAGCCAATAGAAATCAGATCCATAACCGTACACTGCAGAAGAAAACATATTACGATCGTAAGAAAATAGACAATCTTACCCTTCATCTGCGCCCTCCTGTCCGTCTGCTGCACTGCCGTCAGTATTGTCGCTACTCTCCTGACTGCTGTCGCCAGAGGTACTGTCAGAACTGCCGCTGTCAGAATTACCTTCCACCTGCGCGGTTCCGTCTACCAGATCCTGCTTATTCACAGTAATAACAAATACATCTTTCAAATGAAGGAAATCCACAGGTGTTACAATGGTTCCTGTCTTAGTCAGGTTATTGCTGTCTACCTGCACTTCGCTTACATAGCCGATAAACAATCCTTCTACAAATTTCTCACTGATATTGGAAGTGACAATACGTTCCCCGACAGTCACCTTGTTCTCCTGATCATAAAGCTGCTCAAAGCGAAGCTTTCCTTCATCAATCAGTTCCAGGTCTCCGTTTACAATACAGTTATCAGAAGTGCTTACTGTCATGGCACTTACACTGCTGCTGTCATCAATAATGGAACGGACAGTAGCCCAGGAGGAACCAACTTCTGTGACAATTCCAACAAGTCCCTTGCCTGCGATCACATTATTATCGACCCTTATCCCATCATCAGAACCTTTGTTGATCATAAAGGTATCGTACCAGTTTCCAGGATCTTTGGAAATGATAGTCGCAGCTACCTTCGGATAGTCCTCATAGGTCTGGTCCAAATTGTAAAGCTCTTTCAGTCTCTGATATTCCCCTTGATCCTGGATCAGTTTGTTATTCTGTGTAGTCAGGCTGTCCAGTTCTGCTTTCAGCTCTTCATTTTCAAAAAGCAGATCCTGTTTGTCCTTGAAGCTGTCCCTGACGGAACGGACCATACTGCCGATCTTTTCAATGCTTTTTTCAAAAGGAACTATGACAATTCCTGCTGTTTCCTGCAAAGGAGCTGTGGAAATTCCTGAAGCAAATGTAGCAACAATACAGCTCAGGCAGAAAAGTGTCATAATCGCCAGCAAATGTTTACTTTTCAGATTTATGCGAAATCGAAATTTTTTCTTAAGGTTTTTCATAAAATGGCACCCCTAAAAATTTATGATTTATAACTGTTCAGTACCTTCACAGTTACTATAATTTTCTTTGTGTGATGGGCTGAGCCCATTTACGAAGTTCTTTGTCGTGGATGATCTTCTCCAGCCCTTTGACAGCTGAAGTTTCGTAAAGATCTGACAGGTTAAAAGAATAGCCTGTATAACTTGCCAGATATGTATCAATATGAGGGATTCTGGTGCTCCCTCCGGTAAGGAAAATGCCTTCTTTCGCAATGTGGTAGGATATCTGCGGTGGGATACGTTCCAGAAAAACTTTCATCTGGGCACCGATCTCATTGACACAGTTCATGATTCCCGCATTGACTACATAGGCAGAAATAACCTCTTCCCTGGGAAGACCGGAAACACTGTCAATTCCTACAACCTTACGGGCCTGCTTGTGCTGGTCTGCAAGCCGTCCCATTACCAGCTTCAGCCGCTTCCCTGTACGGGTGCCGATCTGAAGATTATAACGCTTGCGTACTTCACTGCACACTGCCTCATTCATCTGACGTCCGCCAATTGGAATCTTCTTATTTATGATAATACGGCCTCCCGTAACAATGGAAAAATTCGTACTCTGGGCACCAATATTTACAATCATGCTTCCTGCATTGTTCTCCAGATCCACACCCATAGCTATGGCATCTGCAATAGGAGCCTCTACCATGTAAACCCTGTTCTTCCGCAGCCAATGTCCATTCGCCACCTGATAATAAGCTCTTTTTTCAATAGCAGTCATGTCCAGAGGAACTGCAAAGTACATGACAGAGCCTATTCCCAGAATTTTATCAATTTTTTTCATCATACTGTAAAGTACAATTTCCTGCAGTTCCAGATTGGCTATCATACCAAAAGCCATCGGCGAACTTACGGAAATATCAGAGGGTGCTTTCTCAAACATTTCATACGCTTCGTTGCCCACGGCTATGATTTTGCGGCCCTTGGCCGCAATCATGTTCTTCTCAATGTAGCTTTTATTTCGAATCATGGAATAGACCTTGACGGAACTGCTTCCAAGGTCTATTCCATATGTTTTTTCAAACAGCATATATCTGTCCCTTCATCATTACTATGCCCTGCAAAAACAGATGCCCGCCACTGGTTTACAAACGGCAGCAGCACTTCCAGCGGATCATTCCTCCGGCATCATTCCCTGTTCTTTAAAGCTAATGTATCTCTGGTCACCGATCACAACGTGATCCAGAAGCTTCACCCCAAGAATCTCCCCAGACCGGTAAATACGCTCTGTAATTTTCTTATCACATTCACTGGGCGTAGGATCTCCGCTTGGATGGTTATGAACCAGGATCACACTTACAGCGTGAAACTTCAATGCTTCCATAAAAACCTCCCTGGGAGTGATCAGCGTTGAATTCACAGTTCCCCGGGAAAGCATCTGCTCACCAAGAAAATGGTTTTTTCCATCCAGCAGCATAACGATCAATATTTCCTGCTCTTCGTGCCGGAGACGTTCCATATAGTATTTTGCTATCGTGATGGGTTCGTTAAAAGAAAGTCTTGGTCTGGCAACAGCAGACGCCATCCGCTTGGAAAGCTCCCCGATACATTTCAGCTGGACGGCCTTGACTTTCCCGATTCCGTTCACCTTCATCAGATCCGGAATGGACATATGTAAAAGTCCCAGAAGTCCCGGATAGGAGGTATCTTTCGTAAGACTTAAGATTTGATTGGCGAGTACAAGAGAATTGCAGCCTTGTACACCGCTTCTCAGGATTACTGCCAGAAGCTCGCTGTCGCTGAGCACGGATGGTCCCCACTGCAGACATTTCTCATAAGGACGTGACGACTCCGGCAGTTCTCTGATGGTCTGTTTCATTTCATTCATATCTTTCACCTGCAGTTCTCCAGGACTGACAGGATACTGCTCACGCCATACCTGAAACTTACTTCGCACAGCTTTGCCAATGAACAGTAATGGGACTGTTCTTCATGCCATAATAAGCAGATACTTCTTATTCCCCGAGACACAAAGACAAATTCCCCCGCACTGTGTTTCACAATGCAGACTCATTTTAGCATAAAAAAGGAGAGATGTACACTCTCTCCTAAAAATTTCTGAACTTTTTAGAAACAGCTTCCGCTACTTTTATGCCATCCATAGCAGCAGAAGTAATCCCGCCTGCATATCCAGCGCCTTCCCCACAGGGGTAAATCCCCTCATAGTTTGCTTCCAGGGAATCCTTATCACGGACAATACGCACCGGAGATGATGTTCTGCTTTCCACGCCGGACAGCACTGCATCAGGACGGTCAAAGCCTTTGATTTTTTTTCCAAAGGCAAGAACACCCTCTTCTATGGAATCACCGATCTCTTTTGGAAAAATACTGCGCACATCACCTGGAACACAGGCGCCCTTGATACAAGGTTCTACATCTTTAAGTCTTGTACTCGGCTTATGCTTCTGATAATCCTCAAACAACTGTACCGGAACCTTACCATTTCCAGCTTTCCACGCTGCGCGCTCCAGATTGCGCTGGAATGCTACGCCGCCCAGAGGCCCCTCTTCCGGAAAATCAGCCGGAGTTACCGATACGATCAGCGCACTGTTTGCATTGCGGCTGTCCCTGGCCTGATAGCTCATACCATTTACAGCAAGCATCTCCGGTTCTGAAGAAGCGTTTACTACATAACCGCCCGGACACATACAAAAAGAATAAACACCACGGCCATTTTCACATGTGTGGGTAACTTTATAAGCAGCAGCTCCAAGTTTCTCGTTTTCCTCTTCCCCATAAAGAGCCAGATTGATCATGGACTGTGGATGTTCCATACGTACACCTACTGCAAAAGATTTTGGTTCCATATAGATTCCTTTTTTCTCAAACATGAAAAAGGAATCTCTTGCGCTGTGTCCAACTGCCAGCACACATACCTGGGCCGGAATCCTTTTTTCCCCATTTATCTCAATTTCTTTTAACTGACTGTTTTCAAAAAAAAGATCTGTCACTTTGGAACGGAACTGGAATTCCCCGCCCATTTCCTCAATTTCATGGCGAAGAGTCTCCACCACGCCAACCAGCACGTCTGTACCAAGATGTGGTTTCTGCTGATAGATAATTTCCGACGGTGCACCCGCCTGCACGAAACGCTTCAGTACTTCATGATTTCTTCCTGAAGGATCTTTTACCAGAGTATTTAGTTTTCCGTCGGAAAAAGTACCAGCACCCCCTTCACCAAACTGCACATTGGAATCCGGATCCAGTACGCCATTTTTCCAGAAATTCTCGACAGTCTTCTGACGGACATGCGCTTCCTCTCCCCGTTCCAGAACCAGGGGGCGATAACCGGCCTTCGCCAGATACCAGGCACAAAAAATTCCGGCAGGTCCACTTCCCACAATAACCGGCGGATATTTCAGTTTCTCTTCACCAGGAGATGGAAATGTATATTCTTTCTTCTCAGTTAACATAATATTATTATCATGAATCTTTCGCAAGATCTTGTTTTCCTGATTTATATCCTGCAAAGACACGTCTACTGTATAAACAAATTTCTTATCCTCTTTATGCCGGCAATCCAGTGACTGCTTCACTATTTCGTAAGTGAAGCCTTCATTTTTCAGACGAAGCTCCTTACGGATCTTTTGGCTTAACTCTTCCGGGGTATGATTGATTGAAAGTTTCAGCTGGGTAATTCGAATCATGTTATTCTCCTTTTTCAAACACGCTCTGACATTTTGCTGGCATTCACTCCTGCAACATAACCGCTGGACCAGGCCCACTGCAGATTGTAACCGCCACATTTCCCATCAATGTCCAATAGTTCTCCTGCGAAATATAGGCCTGAATTTCGTGTGGATTCCAAGGTCCGGGCGTTAACCTGCGTAGTATCAACGCCGCCTGAGCACACCTGTGCCTGTTCAAAAGACTGATAACCAGTCACTTTAAGCGGATAGCTGCTGATTGCTTCTTCCAGATCATTTGCTGACAAAAGCACTTTTGCAAGCTTATCCGGGAAAAGTCCGGTCAAAAAGTTTTTTTTTCCTTTATAGGGGCAGTTTTCCTTTCGTATTTTCAGAAAAGCTTTTAACTGTTCCCGGGAAAATTCTGGCAGAAAATTTAAAATCAGAGTCACATTTTTTCCCTGTTTCAGTGCACGGATTCCGTATCGGCTGACCTGAAACACCGGAATTCCAGATACGCCATAATCAGTAAGCTGTAGTTCTCCTGTTTCCTCTGTGACTTTTTCCCCATCCACAAGCAGCGTAATTCTGCCTTCTGTGCGGACACCTGCCCAGCCGGAAAAGCCTGTATTCTTGCATTTCAGGGCAGTTAAAGCTGGGAGAGGCTCTATAAGCCTGTGCCCCAGTGCTGCGGCAAGCTCATAACCGCTGCCATCGGAACCGGAAATTGCAGAAGCTTTGGAACCATTGGCAAGAATAACAGCCTCACCCTCGTATATCCAGCCTTCTACCTGAACCTTCCAGATATCCTGTTCCTTAAAAACACGTTGTACTTTTTGGTTGGTCTTGATCTTTACCCCAAGATTCCGTGCTTCCATACACAATACCTCAGCAACGCTTGCTGCCTGTCCGCTGTGAGGATAGAGATAGCCGCCGTTTTTATTCACAGGATAAATTCCAAGCCGGGTAAAAAATTTCACCGTGTCTTCTACCGAAAACTGGTTCAGAACTGCCTGTTCAAAGCCTGGATTTTCGCTTCGATATGCATCAGACGGCACCTGGATATTGGTAAAATTACATTTGCCGTTTCCTGTAGCGCAGATCTTTTTGCCTGGTTTTTCATTTTGTTCCAATATGGTTACAGCGGCCCCGTTTTCTGCAGCTGCAATGGCAGCCATCAACCCGGACGCCCCGCCGCCTGTAACGATAACACGTTTTTTCTCCATATAAACTCCCGTTTTTTACATCTGTTTTAAAGAACTTATGGTAACGGTTCAGCGCCTCCCTGTTACACGCCTGGCGTTGCACGAAAATTCATGTTTTTCATGATTTCACTGTAATTTTACCAAATCCTGCTCCACAAGTTTCTGCAAGGACATCATAACACCTAGTTTTGCATGCTCCCAGGTAAGTCCTCCCTGGAAATATACGGCATATGGCTCTTTCACAGGTCCATCTGCGGAAAGCTCAATAGAAGAGCCCTGTACAAATGCGCCAGCCGCCATAATGACCTGACTATCATAACCTGGCATATCCCATGGCTCCGGATCAACATAACTGTCAACCGGGGCAGCAGCCTGAATCCCCTTACAGAATGCGATCAGACGCTCCGGACTTTTTAAAGTCACTGCCTGAATAATATCCTGCCTTGGCTCTGTGGAATTTGGAACCACGTCAAATCCAAGCTTTTCATAAATATTGGCTGCAAAAACAGCGCCCTTTAACGCACCCTTTGTCACCATCGGTGCAAGGAAAAATCCCTGATAGAAGGAACGGTTTACGCCAAGTGAAGCTCCCACCTCAGCACCAAGTCCCGGACAGGTCATACGGTAAGAAGCATTTTCCACGCACTCTTTGGTTCCCGCAATGTAACCGCCAATTGGAGCAAGTCCGCCGCCCGGGTTTTTGATCAAAGAACCAACCACCATATCTGCACCAACATCACTGGGCTCAATCGTGTCAACAAATTCGCCGTAGCAATTGTCTACCATACAGATCACATCAGGCTTAATGCTCTTTACAAATGCGATCAGCTCGCCAATCTGCTTTACTGAGAAAGAGGGGCGTGTCATATAGCCTTTGGAACGCTGAATCTCAACCAGTTTTGTTTTCTCATTGATTGCTTTGCGGATATTTTCATAATCGAAAGTTCCATCCTCAAGAAGATCCACTTGACGATAAGTTACTCCGTATTCTGCCAGGGAGCCCTTGGATGGACGGATACCGATCACCTCTTCAAGAGTATCATATGGCTTTCCGGCTGGTGCCAGCATTTCGTCGCCTGGACGCAGGTTTCCAAAAAGAGCAATGGCCAGGGCATGCGTTCCACACGCAATCTGCGGACGCACCAGACATGCTTCTGTGTGGAATGTATCCGCATAAACTTTTTCCAGAGTATCACGACCGTAATCGTTGTAGCCGTAACCGGAAGAAGAACCGAAACACTCCTCGCTGACACGGTTTTTCTGCATAGCCAGAAGCACCTTCATCTGGTTATATTCTGCTGTTTTGTCAAACTTTTCAAAACGCTCCTTTAAGGATTCCTCTATTTCATGGCAAAAATCGTAAACCTGGGAAGAAATTCCCAGCTGCTCGTATAATTCTTTCATAATAATTCTTTCCGTCTGTCTGACGGTATTCCTCCATTTTTTGTTATTTTCAAAGGCGGGCGATTCCCCTGGGGAAAATCTGATTATTGAAATAACTACTCTCCAGTTATTCCTTTTTCATGGCAAACGCTCAGCATATATTCCAGCATTTTATTCTCGTCATACCCGAACTCATCTTTATTCACCCACACTGTTTCCGGCTCTCTGCGGAACCAGGTGAGCTGGCGTTTGGCAAAGTGCCGGGTGTCGCGCTTCAAGATCCGCACAGCCTCTTCCAGCGACATTTCTCCATCCAGATAGGCCAGGATTTCTTTGTATCCAAGACCTTGCATGGAAACCATACCTCTATGACAGCCCATGTCCTTCAGCTTCTGGACTTCTGCCACAAGACCGCTGGTCATCATTTCATCCACCCGCTTATCAATGCGTTTATATAAAAGCTCCCGTGGTGCATTCAGCACAAAGTATGCCAGATTATAGGGGCTGGTTCGTTCCTGCTGCTCCTCATTGTGTGCGGAAATAGGGCTATGGTTCTGATGATAAAATTCCAGTGCGCGGATTACACGCTTCGTGTTGTTTTCGTGGATCACTTCGGCGCTTTTGGGATCCACCTCTGCCAGCATCTGATGAAGATATGCAGCACCTTTTTCCTGGACAATCGCCTCCAGACCGGCCCGGTATCCATCGTCCTGCTCAGCCTGGGTAAAATCAATGTCTCTGGTCACCGCCTGAATATAAAAGCCGGTTCCCCCCACCAGAATGGGAATATGTCCCCTGGTGTAAATCTTTTCCATGGCATCCTTTGCCATCTGTTGGAAACGCACAATGTGAAATTCTTCCTCTGGCATCAGCTCATCCACCAGGTAATGGGGAACTCCCTGCATTTCTTCTGGCATGATCTTCGCAGAGCCAATATCCATATATTTATAAACCTGCATGGAATCTGCAGATATGATCTCGCCGCCAATGGCTTTTGCCAGAGAAATAGACAGCCTGGTTTTTCCAACTGCAGTGGGACCGGTAAGGACAATAAGAGGTTTTTTCATAATCTCTCCTGTTTATACAATTCGCTTAAATTTCTTTTCAATTTCTGTCTTTGTCATCGCAATGATAGTGGGACGGCCATGAGGACAATTATATGGATTGTCCAGAGTAAGAAGCTCGTCGATCAGCTTATCTGCCTCCAGAGCAGACATCTGATGATTTCCTTTGACAGCAGATTTGCATGCCATTGTGGCAAGTCTTGCTGTGAAAAGGTCAAAAGCATCCTTTGCACCTTCTCCTCCCAGATTGTCAAGCATTTCCAGAAAGAGTTCTTCTTCATGGAATCCGTACAAATTTGTCGGAACTGCACTGATACAGTATTCCCTTCCACCAAAGGGTTCAATCTCAAAACCGTATTTCCTGAAATATTCTTCGTTGGCTTTTAATTTCGCCTGTTCATCCATGTTCAAGGTCACCACAAGCGGAGGATTCAGATATTGCGATTCAATGGACTGTTCTTTAAAACGTTTTACAAAGCGCTCATAATTTACCTTTTCGTGAGCTGCATGCTGGTCGATAATGTAAAACTGGTTTTCAAATTCCACCAGCCAGTAGGTGTCAAACAACTGGCCAATCAGCTTATGGCGGCTTCGGGATTCTGGTGCCAGAAGTTTCTCCTGAAAAAGCTCAAGCTGCTTTCCCCCAACGGATGGATATTCTGAGCCTGGATCACTCTGTCCAGGCTCAGATTTATCTGGTATCTCATAGTTTACGGATACAGCAGTCTCTGCCTGATTATCGGCTTCATTCATTCTCTCAACCGATATGTTATCTTCTGCCGCTTTTTCATCTGCACTTTTATCCGCTTTTTCTTCTGCTTTTTCATCCGCTCTTTTATCTGCCTCCGCAGCCTCTTTTAAAGTTCCTGCAAAAAGAGCTTCCTCTTCCTTGCTAAATGGCTTCGCCTGATAAATTGCCTGCTCACGAAGCACACTGCTGGCCTGACAGCCAGAGCTGTTTACAAGGCTTCCAGATGAATTTATTTTTCCAGTTGGAGCTGTTTTTTCAGTTAGAGCTGTTTTTCCAGTTAGAACTGTTTTTTCAGCAGCCTGTGAATAGCAGCTTTCATTATTCCCTGCGCTGCTTCGACCAGCTTTTTCAGCAGCACCTTCACAATGAAGTTCCGTCCTGCGGCTTTTCTCAAATGGCTCCGGAACTGCTCCGCGGCTTACTGCTGCCACCTTTGATTCCCGCTCCTCTTTTCCCACTGGAACAACCGGTATCAGTTCTCTGTGAAGAAGCGCATTGTGAACAGCCTCGTAAATGGCATCATACACCTCCGCCCCTCTTGCAAAACGAACCTCCAGTTTCCGGGGATGAACATTTACATCCAGATCATTTCCTGTCATCTGGATCTGCAATGACACAAAAGGAAATTTATGCTGCATGACAAAGCCCTTATATGCATCCTCAATGGCCTTCGTAATAATATTGTTTTTCACAAATCTGCCATTTACATAGTAGTTCTCAAAGCTTCGGTTTCCTCTGGAAACCTCCGGTTTGCCGGCGTATCCCTCAATTTTCATAAAATCATTTTCGTAGAAGACTTCCAGAAGTGCTTTCGCCATATCCCGGCCATATACATTATAAATAACATCCTTCACATTATAATTGCCGGAAGTATGCAGTTTCACCTGTTTGTTCTGAATATATTTAAAAGAAATCTCCGGATGGGAAAGAGCAAGCTGTTCCATCATAGTTCCAATATAATTTGCTTCTGAAGAATCAGATTTCAGGAACTTGCTCCGGGCCGGTGTGTTGTAAAAAAGATTCCGAACCAGGAAAGTAGTTCCATCTGGAGCTCCCATTTCCTCAAGGCTTTGTTCTACGCCGCCTTCGATCACATAACGCACGCCGCTGATAGCAGAAGGAGTTTTTGTGATCAGCTCCACCTGGGAAACTGCGGCAATACTGGATAAAGCCTCACCACGGAATCCCAGTGAGGCTATGTTTTCCAGATCTTCTACTTTTTCAATTTTGCTGGTAGCATGACTTAAGAATGCCGTAGGTACCTGAGCAGCCTCAATTCCCCCTCCGTTGTCTGTAATACGGATCAGCTTCTTTCCTCCATCTGTAATCTCTACTGTTACAGCAGTAGCACCAGCATCAATGGAATTTTCTACAAGCTCCTTTACAACAGAAGAAGGGCGCTCTACCACCTCACCTGCTGCAATTTTATCAATGGTATGTTTATCTAAAACTGCTATTTTTCTCAAGTTTTTCTCTCCATATAAAAGCAGGTTGACCGCTTCGGTTCACAATACGGACATGTCGCCTGCCGGTGACAGCACCATATATGAAAGTCAGCTGTCAGTTACCATCTGTTCTTTATCTTATTCTGAAGATTGTATAACGTATTTAAGGCTTCCATGGGAGTCAGATTTCCAATGTCAATGCCTTTTAATTCTTCAATAATGTCATTGTCCTGTACAGTGTCAAATAATGACATCTGCGCCATATCCATTTCTACCTTCGGCTTCTTCTTCGGTGAAGCCAGATCTTTTACAGCAGCAGTAATGTCTGCATCGCTTAATTCCTCAACCAGCTCTTTTGCACGGTTAATAACAGAATCCGGAACACCTGCCAGCTTGGCGACCTGAATTCCATAGCTCTTATCTGCGCCGCCTTTTACAATCTTGCGGAGAAAAACAATATCGTCACCTTTTTCCTTAACTGCAATGCAGTAGTTGGTAACGCCAGATAGTTTTCCTTCCAGTTCAGTCAGTTCATGATAATGTGTGGCAAATAATGTCTTGGCTCCACAAAGCTTTGTATTACTGATATGTTCAATCACTGCCCAGGCAATGGCAAGACCATCAAAGGTACTGGTTCCACGGCCGATCTCATCCAGGATCAGAAGGCTCTTGGCAGTGGCATTTCTAAGGATATTGGCAACCTCAGTCATTTCTACCATGAAAGTACTCTGTCCGCTGGCAAGGTCATCTGATGCACCTACACGAGTAAAGATTCTGTCTACAATTCCAACCACAGCCTTATCTGCCGGAACAAAGCTTCCAATCTGTGCCATAAGTACAATCAACGCAGTCTGGCGCATGTATGTGGATTTACCTGCCATATTTGGACCTGTAATAATGGAAATTCTTTTTTTAGTATTGTCAAGGTATGTATCGTTGGCAATGAACATATCATTATCGATCATCTGCTCTACAACCGGATGACGGCCACCTTTGATATCTATAATTCCGCCTTCATTTACCTTCGGACGTACATAATGATTGCGCTCAGCAACAAGCGCCAGGGATGCAAACACATCCAGACCTGCAATTGCCTTGGCTGTACGCTGGATTCTTATCACTTCCTGGCCAACTTTATCACGGACATTGGAAAACAGCTCGTATTCCAGGGCATAAAGTTTATCTTCAGCGCCAAGGATCATATTTTCAAGGTTTTTCAACTCCTCGGTAATATAACGTTCTGCATTTGCAAGAGTCTGTTTACGGATGTAGTTCTCCGGCACCAGTTCTTTAAACGTATTGGTTACCTCAAGGGCATAGCCGAATACACGGTTATATTTGATCTTCAGGGATTTGATTCCGGTACGCTCACGTTCCTTTGTTTCCAACTCTGTAAGCCATTTTTTTCCATCTGTGCGGGCACTGCGGAATTTATCCACATCTTCGTTAAAGCCTTCACGAATAATGCCTCCATCCTTCTGGGCAAGGGGCGGTTCATCTACAATGGCGTGCTTGATCAGATCTGTAATATCTTCAAGACTGTCCATGTCCTCGTAGATTTCTTTCAGAATCGGTGCCTGAAAGTCCTTGAGAACCTGTTTAATATAAGGAATCATTTCCAGAGAGGACGCAAATGCTACCATATCTCTTGGATTTGCAGACTTAAAGCTGATGCGGCTGACCAGACGCTCCAGGTCATACACTGGATTGAGATATTCCCGGATCTCATCGCGGAGCATCGGTTTCTCATTCAGCTCTTCAAGAGCTTCCAGTCTGCGATTGATCTCTTCTGCATCGATCAGTGGCTGTTCCACAAAGGAGCGAAGAGTACGGGCACCCATGGCTGTTTTAGTCTTATCCAGTACCCAGAGAAGAGAACCTCTTTTCTGCTTATAACGCTCTGCCGTATAAGGACGGATGGTAGTCATCTGAGAAAGTGCAGTCTTCTGCGTTTCCTTAAGATACAAAAACAGCGCTCCGGCAGCTATGATTCCACTGTCATAATCGCTGATTCCAAGGCCTTCCAGATTGGTTACGTGAAAATGTTCCCTTAATTCTTTTCTGCAGGTATCATCATCGAAATACCAGGCATCCAGGGAAAAAATACAAATTCCAAGACGTTCTTTCAAATCGTCTGTGTCAACCCCACTCATAAAAAAGGAATCATTACATATGATTTCAGCCGGACTGAATTTGTTGATCTCATCAACCAGTTTCTGGCTATTTGGTACTTCTGTAAGGAAACAGTCACCTGTGGTAATATCCGCTATTGCACAACCAAAGCGGTCTGCTATGGAGACAATTGACATCAGATAATTGTTCTTTGACTCATCCAAAGAAGTTGCATCTAAAGTAGTTCCGGGAGTAACCACACGGATAACAGCACGCTTTACAAGTCCTTTTGCTTTTTTCGGATCCTCTACCTGTTCGCAGATTGCAACTTTATGTCCCCGTTCAATAAGACGGTTAATATAGGTATCAGCTGCATGAAAGGGAATTCCACACATAGGAGCACGTTCTTCCAGACCGCAGTCTTTACCGGTGAGCGTCAGTTCCAGCTCCTTGGATACCAGAAGTGCATCATCAAAAAACATCTCGTAGAAATCCCCGAGACGATAAAATAAGATGCAGTCTTTGTATT
>OIBU01000280.1_pt1 | contig 18383 bp, 18 predicted proteins | sample 1581111 | NCBI WGS metagenome assembly OIBU01 (sample SAMEA3882508, study PRJEB24775) | human gut metagenome | biome: human-associated habitat; feature: intestine environment; material: feces | place: Netherlands | collected 2009/2010 | reverse complement strand
AATGAAACGGTCGGCACGGCGCCGGCGCGGCGGCCGGTCGACATAGGTGTAGGCGGCGGTAGTCTTCGGCGGCTTGCCGTAGCGCAGGCCCCGCACCGAAGGGTCGGGGTTCATCTTGGCCGAGGGCGACACGCGCGGCTCGGAATAAGGCAGTTTCGGGGGTGTTTGCCCCGCAGGTGCGGGCCGCGTCCCGGCCGGAACCGAGGCGGCACCCGGCGCTGCGTCCGCAGCGGACTGCACAGGCCGCGGCTCGTAGGCGAAGGCGATCGTCCCGTTGGGGCCGGGACGCAACACCCCGAAGCCGTCGAGCCGGAACTCCTGCCCGTGCTGGGCGGCATGGCGCACCTCGAAGACAAAGCGGTCGATCTCGCCCGCAGCCTCCAGTTCACCGACGCCCGCCTCTCGCAGCAGGCCGCGCAGCACACCGTCGTCGCGTTTGAGCAACTCCGAAAAAACAATGCTTACGCCCGGCTCCTTGACGATGAACGTCCCGAGCTGGGGCACGACGAGCCGCTTGTGCGACCCGAGATATTGCGATATGGTCTGAACCAACACGATTGAAATCCACTTTTAAAATCCGGTTCAAAAATACCCTTTTCCGATGAAAAAAGCAAAATTCGGCACGGATTTTCAAAATAATCGGGCAAACTATTGGTTATACGAAAAATATTCGTTTGATTTGCATCCCGAAATTTCAAAAAATCCGGACAAGCTACTTTGGCCCGAAATTACGGATGTAGCGAAGACGGATTGCCGAAACTTACACGAACCAGCCATGAAAGACAAGTACATTGACCTCATCGAACAGACGTTCGACTTCCCGCAGGATGAGTTCTCGGTCGAAGACAACGAGTTGAATTTCCATGACATCCCGCTCATGGAACTGATCAAACAGTACGGTACGCCGCTCAAGATAACGTACCTGCCGAAGATCTCGCAACAGATCAACCGCGCCAAGCGCATGTTCAACGTGGCGATGGCGAAGGTCGACTACAAAGGCTCGTACAACTATTGTTACTGCACCAAGTCGAGCCATTTCTCGTTCGTGCTGGAGGAGGCCATGAAGAACGACGTCCACCTGGAAACGTCGTCGGCATACGACATACATATAATCAATGCGCTTTACGACGGCGGCATCATCGACAAAGACCGTTACATCATCTGCAACGGGTTCAAGCGCCCGCAGTACGTGGAGAACATCGCCCAGCTGGTGAACGACGGCTTCGTCAACACGATCCCCGTGCTGGACAACAAGGAGGAGCTCGACCTGTTCGAGGACGCCTTCACCAAGAAATGCAAGGTCGGCATCCGCATCGCCTGCGAGGAGGAACCCAAGTTCGAGTTCTACACCTCGCGGCTGGGTATCCGCTACAACGACATCCTCGACTTCTACAAGGCCAAGCTCAAGAACAGCAAGAAGTTCCAGCTCAAGATGCTGCATTTCTTCATCAACACGGGCATCAAGGACACGGCCTACTACTGGAACGAGCTGTCGAAGTGCATGAACGTCTACTGCGAACTCAAAGCCATCTGCCCCGAGCTGGACAGCCTCAACATCGGCGGCGGATTCCCCATCAAGAACTCGCTCAACTTCGAATACGACTACGAATACCTGACCGAGGAGATCATCGCCCAGATCAAGAACATCTGCCACCGCAACGACACGGAGGAACCCAACATCTTCACCGAGTTCGGGTCGTTCACCGTAGGCGAAAGCGGCGCGGCGCTCTACTCGATCGTCAACCAGAAACAGCAGAACGACCGCGAGAACTGGTACATGATCGACTCGTCGTTCATCACTACCCTGCCCGACACGTGGGGCATCAACCAGCGTTACATCATGCTGGCGGTGAACAACTGGGATCGCGAATACCAGCGCGTACTGCTCGGGGGGCTGACCTGCGACAGCGAGGATTTCTACAATGCCGAATCACACACCAACGCCATATTCCTGCCCAAGCTCGAACCGGGTAACACACAATACATCGGGTTCTTCCACACGGGTGCCTACCAGGAGTCGCTGGGCGGTTTCGGCGGCATCCAGCACTGCCTGATCCCGGCACCCAAGCACATCATCATCGACCGCGACAAGAGCGACAACGAATATTATACGAGGCTCTTCGCCAAGGAGCAATCCTACCGCTCGATGCTGAGGATACTCGGCTACTAAGGCCGCAGTCCCGGGGCTTTCTGCCGGCGGCCGCTCCCGCCCCGAGAACGGGGCGGAAATACATTTCTGCGGAATATCGATGCATTAATCCGCAAAAAATAGGAATAACCGAATAATTTGATTACCTTTGTCAGCATAAACAAGGGTTTATATTGAATTCTTCTTTCGTGCGTATTTGTTTCCGCGGTACTTTGGCGGACTGTCCCATCTCAGAATAGATCTCATTATCAGCTTCTTTGTTCATAAACGGCCTCTTGGAGGCAACAGGCATCGGAGGTGATGCAAAAAGAAAATGATGGTGATTTTTTTACAGACAAGCACGAAATCCATGTCCCATAATTCCGTATACCGAGGGAAAGGCCGCCGAATCTGGCACCTTTTCTGCTTTCAACACAGGTATCGGACAGCGGAAACACGATGAAACCGACGGATACAGTCCCGCGACAGGGGCGATAGCCGCATAACAACATAGAATGGCAAAACGAATAACGACAGGTAAAAGAGACCGGGAAAAGCTCAAGGAGCAAAAACGACAGGAAAAGCAAAAACGCAAGGACGAACGCAAAAGCGGCGGTACGAGTTCTTTCGAGGATATGATAGCCTATGTGGACGAGAACGGCATACTGCACACCACGCCCCAGGATGTCAAACCCAAGACGGAGATAGACGTCTCGCAGATCGAGATTTCGACACCCAAGCAGGAGGAAATGGAAATACTGCCCTCCACAGGGCGCGTCGAGTACTTCACCGCCTCGAAAGGCTACGGCTTCATAAAGGATGCCGACAGCGGCGAAAAATACTTTTTCCACATCTCTTCCGCACCTGACACCATTGCCGAAGGAGACAAAGTAACATTTGAAATTGAACGCGGGACGCGCGGATTGGCCGCAGTACGTATATCAATCATAAACAAACAATAATTAAAAACAAGAACGATGAACATTTATGTTTCACATCTGAGCTGGGGTACGAAAAGCGACAGCCTGCAGAACCTTTTTTCACAGTACGGCGAGGTATCCTCGGCTAACGTAATCACCGACCGCGAAACGGGCCGCTCGCGTGGCTTCGGCTTCGTGGAGATGCCTAACGAGACCGAAGGACAGGCTGCGATCGACGCGCTCGACGGCACCGACTTCGAAGGCAAGACCATCGGGGTCAATGTCGCAAAGCCCAAGGCAGACAGACCTGCCGGCGGTTACGGCGGTGGCAACCGTGGCGGCGGTTACGGCGGCGGCTACGGCAACAGGAGATACTAAGCTTCCATACGGAATATATCACCCCTGCTTCATGCGATTGAGGCAGGGGTCTCTTTTTTGCCCGGTCAGTCAAGGCTATGAGGAAATCCACGAAGGGTGCAGCGTATCGGAAAGGGGCAGACGGACGCCGGAGCATCGGGAGAAAGGAGGAAATTGCAGGCCGCACCGGCCAGGCTGGCATGCCGGGTCACACGGGGAGCACCCCAGAATTTCGCCCGAATCACGACAAGGCTGAAAGCAGGGCACACACCGGATCGGAAATAAACAGGAAAAGAACAATCTTCCGAACAAACAACTAACAAACGACGACTTGCAAGCGGTTATGCATTGTCGGCCGGTAAACAGGATGGAAACGCGTCGAGCGACAAGGAACCGAGTTTGCGAACCGTTTCCTCGAAATTGTCGCCGCCGTTGAGCGCGGCTTTCTTGATTTTGCTCTTGTAATTATAGATCGTCTGCGGCGAACAGCGCAGGAAATCGGCGATCTGGTTCACGTCGGAAACCCCGAGCCGGATCAGCGCGAAGATGCGCAGTTCGGTGTTGAGGCGCCCTTCTTCGGGCGTATAGCGGCTCTGGGGATTGAGCAGGGCGTTGAATTTCTCCACGAAATTGGGATAGAGGTTCAGGAAGGCACGGTCGAAATTGCGGCACAACTCCTCTTCCTCCCTGCCGGGAGCCTGCAACGAAAGGTCATGCAGGCGGTCGAATTGTTTATTCCTGATCTTCAGGTTTATATCGCGGCGGTATTTGTCCAGTTTGTTGATATAGATGGCGCACTGGTTCATGAAATAACCCAGGTAACGCTCCTTGACCAGGTTCGCTTCGTCGAGGTTGCGGTTCAGGCTGATGAGCTCCTGCGTAAGCGCCGCCAGCTCCCGCCGGGCACGCGAAATGACCTTCGTCTGGCGGAAATAGAAAAACAGCGCGATGGCTAGGGCCAGCACCAGCAGGCTCGACATGGTGGAATAGAAGCGCAGGTTGTGCCGCTGCTTGTCGAGTTTATAGAGGTAGCTGCTCTCGATGATCGGATAGAGGCGCGCGATCACGGTGTTCTTGAAACGGGAATTGTAGAAATTGGCATCGTTCAGCGCATAGGAGATATAGGAGTATGCCCGGTCGATGTCGCCCTTTTCGAACAGGCGCGTGGCCAGCGCGAGCAGCGCCTCGTTCTCCTTCACGGCAAGGCGTATGTCCATCGTGGCGGCCAGGATCAGGTAGCGTTCCTCCATCGCGCTGTCGCCCGCCTGCCCGTAGGCTTTGGCCAGGCACATCGCACCCATGGCATAGGGATGGGTCTGGGGATCGCGCGAACGGAATATGCCTTCGAATATTTCGAGCGCCCCGTCCGGCTGTCCCTGCTCCATGAGCTGGAAAGCCCGCTCGGTCTGCCAGTCCGTGGAACCGACGGGCAGCAGCGACAACAGCGAATCACGGCAGCGGCCGATCTCCCCCTTATATTCGTCCGACAGCTGGCTGTCGTTGGTGTATTTTATCAGGTTCTCGTAATAGCGGATCGAGTTCCAGTAATAGCGGCATTTCTGGTCGGCAGGCAGCCGTCCGTAGTCGATAGACCGGAAAATGTCGTTGGCCTGCAGGAAAAGCCCCGAAAGGGAGTAGAGGAACGCCAGCCGCAGCCTGCTCTCGGAGAGATGATCCGGGTTGCCGAGGCTGCGGGCGATCCGGATATTCTGCAGGACGTAATATTCGGCCGAGTCGCACAGGAAGGATTCGTAGTTGTCGATGATCTCACAGTTGATCTGGTAGATGTCCTCCGTACTCCGGGCACCGGTCTTGCGCAGCCGCAGCTCCTCGATGCGCGCCTTTTTATAGCCGGTATAGACTTCGCTGCTGTCGATCGCCGCATTGAGCGTCCGCAGCAGGTCGCCCGGCATAGCGTCACCGCCGCGGACAGAGGAAGAACAAACCAACAGGGAAAAGAGTATGAGGGAAAATTGTTTCATTCGTCAAAAATTTCTCGTCCGGCAGTCCCGGGAAAGACTGCCCGAATTTGAGTTCAGGCCGGCAACCCGCCTTCCCGGGATTTACATGTACAAGTATACGAAATCCGGCCGGATTTTGCAATTTTTCGTCCGCTTTTTCCACGGTGCAGGCCGCAATCCGGGACAAACCGGCCGATCGGGAGGGCACCTATTCCGGCGGCGGCAGAACCTCTGTCCGCGTGATGCCGGCCTCGCGGGCAAAATGCCGGTTGCGGGTGACGACGGGCAGCGTTCCCCGATACCCTGCAACGGCGCGGGCAAGGATACCGAAGCAGGCGGGGAAAAAGCCCGGAAGGGCAAAACCGGCAGGGCGCAACGGGACAGAGAAGCCGGAACCGACGAAACAGAATACCCGCGGGGTATTTTTTCGGATCAACGCTTTGCACTCGCGTAAAAATTCGTAACTTGTGCGGTCAAAATACCGCGATTGGAGAGAATGCGACATATCATACGGAGGACGGCAGGGCTCTTTGCGGGGTGCCTGCTCTTCTTGTCGGCGGAGGCGACCGCCGCGGAGCCCGTACCCGCCCGGGCGGGCGGCGCCCCGGGGCAAAACATACCGGCCTACCGGAATGCCGTGAACGTCGGGGATGTCGGAAACGCCGGGCGCGCAAAGCGCACAGAGGACGCCGGGAACGCCGGGGGAGGCACGTCCCGCGGTGCGGCGCCGGATACGACAGGCAGGGCAGGCGGGGCTGAGGCCGGCACCGTGTCCCGGGGAGCGGCACGCCGCCGCGCATCCGCCTACCGGACGGGCTACGATACGGGCTACCGTAACGGCTATGCCGCCGGATACCGGGCCGCCCTGGATCAGACGAAGAAACAAGCCCCAGCCGCTACCCCGCTATTGTCCTCCTTCTCCGCGGACACGACAGGCCGGAGGCGGAGGCTCGTCCACAGCATCGGCGCGGAGTTCCGCCCGGAGTACATTCCCCCGACGAACATCTTTCTGGCCGGAGCCAACATGGCAGGCGAGCCGATCCAGCGCTCGCTGGCCGCCCACCTGCGTTATTCGTTCCGCTTCCGCCCCGGGTCGCGCCCCGACTGTATCTACGGCGGCGTATACCAGGGAATTGGGGTCTCCTATTACAGCTTCGGCAACCGCGGGGAGCTGGGCAACCCGGTTGCCGTCTACCTCTTCCAGGGCGCGCGCATCGCACGCATCAGCCCGCTGGTATCGTTCAACTACGAGTGGAATTTCGGCCTGTCGTTCGGATGGAAACCCTACGACACGAACTACAACCGCGCCAACATCATGATGGGGTCGAGGGTCAACGCCTACCTCAACGTCGATTTCTACCTCAACTGGCTGCTCACGCAGCGGTTGGAACTCACCACGGGCCTTTCGATGACCCACTTTTCGAACGGCAACACCAAATTCCCCAACGCGGGACTCAACTCGATCGGCATGAAACTCGGGCTCGTATACAGTTTCGGAAGGGTCGACAACCCGCTCTCGCGGCCACGGGCACGGCTGCTCGCGGAACCCTTTCCCCGCCACCTGAGCTACGATCTGGTGCTGTTCGGCTCGTGGCGCCGCAAGGGAGTGGCGGTCGGCGACAAGCAATACGCCGCGCCCGATGCTTACGGCGTGGCGGGGTTCAACTTCGCGACGATGTATAATTTCGGGTACAAGTTCCGCGCGGGCCTGTCAGTGGACGGCGTGTACGACGGCAGCGCCAACGTCTACACCGAAGACTATATCGTAGGCTACGACGGGGGCGACCCCGGGTACCAGTTCCATACCCCCTCGTTCGACAAGCAGATCGCACTGGGAATTTCGGGACGCGCGGAGTTCGTGATGCCCTATTTCACGGTCGGCTTCGGACTGGGGTTCAACGTACTGCACAAGGGCGGAGACCTCAAGTCGTTTTACCAGATGCTGACGCTCAAGGTCGGTGTCACACGCAATACGTTCGTGCATGTGGGCTACTGCCTCAAGGATTTCCAAACCCCGAACTACCTGATGCTGGGCGTCGGGTTCCGCTTCAACAACAAATACCCGAGGCTGCGGTAAGGCTGCGGCGCCATAGCGCGTCGAATACAGGGCGATGCCTCCGGTGGTTTGCGGAAGCATCGCCGTTTTTTCAGGCCGGGAAAGGGTTATTTCGACCACTTGCGGCGCAAACGCCGTACCGCCGTGGCAAAAAAGCGTGCCGGAACCACGAGCAGCGTGGCCGCCCACTGCCGGGCGCAGGAGAGGCGGAATCCGCCCAAACCGAAATCGGCGAACGACCGTCCGTAGAGCAGGGGAATATACCAGACTTTGATGTTGATGCGGAAATCGTTGCTGACGTTATCCTCGTGCACGATTTCGAGCCATTTGCCCCGGGCGGTGGAGAGATAGGTGGTCGGCAATTGCCGGATGGCCTTGGTATGGCGGTAGGAAATGATGGTTTCGGTATGCGCATCGAACGGCTCGGCGAGGGTCAGGAAGTGATTGTTCGTATAGCGCATCTTGAGCGCGAAGCGGCGGTCGGTGAAATACTGGTAACCGTACAGCAGGCTGTAAATCCGTTTGCCGGGAGCGGGACGCAGCTCGCGTTGCAACAGTTCGACGACATCGGACGAAAAGGCGTCGTCGTTATCCAAGTTAGTGGTGATCAGCAGCTTCGGGGGGGGGATTTTCTTCCCTTCCGGTCGCACGACACGTACGCTGCAATCGTCGTGCGTAGATTTTCCGTCAGGTTGGCCGCCTGTGCGGCCGTATAATAGACGGCTTCGAACTGCGGGCACCGAGCCTTATAGCCTTCGATACGGCGGCGGCAGGACTGCGCTGCCACGGACGGCAGGCAGTAACGCTCGAAGACCTCGAACCGGTGTTCGAGCCACCGATCCGTACGGGTGGGCAGGTCGTGTTTGTCCTGCGCATAAAGGTTCAGGTTGAACCGGGTAATGATAAAATGAGAGTAATTTTCCATTGCGGAGATTTATATCGCCGCAAAGATAGGAAAAATTCCATACGGATTTCACGCCGCCCGTCCTAATGTCATGACGCGGATCCCGGCCTCGGCGAAAAGGAGAAATACGGGCAAGCGCCGGGTCTTCATCCGAGCCCGGCGCTTGCCGTATATAATTCCACCAATCCGGTAATTACACCCCGAACAGGAAGACGAACGGCTTGTCGCTCCTGCGGAATTCGGCCGTGGCATCGCCTGTGAAGGTTCGGCCGCCGACGAGTTTCAGGACACGTTCGGGCGTTCCCTGGCCGAAGTCGATCTTCGAAAGGTCGACCCAGAAAGTTTCCATCGCCAGCGTAGGCTCGAAATAGTAGATCCGGTTCTTCTGGTCGCAGACCGTGCGCCAGCGCGTCGACGCGATATGGGGCTTATCGGGGGTCGAGATGCCGTAGGGCACCGAGACGTTGCGCATTACGGACATCACGGCCGGCACGGCGACTTTCGGATCGGCGCTTTTGACGACGGCGTTGATATAGAACGACGCACGCACGAAGCGGTCGGGGGCGCGGTTGGTGCCGGGAAGCATCGTCAGCCCGCCGATCTGCTGCCAGTAATCGAGGATTGCGAGCTGCCGGTCGTAGAACGGCGAATTGGTCATCACCTGGTACTCACGGCCGTGGTGCACCGACAGGCGGCCGTCGACATACTCGAAGATGGCGCTGTCGCCCGAGGCGTCGGAGATGGCCAGGTGCAGGCGCGACTTGACACCGTTCGGGAGGTCGGGGGCGTCGATGCGAAACTTCTCCTTCGAAAGCTCCGCAACGGCTTCGTCGACCGTAGCGAAATTATCCAGCACATACTGCGTCCAGATGCTCAGTCCCATGACCGGGCGCGTATCGCCCGGGCGTTCGTAGACCGATTCGGGCAGGAACAGCAGGTTGGCGACCAGCCCGGCCTCGTTCATGCCGTCGGTGATGCCGATGTCGTAGCCGGCAGCCGACAGGGTGCCGTATTTCGAGGTCCAGAACACCGTGTTGTCTGTGTTCGCCCCGCGCCGCGCCGTACCGCGCGGAAAGATGTAAAGGTTGGTGAGCGGATCCTCGCGCCAGTCCATGGTACGCCCGGTGACGGTCATACCCTCGGGGCCGAGGTAAACGGCCCGCGTGCAGGCCGGGGATTCGGTGGGAAGAAAGGCCAGCGCCGCAACGCCGAGCACGATAGGAAGTCGAGTTTTCATAAGCATGATAAGTTAAATATATCGGTCGCTGCAAATCGGATGCTAAAAGGTACGAAAAATCCACCGTTAAAACAAACCGGAAGGAATTTACGAGGCCCGGCACAGGGCACCTGTCACGGAACCGCATGACACACAGCCGGTCTCAGCCGGATTTATTTGGCATTCAGCAGCGGATGTATTACCTTTGCGGAAAACCCCGTCCGGCATGAAACACCCCCTACGCACCCTCCTACTGGCCGTCTGCTGCGGCCTGGCTGCCGCATGCACACAGCGGCAGGAGCGCCTGAAACTGATGTCCTACAACATCCGCAACGGCATCGGCATCGACAACATACAGGACATCGGCCGCATCGCCCGGGTCATCCTGCGCGAGGCGCCCGACCTGGTGGCGTTGCAGGAGCTAGACAGCGCCACACTGCGCGTGGACGGGCGTTACATCCCCGGTGAACTGGGGCGGATGACGGGCATGCACGCCACGTTAGGCCGCGCCATCGGCTTCGCGGGCGGGAGCTACGGCATCGGGTTATTGTCGCGCACCGAGCCGCTCGCCGTACGCAGCATCCCGCTCCCGGGGCGCGAGGAGGCCCGGGTACTGCTCATGGCGGAATTCCCGGACTACACGGTATGCATCACCCACCTTTCGCTGACGCCCGAAGACCGGCTCGCCTCGCTGCCGATCATCCGCGAAGCCACCGACACATGCCGCAAACCGGTGCTGCTGGCCGGGGATTTCAACACAGGAAATGCCGCGGCGGTGCTTGCGGGGCTGGGCGGCGGCTTCCGGATACTTTCCGACACCACGCGGATGACGTTCCCGTCCGACAACCCGGCCGTGCGCATCGATTACATCCTCGGCCGCGGGCTGCCCACGTCGGCCACGGTCGCGGAAAGCGCCGTAGACCATACGGCCACGGCATCGGATCACTGTCCGCTGTGGGTGACGCTCGTCTGGAAACGGGGTAAGCAGCCGGGGAAATAACGGGCAGCCGCGGAGAAGGCAAACGAACCGGAAGGCGACAGGACGGAGTGCAGCGGGCGCTATCCCCCGTGCCGTATCCGGAAATATTGCTATCTTTGCACAAAATTCCAACACCATGCAGATCCACAAAGCCGAATTCAGGTGCAGCTCGGAGCGCATCTCGCAAGTTCCGAAGGATTCGCTGAAGGACATCGCCTTCATCGGGCGCAGCAACGTCGGCAAGTCGTCGCTCATCAACATGCTGACCGGCCGGCAGGGGCTGGCAAAGGTCTCGGGGACACCCGGCAAGACGCGGCTCATCAACCACTTCCTGATCGACAATGCGTGGTACCTGGTCGACCTGCCGGGCTACGGCTATGCCCGTACGTCGAAGGCCATGCGCAGCGATTTCGCCAAGATCATCACCGACTACGTGCTCAAATGCGAGAAGATGCACTTCCTGTTCGTGCTGGTGGACATCCGGCTCGAACCCCAGAAGATCGACCTGCGCTTCATCGAGATGCTGGGCATGAACGGCATTCCGTTCGGCATCGTCTTCACCAAGGCCGACAAGCTCTCCAGGACGCAGTGCGCCAAGAGCGTGGAGCGTTACAAGGCCACGCTGGGCGAGCAATGGGAGGAACTGCCGCCGATGTTCGTCTCGTCGGGCGAACGCGGTACGGGACGCGAGGAGATCCTCGGCTTCATCGGCGAATGCCTCGATGTTTAACCGATTGTTGAAAAAAGGTTGCCCGCAGGGCTCGTTTTTCCGACGGCTTATGCTATCTTTGCACCATCAAAAATCCTCGTAACCTATGGCTATCCACAAAATCAAAATTTTCTCGGGTCGCGGATCGGAATACCTTGCCGAAAAAATCGCGGCGAGTTTCGGTACGACGCTCGGACAATCGGAAGTACTGCGTTTCAGCGACGGCGAGTTCCAGCCCTGCTTCAACGAGTCCATCCGCGGGTGTACGGTATTCATCATCCAGTCGACGTTCCCGCCTTCGGATAACCTGATGGAGCTGTTGATGATGATCGACGCCGCGCGCCGCGCTTCGGCCTACAAGGTCGTGGCCGTAATCCCCTACTTCGGCTGGGCACGACAGGATCGGAAAGACCGGCCCCGGGTGCCGATCGGCGCGAAACTGGTAGCCAACCTGCTGATGGCCGCAGGCGTAGACCGCGTGATGACGATGGACTTGCATGCCGACCAGATACAGGGTTTCTTCGACGTACCGGTCGATGCGCTCTATGCCAGCGGCATCTTCATCCCCTATATCAAAAGCCTCAACATCGAAGAGCTGTCGATCGCGGCGCCCGACATGGGCGGCGCCAAGCGTGCCAACACCTATGCCAAGCTGCTCGGCACGCCGATCATCATTTCGCATAAGGAACGTGCCAAGGCCAACGTCGTGGGCACGATGACCGCCATCGGCGAGGTCGAGGGCCGCAATATCCTGATCGTGGACGACATGATCGACACGGCAGGCACGATCTGCATGGCCGCCGACATGCTCATGTCACGCGGGGCGAAGAGCGTTCGCGCTGCCATCACCCATCCCGTGCTGTCGGGCCCGGCCTACGAGCGCATCAACGACAGCGCGCTGCAGGAGGTGATCGTGACCGACACCATTCCGCTCAACCCCGACAAAGACCTGCACAAGTTCACGGTGCTGTCGGTGGCGGACATGTTCGCCGACGTCATCGAGCGCGTGCACAACTACAAGGAGATTTCGTCGATATTCTTCAAATAACAGATTCCCGAAAGACAGTTCGGGCGGGGTGCTTCGGGTGCACCCCGCTTTTTTTCACCCCGGAAGGCGGGGTTTCGGAAATTCTTAGTACATTTGTCCGCAAGGCAGTCCCTGTCTCCGGGAATACGACAGGAAAGCCCGGACGGAAAACGCACACACCAAAGACCCGAACATACCATGACATTATTCATCCTCCCCCTGTTCCTCGGCCCGACCGAGTTGATACTTATCCTGTTGGTCGTATTGCTCCTGTTCGGCGGCAGGAAAATCCCCGAACTGATGCGCGGCCTGGGACGCGGCGTCAAGGAGTTCAAGGACTCCTCGAAGGAAGACGGCAAGGACGGCGGGTCGAAGAAAAAGGAATAACCGCGCGCAAAGGCTGCGGTGCCGGTGAAAACGACATCGCATTACCCCGGATCCCAGGGCTCGCCGGCGCGGAAAACGCACCGCCCGGCACGAGCGAAAAACCACGGCAAGCGGCGCCCCCCCCCGGAGAGCAGACAGGCAAGCGGCGGGCATCCGGCACCCGGCACCCAGAGAACAGGCAGGCAAGCGGGATCGCATCCGGGCAACAAAAGCCATGTACGCAACGCGCAGGACATACCGGACGGCATAGGTAATGCCGGCGAAGCACCGGAGCAGCGGTACCGGAAGCGGTACGGAAAACGGCAGCGCGAAGGACAGCAACCCGGGACACTACTATCGGGGAAACAGCGGACGGAATAATCCACCCCGGCCAGCCCGGAAGGAAGAACGGCAAATGGAAGGGGAACAGGAAAGGCGGGAACGATGAACCGACGACCAAAAAAGAGGCGCTCAAAATAACCGAGCGCCTTCTTTTATTTTACCACTTACCACGATTTTTTACCCCGCACCACGCGATGGCCGTTGATGACCAGCATGACCGGCGCAACGAAATAAAAGAGCCACCACCATCTCCAGCCGTCGCCTCCGCAAAGGACGACGACCAGCACGACGGACATGAGCGCCAAGCTGCCATACCCCGCCTTGAGTTGCCAGCGGGCGTTTTCCAAAGCGGCCTGACGGCGGATCCTGGCGCAGACGCGCCTGACCTCTTCTTCGGAGTGTTTTTCTTCCCGTGCCATAGTTCCCTTGGTTCAAACCGCTCCCCGGGGCTCGCCCCGCCGGATGCGGCGACGTTATTTCAGCGGCGAATCGGGCTCCCGGGACATCACCAGGTAGAACATGCGGTCGAGGAAGCCGGGGGCGAACTTCTTGACGAAATGCGTGGCACGCCCCTCGTTCTCCATCAGACAGAGGCGTTTGCGCTTCTGTATGCCGCGGGCGACGATGCGGGCGACCTCTTCGGGGGTCATCATCTTCGCTTCGTCGCGCGGGGTTGCGCCCTGCTGCGTGCCGTCGGCCGTAAGGGCCGAGAAGCGAACGTTGGATGCCGTGAAACCCGGGCAGGCGATCATCACGTGCAGTCCCTTTTTAAGGTTTTCGATGCGCAGCGTTTCGAGGAAACCCGTCATGGCGTACTTCGAGGCCGAATAGCCCGTGCGCCCCGGCAGCCCGTGCAGCCCGGCGACGGACGAGATGCCGACAATCGAACCGTGCGACTGCTGGAGGTACGGCAGGGCGAACTTGCAGCAGTTGACCGTACCCCAGAAATTGACGTCCATCAGGCGGTGCAGCACCTCCAGGTCGACGTCGTCGAAAATGGCGCGCATCGAAAGCCCGGCGTTGCAAACCAGCACGTCGATCCCCCCGAACTCACGTACGGCCGTGTCGATCAGTTCGCGGCACTCGCCGACATCGGTCACGTCGACGCCGCAATAGGCGGCCTGCCCGCCCCGGGAGCGGATGTCGCCCGCGATAAGCTGTAATTTCTGCACGCTGCGCGCGCCCAGCACCACGCGGGCGCCCTGTGCGGCGAACTCGCGTGCCATCGCCTCGCCGATACCCGACGAAGCGCCCGTGATGACGATGACCTTATTTGCCAATGTTTTCATCTGAATCGTTTATTTCAAGCTGCAACGTATCGTAGGCCATGTGTACGCCGCGGGGGAGCGTCGGCTCCGTCACGGCATGCAGGCCGATGTCGTGGGACATGTGCGTGAGGTAGGCCTCGCGCGGGGCGACGCGGGCGATGAGCGCAAGGGCCTCGGCCACGTTGAAATGGGAATAATGCTCCGTAAAGCGGAGCGCGTTGACGACGAGCACCTCCACGCCCCGGAGTTTTTCGACCTCGGCATCCCCGATGGTCTTGAAATCGGTCAGGTAGGCCAGCCTGCCGATACGGTAGCCCGTAACGGCGAAACGGTCGGAATGGTGTCCCGATACGGGAACGACCTCCAGTCCCCCGACCCGGAACGGCCGGGTGACGTCGATCTCATGCAACTCGATTTCGGGCACGCCGCGGTATTTATCCTGCGCGAAGGCATAGTCGAAGTCCTTGCGCACGACGCCGAGGGTATGGGGTGCGGCGTAAATGTCGACCTTGTGCACCAGCGGCGGGTAATCGACAAAGTTGAAAGCCCGCACGTCGTCCAGCCCGCCGATATGATCTTTGTGTTCGTGCGTGAGGAGGATGGCGTCGAGGTGGCGGATGCCCGTACGGAGCATCTGGCAGCGGAAATCGGGGCCGGCGTCGATGACCATACGCACGCCGCATGCCTCGACCATGGCCGAAGTGCGCAGGCGGTTGTCACGCCTGTCGGCCGAGGTGCAGACCTTGCAGCGGCACCCGATGACAGGGACGCCCTGCGAGGTGCCCGTTCCCAGAAAGGTGAGTTTCATGCAGGCAAAGATAGTAAAAATAGGGCGACTGCGTACGGGCACGCCGAAGAATCTGCCGCGGTGCACCGGCACGGCAGCAGCAAAGTCCGGAGCTGTCACCACCGTCCCCAAGCCGCAGGCCGCCTGCAAAACCGGAGAAGACAAGCGGGGAAAACTCCCGGAACGTTCCGGAAAGTCCCGGCGCATCCGCCCGGCGTACCCGGAAACACCGGGAAACCCGAACCCTTACCCCGGAGCCCGGGAAAATCCAAAGTACCGGAACCCGGGAAAACTCAGAATGTCTGCTCGATATTCCAGACGAAGGCACGCGAGCCCTGCATCTTGGTAGCGGCGTCCATCTCCCGGAAAGCCTCCATCAGCGGCGCGACCTTTTCGTCGTCGACGATGGCCATGAGCGAAGCGTTCATCGACGGCCAGGCATGCGTGCCGTAATGGGGTTCGCCGTCGAACGACCCGCGCCCCTCGGTCAGCGCCCAACGCGTAAAGCCGCGGATGCCCTGCTCGTCGAGGATGGCGTTCACACGGTCGGTGAGCGCCTGATTGTATGATAAGAATACTGCTTTCATAATTTACGTTCTATTAAATCGAACAATCGTCCGCCGCCCTGCCGTCTTTAGGGATTGTCGCGGAACCCGTACGAGACGGGCTTCCCCAACAACCCGGAATCGCAGGTGTTGCCCCCGATCGCCGGAAGCGGAAGGCGACGTCGCATCACTCGTCATTTTCAGGATCCTCAATGGCTGCTGGCCTGATGTGCTGCTGCCAGGCGTGCCAGTTTTTCCTTCTCCTTGCGCTGCGAACGGTTGACGAATACCGAGTAGAGCGCCGGGATGATGAACAGCGTCAGCAGGGTCGAGAACGTGAGGCCGCCAATCACGGCGATGCCCATGGGCTGCCACGTCTCCGACCCGACACCCGTGCCGATCGCCAGCGGCAGCATACCCAGAATGGTCGTGAACGAAGTCATGAGCACAGGGCGCAGACGGCTCTTTCCGCCGGCGATCACGGCATCGAAGACACCCGAGCCGCGCTCGACCAGCAGATTCATGTAGTCGACCATCACGATACCGTTCTTGGTCACGATGCCCACCAGCATGATGGCGCCGATCAGGGCAATGAGCGACATCGGCGTGGAGGTCATCCACAAAGCCAGGAAAACGCCCGTGGCGGCGAACGGGATGGTGAACATGATGATGAACGGGAAGAGCAGCGATTCGAACTGCGTGGCCATCACGATGTAGACCAGGATGACGATCAGGATGAACAGCACGCCCAGATCGCTGAAGGCGTCGCCCTGGTCTTCGACCGTACCGCCGATTTCGAGGTCGACGCCGTCGGGCACGGGATACCCGGCGATGAGTTGATCGACCTCGGCCACCACGTCGCCCAGGGCGACGCCGGCTCCGAGCGACGACTTGACCGTGATCACACGCTGGCGGTTCTCGCGCTCGATCATCGGCGCGGCATACTCCTCCTGCACGCGGCCGACCTCCTTGAGTTTCACGGGGCGCCCCTGCCCGTTGTAAAGCGTGATGTTCTCCACGTCCCCGAGCGACATGCGGAACGGTTCGGCATAGCGCACCACGATGTCATATTCGTCGCCGTCCTCGCGGTATTTCGAGGCCACGAGGCCGTCGATGCGGTTGCGCACGGCCTGCGACGCCGTAGCGCTGTTCATGCCGTAATAGGCAAGGCGGTCACGGTCGAAGACCACGTTGAGTTCGGGACGCAGGTCGTCGCGCGAAAGCTGCACGTCTCGCGTACCCTTCAGGCCGCCCAGCTTTTCCTTCAGGTCGTTGGCAACGGCGTTGGTCACGTCCATGTCGTAGCCGAAAACCTTGATGTCGACCGTCGCCGAACCGCTCATGCTGCCGTTATCGCCGCCGGGCATCACCGAATATTCCCGCACCTCGGGGATGCGATCCAGTTCCTTGCGCAGCAGGTCGGAGATAACGTAGATCGACCGCTCGCGCTTGTCGGAGGTGGGCAGGCTGAGGTTGTAATTGATGATGTGCGAACCGGTGGTCTGCATCGCAGCGAACGCGTCGTCCGACGAGTTGGCGCCCGACGAGGCCGACACGAGCGTCACCTCGGGATAGTTCTTGTAGATGATGCTGTCGATCTGGCGGGCGATCCGCGCGGTGTAATCCACCGAGAGGTTCTGCTCCAGTTTGACCGTGGCCGAGATCCAGCCGTTATCCGAAGGCGGGAAGAATTCGGTCGGCACCTGCGTGACGAGCCCCAGCGAAACCAGGAAAAGCCCCATCATCGAGAAGATCGTGATACGGCGGTGGCGCACCACCCAGTTCAGCGAGCGGGCATAGGCGTCGTCGAGCCATGCGAGCGCCCGGTCGATGGGTTTGTATATGACACCCAGCCCCTTGTAATCGTGCACGCCGCCCTCGAGTTTCAAGAGGTAGGCGGACATCATCGGGGTCAGCGAAATGGCTGCCGTAGTCGAAACGCAGACCACGATGGTCACGATCCAGCCCAGCTCGCGGAAAAGGATACCCGCCATGCCCGGCACCATCGTCAGCGGCAGGAACACGGCAACGACCACGAGCGTGGTGGCAATGACCGACAGCCACACCTCGTTGGTGGCGTAGATGGCGGCCTCCTTGGGATTCGAACCTCGCTCGATGTGCGTCGTGATGTTCTCCAGCACCACGATGGCATCGTCGACGACCATACCGATGGCGATCGAGAGCGACGAGAGCGAGATGATATTGAGCGTCGAGCCCGTGGCGAAGAGGTAGATGAACGAACAGATCAGCGACACGGGGATCGTCATACAGATGATGAGCGTCGCCCTCCACCGCCCGAGGAAGGCCATCACCACCAGCACCACGAAGATAAAGGCGTACATGATCGTTTCCGAGAGCGACCCGATGGCATTGGTGATTTCCTGCGACCCCTCGAAGATCGTCTCCATCTTCACGTCGCGCGGAAGGCTCGCCTGGATGTCGGGCAGGCGCTTCTGAATCTCATGGACGATGTCCACGGTGTTGGCACCCGACTGCTTCTGGATCATCACGCGCACGCTCCGCTGCCCGTTGGCGCGTTCGTCCATCGTGGCCTTTTCGAGCGTATCGCGGATCTCGGCCACGTCGGAGAGCATCACCGTGCGTCCCCCGGCATTGGAAACCACGACCTTGCGCATCTCGTCGCTCAGCTTGAATTCGCCGTCGGCCTTGATGTTGAACGTGTTGTTGCCGATGTCGATCGTACCGCTCGGGATGTTGACGTTCTCGGCGGCGATGATCTGCCCCAGCTGCTCGACGGTCAGATTGTAGGCTTCGAGCTTGGCCGGGTCGACATTGACCTGCACCTCGCGTTCGGGGG
>OIBU01000278.1_pt1 | contig 18417 bp, 13 predicted proteins | sample 1581111 | NCBI WGS metagenome assembly OIBU01 (sample SAMEA3882508, study PRJEB24775) | human gut metagenome | biome: human-associated habitat; feature: intestine environment; material: feces | place: Netherlands | collected 2009/2010 | reverse complement strand
CGCTTTTTTACTGCATATTGTATTTCTACCCTTGCAGTTGCCTTTTTTGCCACTTTATTTTGCGGTTTTGTGCAATTTTACTATTATTTTTGGCTGTTTTAACGTTAAAAACCCTCTCTCATGCTCCATTCCTCTTCAAACTTTATTTTCTTTATCTAAGCAATGAAAATTTACAAAATAGGATAGTGTAATAATTAAATTAGAAAACAAATTTCCTTGTTACCGAATTTTAACCTTTTTGCGACACTATATTCTACCGTTCATCACCCTTCTTGCTTTTTCTGCCACAGCGTCAGAAATAATTGTGCTTTTTTTCGCAAAACCTATTGACGTATACTATATGTTGTGTTACAATAACTTTATAAGGTCAATACGATGTGAATGTATGGGAGTTTTGCGGAAATATCTGCTATCTTTATACAGGTGCAAATGTTTAAAGTACCACAAGATATTGTATGACGTAAAATTAATTAAAAGTTTACAAATTACAAGACGGTGACAAATTAAAAGGTGAAAGTTACAAAATCCCCCTAAAATCTCTCTTAAATTGACCAAGTGTCCAAGAAAAATCCCTTGCAAAAATTCACTTTGGGAAATATTACTGTTGCAATTTTCTATAATATAGTGTATAATTATTGTACGGTGGTTAAAAGTGCAAAAAAGTGGTGATGAGTGCTTCAAAAGTGGCATTTCATTGCTTAACTCGGTCAAGGGAGGTGAACGGCTTGCTGGCGTGCTAGCTTAAAGGAACTTACAATCAGACTATGGACGCTAAGGGAAGAATGACTTTTCCTACTAAGCTCAGAGAGCTTATCGGCGAGCGGTTCATTGTAACTAAAGGTATAGACGGCTGTCTATTCGTTTATTCCCTTGAGGATTTCGAGAAAAGAGCCGAAAAGATCAGAAGTCTGCCTATGGCTAAGGCAAGAGCATTACAGCGAAGCTTTATGGCGTGGGCGTGCGAGGTCGAGCCTGACAAGCAGGGCAGGATACTTGTTCCGCAGTCACTGAGAGAGGTGGCAGGGCTTGAAAAGGAGATCGTTGTGGCCGGAGTATCTGACAGATGTGAGATATGGGATAAAAAGCGCTGGGACGATTTCAACAGCAGCATTGATGATAACGAGCTTATGGAAGCTCTGGAGGGGCTTGATTTTTAATGGAATTTAACCACATTCCCGTACTGCTTGATGAGTGCTTGGAGGGTCTGAACATTCGACCTGACGGCATTTACTGCGACGGCACTGCCGGAGGAGCAGGACATTCGAGAGAGATCGCTAAAAGGCTTGACGGCGAAAAGGGCGGCAGGCTTGTGGCTATAGACAGAGATCCCGAGGCGGTGAAAACTGCGACTGAGCGGTTGGCAGTCTATCCTGCGACTGTTGTGAGAGGGAATTACTCTGAGATAGACGAGATATTTGAAAGGCTTGGCATAAGCGGTGCTGACGGCATTCTTATGGATCTGGGCGTTTCCTCTTATCAGCTTGACAATGCGGAGAGAGGTTTTTCCTATCACAATGACGCACCTCTTGACATGAGGATGTCAGGGGAGGGGCTTTCCGCTAAGGACGTTGTGAACGGATATGATTATCAGAGCCTTGCGAGGATAATTTTCGAGTACGGCGAAGAAAAGTTTTCAAGAAGCATTGCTTCTAAGATAGTAAAATACAGAGAACAAAAACCGATAGAGACAACTATGGAGCTTGCCGAGATAATAAAAAGTGCAGTTCCGCAGAAGGCAAGGCGTGAGAAAAACCCTTGCAAAAAGACTTTTCAGGCTATCAGGATAGAGGTTAATAAGGAGCTTGAACATTTGAATATCGCTCTTGACAAGGCGTTCGATTGTCTTAACGTGGGCGGCAGGCTTTGCATAATCACTTTCCACTCGCTGGAGGACAGATTAGTAAAGCAGAGATTTCAGAGCTTCTGCAAGGGCTGTATATGCCCGCCTGATTTTCCCCAGTGCATATGCGGAAGAACGCCTAGGGGAAAGCTTGTGAACAGAAAGCCTATAGAGGCTGATGAAAAGGAGCTTGCGGAGAATAACAGAAGCCGCAGTGCTAAGCTCAGGGTGATCGAGAAGATCAAGGACTGAGTGGAATTTGTGTGAAATTGGGAATGTGTAAATAACGGGCTTGCCCGTGGATCGTGAGAGGTGTTTTACCGCAATGGCAAAGGTACATAACTTGGCATTTGATTACAGTGCCTATGACAACGCTCAGGAGGCGGAGGCTCAGAGAGCCATAAAATATAAGAAAAACCCTGCACTAAAGCAGAAAACTGTATCGGTAGTAGCTGTGATAGGCATTTGTCTGCTGGTGGCTGTTGTTCTTGGAACGATGATATACGGCAGAGTCGAAATATCAAGCCTATGTTCGGAGCAGACCAGACAGGAGGAACAGCTTGCTCAGCTTCAGGGAGAGAATGTAAGTTTACAGTCAGAGCTTGCTCAGAAGACCAATATGTCAAAGGTCGAGGAGTATGCTGAGAATGAACTGGGACTTAAAAAGCTGGATAAATCTCAGATAGAGTATGTTACTGTGGAGTCAGACTCGGTGGCAAAGGCCGAGGACGACAATGTGTTCGTTAAGATAAAACACTGGTTCAGCTCTGTTCTGGAATATATCGGGGCTTAGTGAATAAAATAATTATGGGGAAAGTTAGGGACAAGATATTTGTGCTTAGCTTTCTTGTTCTATTAATTTGTATGTGTGAAAATACGATATTTGCCGTATCATGCTAAATTATTGAAGATTTTGTATGTGCGGTGATGTCCTGAGAGGAGATATTTATGACCGACAGACCAAGTGCCAGAATGAAACAACGTCTGAATATTTGGCTGAGCCTGCCTGTGGCGGCGATACTTATATATACGGTTGCGACCATCTTTTCGGTGTCTATAAAGGACGGCAAGAAGTGGCAGTCCCTTGCAAACGCTCAGCAGCTTAAAAGCACGGCTGTTTCAGCGTCAAGAGGCACTATTTATGATTCAAACGGAACGGTGCTTTCTCAGAGCGCGACGGTCTATACTGTTTATGCAGACCCTCTTATGCTCAAAGAAAAGCTTGATGACAACGACAAGAAGATAGAGGAGCTTAAGGGATATATAGCCAAAGAGGACGACGCATCCAAGAAGGCTACATATCAGCAAAGACTTGACGCAACGAAATCAGGGGACGAATGTCTTGACGAGCTTGTGGAGTTTTTGGCACTCAATCTTGAGATAGACACTAACACTGTGAGAGAAAAACTCACTAAGACGGATACTCAGTACATCGTGCTGAAAAAAGAGGTGGAAAAGACCGTTTCCACGGCTATCGAGGATAAACTCACGGAGCTTGGCATTGACGGCGTAAGGTGCGACCCTACCACAAGACGACTTTATCCACAGAATACTCTTGCTTCTGTTGTTCTTGGTCACACGGACTATGAGGGCAACGGCATATATGGTCTTGAAGCTTACTATGACGATTATCTCAGCGGCATTGACGGCAGGATAATCACTGCAAAGGCAAGCGACGGAACTGAGATACCATACAGATACAAGCAGAGCTATGACGCTCAGGACGGCGACGATCTTAATCTGAATATCGACGCCAACATTCAGTATATCCTTGAAAAAGAGCTTGCAAAGGCAGTTGAGGAAAATCAGCCTACTGACAGAGCCTGCGGTATCATAATGAATCCTAAGACAGGTCAGATATACGCAATGGCGACTTCTGATCCTTATGACCCTAACGAGCCTGCGGCTATCTCTGATGAAAAGACGGCGGCGGAGCTTGCGGGGCTTGATGAAGATTCAAACGATTACAAGCAGAAACAGCTTGACGCATGGTCGCTTCAGTGGAAGAACAAGGCGGTTTCAGAAACATACAATCCGGGTTCTGTATTCAAAGTCATAACAGGTGCTTCGGCTTTGGAAGAAAAGGCTATCACTCTTAATGATACTTTTGGCTGCGGCACTCAGATACAGGTGGAGGACACGACTTTCCACTGCTGGTCAACTACCGACCACGGTTCGCAGGATCTTGCCCAGGCAATGCTAAACTCATGTAACCCTGTATTCATTCAGATAGGCATGAAGCTTGGCTCTGAAAAGTTCTGTCAGTATTACAATGCGTTCGGTTTCAACGAGCTGACAGGTATCGACCTGCCTGCGGAATCAAATTCTATCAGTATGCCACTTAGCAACATGGGCCCTGTTCAGCTTGCTTCATCTTCATTCGGTCAGACAAATAAGGTAACGCCGATACAGATGATAACAGCTTACTCGGCGGCTATAAACGGCGGTTATCTTGTTACACCGCAGGTAGTGAACAGTATAACTGATGAGAACGGCAACATTGTAAAGAAAATGGACACTGTTGTAAGACGTCAGGCCATTTCTGAGGACACCTCCGCTTCTATGAGAGAGATACTCGAGGGCGTTGTTGAAGGTCAGCCTGGCTCTAACTGCTATATAAAGGGATACAGGATAGGCGGTAAGTCGGGTACTTCACAGAAAATGGACGAGGACTCGACCGGTCAGACGTATGTTTCTTCATACTGTGCATTCGCTCCTGCTGACGATCCGGAGATAGTAATGCTCGTAATGGTAGACCACCCGACGGGCGAGAAATTCTACGGAAGCCAGGTGGCAGCACCTATATGCGTGAACGTGCTTTCAGACGTTCTGCCTTATGTGGGTATCTTCCCTGAGTATGACGAAAGCGAGCTTGCAGACTTGCAGGTATCAGTACCTAGCGTTCAGTATTATACTGTTGAGGAAGCCAAAAAGACACTTGAAGATCTTGGGCTTGAGGTCAAGGTCAAGGGCGAGGGCGACACTGTTGTTAAGCAGACGCCTGTTGCCGCAAAGATAGAGCATGGCGGATCGGTTGTGCTTTACACAGAAGCAAACGCCAAGGAAGAAACTGTTACGGTGCCTGAACTTAAAGGACTTACAAAGGAGCAGGCAAGGGCTACGCTTGATATGTATGGTCTTAACTTGACGGCAGAAGGCTCAGGCTATGAGGAGGAGGGTGCAGTTGCACAGTCCGATCAGAGCGTGGGAGCAGGACAGAGCGTTCCAATGGGAACGGCTGTGTCGGTAACATTTGCAGTGACCTCGGTAGGCTCACAGTAAGAAACCATGATAAGGAATGATAATTATGAAACTATATGATATCATAAAGGACGTTGCGAAAACTTCTCTGCCTGATATGGAGATAAGCGACGTCACGAGCGACACAAGAAAGGCTGTCAAGGCAGGCTCGATGTTCGTGTGCATAAAAGGAAAGACCTTTGACGGACATGACGCTGCTAAGGACATGATAGAAAAGGGCTGTACAGTTGTAGTCTGCGAAAGAGATCTGGGGCTTGACTGTCAGATAATCGTGGAGAACACAAGAGAGGCTTTCCCTCTGCTGTGTGCGGCATTTTTCGGTCACCCTGAAAAGGAGCTTACTCTTATCGGTGTAACAGGCACTAACGGAAAGACGACTATCACAACTGTTATAAAGAAGGTGCTTTCTTCATTCGGCTGTAAGGTTGGTCTTATCGGCACTTGTCAGAACGAGATAGGCGACGACGTTTATCCTACTGCAAGAACGACTCCTGAGCCTTATGACCTTTATGAGCTTTTCAGAAAAATGGCTGATGAGAAGTGCGACTATGTTGTTATGGAAGCTTCCTCGCAGGGCTTGGAACAGAAAAGACTTTCAGGCTGTCATTATAAGGTAGGCGTTTTCACTAACCTGACGCAGGATCATCTTGACGTTCACGGCACTATGGAGAACTACTATCAGGCTAAGAAGATACTTTTCACTATATCTGACAACGCAATCATCAATATAGACGATGAATACGGCAGAAGGTATCTCAAAGAGATAAGCTGTCCTGCGAAAACTTATTCATGCTGTACAAAGGCTGATTTCAGAGCAGAGGATATCCTGCTTTCAGCAAGCGGTGTGAAGTATGTTTTCACTGACGGAAAGATAAAGCACAATGTTTCGTTCAATATGCCCGGACTTTTCAACGTTTCAAACTCGCTGGCTGTTATCGCCTGCTGTAAGACCCTTGGATTTGACGTTGACAAGACTATCAGAGCTTTGGGTACTATGCAGGGCGTAAGAGGAAGAGCGGAGATAGTTCCGACGGGCAGAGATTTCACTGTTATATGCGACTATGCTCACACTCCTGACGCACTTGTGAATGTGCTTTCGGCTATAAAGAACAGTGCAAGCGGAAAGGTAAAATGCCTTTTTGGCTGTGGCGGAAACAGAGACGCTTCAAAGAGAAGCCTTATGGCTGCGGCTGCAGCGGACAATGCTGATTTTCTTATCGTCACTTCCGACAACCCGAGAAATGAAGATCCGCAGGATATCATAAACGATGTTCTGGTAGGTCTGGAGGGCAAGACGACCCCTTACATAACTATCGTTGACAGGCGTGAGGCTATCCACTGGGCTATACATCATGCGGAAAAGGACGATATCATCGTGCTTGCCGGCAAGGGTCATGAGGATTATCAGATACTTGCAGGTGGTGTGAAGATACATTTTGACGAGAGAGAAGTCGTTGCGGACGCTCTTAAAGAGCTTGAAGCTGAGGGCAGATAAGAGAAAAATGTAGGGGTGAACAGTGTTCGCCCGTGATATGCAAAGCGGCTGTGGGCGATTTTGCGATAAAGATATATTTATAAGATAAGGGAAAGGAGATACTGCCGAGAAATTGGCGGATAAGAATTAAAATGGAAAAATTAAGCTTACAGGAGATAATATCGGCGGTTCACGGAAGCTACGGCTATCCTGCTGACGTTGAAATTTCCGATATCTCCACCGATACGAGAACAATAAAGCCAGGCTCGCTTTTTATTGCACTAAAGGGTGAGAATTTTGACGGACACAACTTTGCCGCAAAGGCTATGGAGCTTGGTGCGGAGGCTGTTGTTACGGAAAGACCTGTGGAGGGTGCAAGATGTATGATCGTTGACTCCACTGCAAGGGCATTGCTCGACATTGCGGGATACTACAGGTCTAAATTCGATGTTAAGGTAGTTGGCGTAACAGGAAGCGTGGGAAAGACCACCACTAAGGATATGATAGCCCTTGTTGTGGCGCAGAAATACAAGACACTGAAAACTCAGGGCAACCACAACAATGAGATAGGTATGCCGCAGACACTTTTCGGTCTTGACAGCAGCTATGAGGCGGCTGTTATCGAAATGGGTATGTCACATCAGGGCGAGATATCGAGAATGTCAATGTCATGTCAGCCTGACGTGGCTGTTATAACTAACATTGGCATTTCACATATTGAAAATCTCGGCACGCAGGAAAACATTCTCAAGGCGAAGCTTGAGATACTTGACGGTGCGGCTTATGACGCTCCGCTGATACTTTGCCGTGATGATAAATTGCTTGCAGGGGTGCAGTTACATTCTGACAGAAAGGTTTATTACTATTCTGTATCAAAGAAGGACTGCGATGTTTATGCAAGCGGTGTTAAGACTGTTGACAACAGCATAACATTTACTATAAACTATGAGGGCGGAAAGATAGCCGCCCAGATAAACTGCTTGGGCGAGCATAATGTAAAGAACGCTCTTGCGGCGTTCTGTGTGGGTCTTGCACTGGATATTCCTCCTGAGGATATTGTAAAGGGCATTGCTCAGTTCAAACCGGAGGGTTTAAGACAGAATGTTACCGTCATTGACGGAGTTACATATATAGTTGACTGCTACAATGCTGCGCCTGACTCAATGAAAGCGAGCCTTTCGGTGCTTTCGCAGGCACAGGCGGAGGGCAAGCGCATTTGCGTGCTTGGAGATATGCTGGAGCTTGGCAAGAACTCAAAGACCTATCACAGAAATGTGGGAGAGTATGTTGCGGCTTCAAAGGCTGACCTGCTTTACTGCTTTGGCGAGGACTCAAAGTGCTATATAGAGGGTGCTGAGAAAAAGGGCTTTGCAAAGGAAAATTGCAGGCACTTTGAAAGCAGAGATGACCTTGCGGCGGCTTTGAAAGAGGTAGTTGCAAAGGGCGACGCTGTGCTTTTCAAGGGAAGCAGAGGAATGAAGCTTGAAGAAGTGTTCAATGCACTGACAAAATGAGTTGGAGCGTGCAGGCGGTGATACTGGGGTGTGAAATGGTGCTGGGATATGTTCTCGGCAGAGTGTTCATACCATATTTCCGCAGGATAAAAACAGGCAAATTCGATTTTTATATAGGCGACAGGTTCGCAAAGGACGGCTCTGAGCCGAAATTCGGTGGAGTTGTCATAATGCTCTGTGTTATATTCGGCATTGTTACGGGAGTTATATTTTATGACTCGCAGGCGGTGCTGAGTTTTGAGAACGGAGAGTTTTCAAGGCGTGTGTTCATCGCTCTTGGCGGAGTTTTGATGCTCACGGCTATCGGGCTTTCGGAGGACTATGTTAAGGAGAAAAAGTTTGGCATAGGCATGAAGCCTTTTTACAAGATATGTATGGAGTATCTTATATGTCTTGGTGTATGCGTGGGACTTAGATACTGCGGAGGAGTGCAGACGGCTGTGCTTATGCCTTTTCACTTGGGCTATGTGCAGTTCGGCGGGCTTTTTTATCCGCTTTTTCCGCTGTTTATGACGGTGGGGATAAACATGGTGAAGATACATGATTGCGCAGGCGGTAAGACCGACACGGGTACTGACGGGCTGTGTGCTGTAACGGCTTTGATATTTTCAGCAGGATTGTCAAGCGGTCTTGCGGCAGGGGCAGGCTCTGACGCTGCTCAGCTTTTTGCTGTTTGCACAATGGGTGCGGCAGGAGGCTTTCTCTTTTGGGGGTGCAGTCCTGCGAAGCTTTATTTGGGCGAGTCGGGTGCGCTGGCGCTTGGTGGTCTTATGACTATGGCGGTGCTGCTTTCGGGAGAATATTTCGTTTTCCTGCTGGCAGGTGCGGCGGTGGTCGTTGACGGAGCTTGTGGGCTTTTGCAGTATATTGTGTTTAAGATAAGAAAAAAGCTGCTTATGAAAGGTTACACGCTTCATGAGCATTTGCAGAAAAAGGGTCACGGAGATTACACCGTGATCGGGATATTCGCTGTGATATCTGTGGCAGGGGCTGCGGCGGCGATAGCATTTTTGATATATTCGGGAAAGTTTTTCATATAGAGATTTTGTTGGGAGGTTGTTTGTTTGGCTATAAGAGGTCCTAGACGTGAACGTGACGGAAGCATAGTGTATAATAGTCACGTTCCTCTTAAACAACCTGTGGCACAGGCAAAAAGAAAACATAGATTCAGATTTATACTTACGGAGATAGACAAGCCGTTTTTCATTCTTGTAATGGTATTGCTTGTATTCGGACTTCTGATGATGTTTTCTGCAAGCTATGCGTGGGGTCTGAGTGAATATAACGATGGATATTATTATTTGGTGAGCCAGCTCAAGTCTGCCGGACTTGGTCTTCTTCTGATGTTTGCCACGAGCTATCTTGATTATCACTTCTTTCAGAACACTAAGATAGCATATATTGCGTTTATCGCCACATATCTTCTTACGTTTTATACAGCTTTTTTCGGAATAGACGTTGCCGGTGCAAGGCGTTGGATACAAATAGGTCCGATCAGCTTTCAGCCGTCGGAGCTTCTGAAGGTAACGTTCATTATTATTTTCGCATACATAATGTCGGTGAATTATCCTAAGTTCAAGGATTGGAAATTCTGTGTTATACCGTTTACTGTGATAATGGGTGCGGTGGCACTGGTGCTTGTTTTGCAAAGGCATATGTCGGCGGTAATGCTGGTGGGTATCATAGGCGTGTCTATGATGTTCATAAGTGGTATGCCGAAAAAAACCTTCTGGAAATTTATCGGTGTGTGTGCTGTTTTCGGGGTGCTGCTGCTGATATATAAAATGGCGTCAGGCTCAGGCTTTTCTTATATTTCAGATCGTATACAGAGCTGGAAAAATCCTGAATCTGACCCTAGCGGAAAGACCTTCCAGACCTATGAATCTCTATTGTCTATAGGTTCGGGCGGCTGGTTCGGACTGGGATTTGGAGAGTCAAGGCAAAAATACTATCTGCCTGAGTCGCAAAACGACTTCGTTTTCGCTATTATCTGCGAGGAGCTTGGCTTCGTGGGTGCAATGGTAGTGGTACTGCTGTTTGTGCTTTTTATAATCGAGGGCTTCATGATCGCTTCAAGAAGCAAGGATCGTTTTGGTATGCTTCTTGCGGCTGGTATAACAATACAGATAGGCTCGCAGGCACTTTTCAACATTATGGTAGCCTGCAACGCTTTCCCTAACACGGGTATTTCACTGCCGTTTTTCAGCTACGGCGGTACTGCACTGATGATACAGCTCGCAGAAATGGGTATCATGCTCAACGTTTCACGTCAGTGCATCAAAAAAAAGTAAAGAGGTATTAGTTCTATGCTCAGAGTTTTACTTGCAGGCGGACGTACGGCAAGTCATGTAAATCCTGCTCTTGCCATTGCGGAGATCATAAAAAAACACTATCCTGACGCTGAGATAAGCTTTGCGGGAAATCCTGAAAAGCTTGAGGCTAGGCTCGTGCCTGCGGCAGGATATAAGTTCTATCCTATAAAGATAGAGGGCTTTCAGAGAAAGCCTAACTGGGTAAATCTCAAAAGAAATATCCATGCGGCAGAGTGTCTTGTAAAGTCAGGAAGCACTGCAAAGAAGATAATAAAGGAAGCAAGACCTGATCTTGTTATAGGAACCGGAGGATATGTTTCAGGACCTATAGTTAGAAAAGCCGCTAAAATGGGCATAAAGACGGCTATTCACGAGCAGAACGCTTTTCCGGGCGTAACAAACAAGATACTTGCAAAGTCTGCAGACGTTGTTATGCTCACTGTAAAAGAGGCAGAAAAGTATATGCCCGAAAATGCTAAGACGGTGGTGACAGGTCTGCCTGTAAGGGGAGCTTTCAACACCATGTCAAAGTCGGAGGCTAAAAAACAGCTTGGCTTTGATGAAAATGAAATATGTGTGCTTTCAACAGGCGGAAGTCTTGGTGCGAGGGTGCTTAATGAGAATATCGCAAAGCTTTTGAAATGGTATCAGGACAATGATGTTAAGGTGTGTCATATACATTCCTACGGCACTTATCAGGGCTATAAGGACTATCCTGAAAAGCTGGGGGCTATGGGTATAGATATCAACAACAGCAGACGTATCATAAAGGATTATATCAATATGCCTGTGGCAATGGCTGCGGCTGACCTTGTTATATCAAGGTGCGGAGCAGCTTCGCTGGCAGAGCTTGAAGCAATGGGCAGAGCTTCTGTGCTTATCCCGTCACCTATGGTGGCTGAAAATCACCAGTATTACAACGGCATGGTATTGCAAAACGCAGGAGCAGGCTTTGTTATCGAAGAAAAAGACTTGACGGAAAAGCTTTTCATTGATACTGTAAAGGGACTTATAGAAGACCCTGAGAAGCTCAGACAGTGCTCGGAAAACGCTGCAAAGCTTCATGTTGCCGATACTGAGGACAGGATATTCAAGGCTTTAGAGCCGCTTATTAAGGGATAAGGAACGTAAAATTTAAGGGGATAAAATAATGGATAAGAATTACAGACAGTATAACAAGAGGGCTTCAATGGACAGCATTGAAGTGCCTGATGTTGACAAGATAAAAAAGCTGTCAGATAAAAAGTTCAAGGGCAGCGGAGTGAACCGCACCGCCGACGAGATTTTTGACGGAGAAAAGTTCAACAAGGCAGGGGAGTTCGACCGTGCCACAAAGACTTACGATGACCCTACCAAGCACAAGGAAGAGGACGATGAGGACGATTTCCTTGAGGACGCTGCGGCTATGCCTGCGCAGGCGGCGACAGGTCTTAGCAAGGGAGTAAAGGTGGGAGATTCATATGTAAAGCGTAGCAAGATAATAAAGACAGTTGTGGCTGTTATTATCGTGCTTGTGCTTATGGTGTTCTTCTTCCCACCGCTGTTTTTCAACGACGCAGACAAGAGCGTGGTTAGATATGACGACAACGTGTTCAAAACAATGGGTATGACGGATTTTAAAACATATGCGCTGTCAAATTATTCTGTATACAACGAAGAAGCTTTTGGTTCTGAGTTGAGTTCAAGCTACCGTTTTGCAGATATAGTGTTCAATATCAAAAACCCGTCTCCTTTTGAGATAAAGATACCGCAGTATGAGATCAGCCATGTTTCTTCTGAATATGACAACGCGGTATGCTATGCGACCAGCGTTACAACAAACAGCGACGGCGAGGTCATAGGCGACACTGTTCCTCCGTTTTCCAGCAAGGAGGTCACTGTAAGGATACTTGTGAATATCACTGATATGGACGATAGTACGTTTGATGATTGCGTTACCGGTATGATACTTTCAACTAAGGATATGAAAAAGAAGATAGGCAATGACTCCTATCTGCCTTGTTTGCCTGCTTTTATGCCTGTTTCAAACGCTACAGAGATATATATCAACAAATAGCTTTAACCTATATGGGCGGTCCTGCATAAGATAAGTCAAAACCTTAAAAGGAGCGACGCTTATGCAACGGCTTATCATTCAGGGAGGAAGCAGGCTGAACGGAGAGATAACCGTTCAGGGAGCAAAAAACGCAGCTCTGCCGCTGCTGGCAGGGTGTGTTCTTATAAACGGAGAGATCAGGCTACATAACTGTCCTGCACTTTCGGACGTATTTGCGGCTTGTCGCATTCTGTCGGTGCTTGGGGCAAGGTGCAGCCGTGAGGACGGCTGTGTTACTGTGGACGCAAGGGGCGCTGTAAAGACCTTTGTGCCAGATGAGCTTATGAGAGAGATGCGTTCGTCTATCGTTTTTCTGGGAGCTGTTCTTGGAAGAACAGGTGAATGCAGACTGTCATTCCCGGGAGGGTGTGAGCTTGGTCCGAGACCTATAGATATGCACCTGTGCGCACTTAGAAAAATGGGCGTCAGGATAAACGAGGAGTATGGCGTGCTTAGCTGCACCTGCCCGAGAGGGCTTAGAGGGGCTAGGATAGACCTTTCGTTCCCCTCTGTGGGAGCGACTGAGAACATCATGCTTGCGGCTGTTCTGGCAAAGGGCGACACGGTGATATACAATGCGGCAAGAGAGCCTGAGATATGCGATCTTGCGGAGTTTCTGAACTGCTGCGGTGCAAAGATAAGCGGCGCAGGGGGCGGAACGATAACAATAAGCGGTGTGGAAAAGCTACACGGCTGTGAATACTCTGTCATGCCCGACAGGATTGTTGCGGCGACTTTTATGAGCGCGGCAGCGGCAACGGGCGGTGAGATAGGTCTGCTTGGGGCAAGGGCAGGGGATATCCGTGCGGTCATACCTATATTTGAGCAAATGGGCTGTCAGGTATTTCTATATGAGGACAGGATATTTATAAAAGCGCCTAAACAGCTAAAAGCTGTGCGAACGGTGAGGACTATGCCTTACCCGGGATTCCCTACAGACGCTCAGGCGATAGTCACGGCGGCACTTGCTAAGGCAAAAGGCACCAGTGTGGTGGTGGAAAATATTTTTGAAAACCGCTACCGCCATGTTGACGAGCTTGTGAGAATGGGTGCGGATATAAAGACAGAGGGAAAAGTGGCTGTTATCGAGGGTGTGAAGGAGCTTTACGGAGCAAAAGTCCGTGCGCCTGACCTTAGAGGCGGTGCGGCGTTAGCTGTGGCGGCGCTTTCGGCAGAGGGAGAAACATCTCTCACTAATATAAAGCTTATGGACAGGGGCTATGACTGCATTGAAAATGCTTTTACGCTTCTGGGCGGAAACATAAAACGTGTAAATTACTAGCAGTTAGGAAAGAGGAAAATGAACGGAACTTACAAGGAAAACAGAATGAACTCACAGCGGCCTGCGGCACGTCGGCAGACAGTGAATATGCGCAATGTGTATGTTGCCAGCTTTTTTGCGGCTGCGGCGCTGCTGCTGGTGCTGAGTATGTTTTTGTTTTTTAATGTGTCGGAGATAAAAATAGAGGGCGTTACCCTTTACGAGCAGGATCAGATCCTTGGCGTGGGCGGCGTTTCAACGGGACAAAACCTTGTGAGGACGAATACGGATATAGTTGAAAAGCGCTTGAAAGATACTCTTGTGTATCTTGATGATGTCAAGGTCACAAAGAAATTTCCGTCAACACTTGTTATAACCTGCACAGAGGCCGAAAAGGCGGCTGATATCGAGTATAAAAATTCATACTATGTGCTGTCTGCTTCGGGAAAGATACTTGAAACGAAAAATCCTGCTCCGACAGGGGATATACCTGTTATAAAGGGCTTTGAGCTTAAAAGCCTTAGTCAGGGCGACAAGCTTGCCTCGGAGGATTCATTTAAGGCGGATATCCTTAAAGAGCTTCTGAATGATCTTCATGATCTGAAATTTAAGAATATAGACTCTATTGACCTGACCACCCGTTCGGATATCAAGCTTATGTATGACGGCAGGCTTGAAATAAAGCTTGGAAGCTCGGTGGATATGGAATATAAGCTTACATATCTTAAAGCGGTAATTGACAAGAGCATTACTGACTATTACGAGGGTACGCTTATTTACAATGGTGCTGACAGCGGCATTTCGGCTATTCCGAAATCGCAGGACGAGTCGTCAAAACCTGACGACACAAGCTCTGCAAAGCCAGATGACAGCAGCAGTGCGGTATCGGCTGATACTAATATTGATGACGGCAACACATGGGACGGTGATAACTCATGGTCAGGGGACGATAGCCAAGGCTACAGCGACGATACCAACGCATGGGACGGCAATGATGATGCTGACAATGCAGGCACAGATCAGTGGACAAACGAGAACGGAAACACCGACTGGGAATATGATAACGGCGGTGATCAGGGCTATACCGACAATGGATATGCTGACAACGGCTATGTGGACGATCAGACGAACACAGATTGGTAGGGGTCAGGATAACTAATTGTATAGTATACACAAATGAAACTGAAAAATCAGTCGTTTTATTGATAATTAATAAAAAGTTTATAATGGTTTCATTTAAGTTCTTTACTTTTTGACAAAAGTATGATAATATATTATTGTATCTATTTATGTGCATATTCGGCACATAGGCTTTTTTGCATTTTATTTTTGATTTGATAAATTGATATGTAAAAATACGGAGAAGTATGAAAATTCGCTTTTAGGAGGAGTTCTATTATGGGTTACGAGTATGTTGAAGAGCCAGTCGTAGGCGCAAAGATCAAGGTAATCGGTGTCGGTGGCGGCGGTGGAAACGCACTTAACTGTATCGCACAGGCCGGTATCGAGGGAAATGTTGAATATATCGCTGTTAATACTGATATCCAGGCACTGCATAAGTCAGCTGCACACACACAGATCCAGATAGGTGAGAAGCTTACTCACGGTCTGGGCGCAGGTGCAAAGCCTGAGATCGGCGAGGCTTCCGCTCAGGAAAGCAAGGACGAGATCGAGAACGCTATCAAGGACGCTGATATGGTATTCATCACAGCAGGTATGGGCGGTGGAACAGGTACTGGTGCTGCACCTGTAGTTGCTGAGATCGCACAGTCACTTGACAAGCTTACTATCGCAGTTGTTACAAAGCCTTTCAAATTTGAGGGCGCTAAGAAGATGGAGAGAGCGGAAAAGGGTATCGAGGCTCTTATCAAGCACGTTGACGCTCTTATCGTTATCCCTAACCAGAACCTTATCACAAACGAGATGCGCCTCACTATGAAGCAGTCTTATGCTATCGCTGATGAAGTTCTTAAGACAGACGTTATCGCTATTGCTGAGATCATTACAAGACATGATGAGATCAACGTTGACTTCGCTGACGTTACTACTATTCTTAAGGGTGCAGGAAGAGCGCATATTGCTATCGGCCACGGCGAGGGCAAGGATAAGGTACAGGATATCATCAATCAGGTAATTTCTTCTGACCTTCTTGAAACTTCTATCAAGGGTGCGAGAAGACTTATCGTAAACGTTACAATGAGCGAGGATCTCCTTATCAGCGATATGGACGAGCTTACTGCTGCTATAGCAGACGCTGCTGACGATAACGTTGAGATCATCTTCGGTAACGGTACAAATCCTGATACCAAGGACGCTATGGACGTTACTGTTATCGCTGCTGACTTTGTTGACAGAGATGACGTTCCTGAGGCTGCTGCACCAAAGGCTGCGACAACATATACTGCAAATTTTACTCAGAAGGCTGACGACGCAAAGGCTGACGCTGAAGCGATGCACAAGGCTGGCGTTAAGGCTGCTGATAATCCAAATTATTACGACGATATCTTCAATATCTTCAAGAACAAGTAATAATGCTTTCAAAGGCGGATCGGCGTTTACGCTGTCCGCCTTGTTTGAACCAAAATCGGAAAACGTTTACATAATCGAAGAGGTTTTCGTATTCTCAGAAAATTATCATGATATTGAAAATTTTTCGCAAAAGCACTTGAAATCTTACGGAAAATTTGATATAATTATTCTGTGATAAATATGATTTTAAGACATTTTGTATAAATTTCAGTTGCTATTTTGTATGGAATAATGAAATTTTTGAAAACGGCTTAAATCAGTTGAAAAATAACGTGGTTTATTGTATAATAGAGATAATCACTAATGTGGAGGGATTGAAATGGCTAGTAATGGTTATTTAAGAACGGTTAGAGTCGGCGGATTTGATAAGCAGGACGTCTTGAGGCTCAGGTCAATGACCAGAACGAAACTATCGAACGTCTTGAGAAGCAGGGCGGCGCTCAGAAGCAGGACTTCGAGGGCAAGAAGGAACTTGAGAAAAAGGTAGAAGAGGCTAAAAACAAGATAGCCGAGCTTATGGCTAATACTGATACAATGAAGGTTCGTATCGCTGACTATGAGCAGCAGGTAACTGAAAAGGACGCTGAGCTTGAAAAGCAGAAGCAGGAGATCGAGGATCTTAAAGAGAAGCTCGAAACTGCTGAGGCTAATGCCGGCACAGCCACTCCTGCATTCGATCTTGGAAGCGTGTTCATGGAAGCTCAGAACACAGCTAATAAGGTCGTTCAGGAAGCTAAGAAGGCAGCTAAGCAGATGGAAGATGAAGCTAAGCAGCTTCAGGATCAGGTTCTTGCTGACGCAAACGCACAGGCACAGAAGCTTGTTACAAATGCTCAGACAGAGGCTGATACTACACTTCAGACAGCTAAGTCAAGTGCTGCTGCAATGACAGCTGCCGCTAAGCAGGAGGCTGAAGCTGTTACAAGTGCAGCAAACAAGCAGGCTGCCGAGGTAACTTCTAAGGCTAATGCAGAGGCAGAGGCTGTTACATCTAAGGCTAACGCAGAAGCCGCTGACGTAACATCAAAGGCAAATGCCGAGGCTGCAAAGGTAGTAAGCGACGCTAAGAACGAAGCTAAGAACATCAGAGCACAGTCTGCTGATCTGAGAGAGTCTGTTAAGACACAATTCACAAGTCTGAGCGAAACTGTTCAGCAGCTCGTTACATCACTTAACGATCTGTATGGCAATAGTATCGGTGCTGTAAACACTGCAAGAGATCTTATTGACGATGGTCTTTCTCTTGTAAGCGATGATGACGCTGAATAATAGTTTGTCATGTCGGAAATAAGAAAGGTTCGTTCCGAGGAGCTTAAAGCGGTGAGCGGAGAGCTTAAATGCGGTGACAAGATATTGCTTTCGGGCGTTGTGTACACTGCAAGGGACGCTGCACATAAAAGATTCAATGCTTTGCTTGACGAGGGAAAGGAGCTTCCTATCCCTTTGAAAGACGCTGTTATCTACTATGCCGGACCTACTCCTGCGCCTGAGGGAAAGCCTATCGGTTCATGCGGACCGACCACTTCTGGAAGAATGGACAGGTTTGCTCCGAGGCTGCTTGATCTTGGATTGGGCGGAATGATCGGCAAGGGCGAGAGATCACAAGAGGTAAGAGACGCCGTGATAAGAAATGGTGCGGTCTATCTCTGTGCTATAGGCGGTGCGGGCGCACTTGCCTGCAACTGCATAAAGTCTTGTGAGGTAGTGGCTTTTGAGGAGCTGGGCTGTGAATCTGTGAAAAAACTTTACGTTGAGGATTTTCCTCTTGTTGTGGCTGACGATTGCCATGGAGGGGATATTTTCAGCGATGGCAGAGCAAAATACTGCCGTGTATAACATCAAAGTTGCGTAAATTGCGGTCAGCCGTGTATTTCGACACGGCTGACTTTTTGTTTGTTGAAAATCACAAGAATACATTCTTAAAACTGTGGTATGTTACAAATATTTTCACGGGGACGGCGGATTTCGTCAATTCTCTTGACTTTTATGGTCTAAAATGGTATTATAACATTACGCAGTGGCGTCAGAATGGGGCTTTGCGGTAATTTCTACGATTAGGTGGGCGGTATTTTTTGAGAGGCGATCGGCAGGATCAGCAGAAAAAGCTTTCAGATGAGCAGCTTGTGCTAAA
>OIBU01000261.1_pt1 | contig 18994 bp, 17 predicted proteins | sample 1581111 | NCBI WGS metagenome assembly OIBU01 (sample SAMEA3882508, study PRJEB24775) | human gut metagenome | biome: human-associated habitat; feature: intestine environment; material: feces | place: Netherlands | collected 2009/2010 | reverse complement strand
TACTACGGCAACCGAATTCGGGCAAAATATACCGCAAAGTGGGGCGTACACATTGTGGAAATGATTTTTTAAACACACTCCTGGATTCATCCAGTCCACATCAAACATTCATCCCATCCGACACCTGGATTCTATCCATCCACCTTCATCCTCCCCCGCCCTGCACACAGCACTCACATACCATATATACACAACGCCCCAGCTTTTCCGTCCCCTTCATACTATATAAGAAACTTTTCTATTCCACAAAACTAACAGATCACCATTCCTCTTCTCCCTCAGCCGCCCAGTCACAGCCAACTGCCAGCAAAGCCCAATAATTCCTATCGAGCGACATTTGCAGGATCTTTAGAAAATCTTAGCCCCGCAAGATCAGCGTTATTCGCAGATCACTCACTGTCTGAGCGCAGCGAGTTTGAGTTATCTGCGAATGCTTTTAGCTGATCTTACGGGGCTTAGCTTTTCTTAAGGTCCGAAACCGAGCCGATAGGAATTATTGGACTTTGCGTCCCCCTTTTAACTGATTTTATGAGAACTACTATAATCCCTGTCTGCTTTGTATAAATAAATCAACCTTTCAGTCTGCACACCATATCCCACAGTGCTTTTGCAGAGTTAAAATTCTCCGGGATAATATCTGCCGGAGTGATAGTAATGTCATAAGTATCCTGCAGTTCACTTACAATAGACAGGATTGCAAAGGAATCAAGAATTCCATCGTCAATCAAAGTATCACAGTTTTCAAAATCTGCATCCGGCTGGATCTCTTCCAGTAATTCAATTAATTCTTCCATTTTTTCATATCTCCTTATTTTTTGTTTTTTCAGCAATTCCATTATTTTTCGGTATTGCCATGGTCTTTTATTTCTCTGAATTTAAAAGATCTGTATGTACACCATCCCGCACCATGCGCAGTCCCTCTCCCTCTGTCCAGAAATAGATTCTCGGAAGAGGACGGCTCAGGAATAAATAGATTCCTTCTGTAACGGAATAAGCACCTACCCGTTCAAATACCAGTATATCATGAAGCTGCGGTTTGTGAAGTGGAAATCGCTTTACGACCACATCGCTGACCGTGCAGAGTGCACCGCAAAGATTCCAGGATTCTTCTTCTCCCCCTGTCTTCTCATTTCCTTCTGTATCAAGCTGTGTACAGTACGGCTGTTTCATTGCCATCGCCTGTCCATAATAATTCAGATGATTGATACCACCGTCCATGATCACATACGGCTGTTCTTTATTCACCTTCATATCCACGATTGATGTCACATAATATCCACAGGCTGCTGCCAGAAATCTTCCCATCTCAAGAACAACCTTACCCTTGAAATTAAGACTTTCCAGAAGTGCTCTGAACTCACTCAGAATATTCTCCACGTCCTCGCTCTTATCCTTCTTAAAATATGGGACAAAAAATCCCGGACCATACTCAAGCACCTGTGCTTCAAATCCACTCTCAGATTTCAGCTCCCCGATAAATTCATCCAGATGCTCCAGCTCTGTTTTCATCTGACTGAGATCTTTCTTCTGAGTTCCGGAATAGAACTAAAGTCCCTCTATCTCAACCCCCGGATAATCTGTTCTGTCAGAAATAATTTTCCTGATATCTGCTTCATCTACGCCAAACTGATTTCCGCTTGTCACGCGGATCAACACCGTAATCTTCATGCCAAGTCTCACTGCAGTATCATTCAGAATCTGTAAATGCTGCAAAGACTCTACAGTATACACTCCCTTTCCTCCATATGTAGAAAGTACATATTCCATATCTTCAGGGTTCTTATACACACCCGAAAGAACAATTCTCTCCATCGGCACACCAACACGCTCACAAATTCGAAATTCACCCGGTGAGCACACTTCAAATGTAGGAAGCACATCCATCATGGGTCCTGTAAGAAAAGGGTTTGCTTTCATAGCATAACATAACTGTGCGCTCTCTCCAAGACAGCTCTGCACTTTTTTTACAAATTCCTTCATCTTATCCAGGTCAAAAACATAAGCTGGAGTTGGAGTATGTTCTTTCTCGATCAGTTCTTTTATAAATCCATAGGAACTCATTTCTTTTCCTCCTGATACATAGCTGTAAGAGCTTTTCTGTCAATCTTTCCATTCTTTGTAAGAGGCATGCTCTCCACCTGGCGGAATACATTCGGAACCATAAAAGCAGGTACATACTGCCCCAACGCTTTTGCCAGCGGTCTTCTCTCAATATCTCCTTCATAAAAAGCTACGATCTTGCTCTTAACTGTATCAAAAATACAGCAGCTTCTCACAATCTCCGGAACCTTATCCATAGCAGCCTCGATTTCTCCAAGCTCAATACGATGTCCCATATGCTTAATCTGGAAATCCTTACGTGTTGCAAAGCACAACTCACCACGTTCATTATAATAAGCAAGATCACCGGTTCTGTACATTGGCTCCAGATATCTGTCATTCAGTGGATTCTGAACAAAAACCTTCGCAGTCTGTTCTCTGTTTTTGTAATATCCCAGTGCAAGTGCACTTCCGGTTACGCAGAGTTCACCATTTTTATTTTTCTCTGTGATCAGCTTGTCTTCTTCATCCAGAAGGAATACTTTTTCATTTGGAAATGCCTTGCCCATAGGAAGTACATCTCCAGGCTGGAACTCCCTGTCTACAATATAATACGTACAATTACATGTGATCTCAGTTGGTCCATAAATATTTACATACATAACATCCGGCAGATATTTTCTCCAGATATTCAGATGTTTCACAGGCATAGCCTCTCCTGAAAAAAGAATCTTCTTAATCTTATCCGGAACTTTATATTCAAATCCGTTCAAAGTTGAAATAATACACAGCGCAGATACCGCCCACACCAGTGTAGTCACTTCCCTCTCGATCAGATAGTCAATCAACTTCATCGGGAAAGAGAATAGCTGCTTCGGAATAATCTGGACAGTTGCTCCTGTCTTCAGTCCGGAATAAATATCTTTAACAGATACATCAAAATCCCAGGGTGCCTGATTTCCCATCACATCTTTATCTGTAATATCAAAAAGCTCTGTAAAACAATCGATAAAATCAAGCACTGAACGATGACCTACCACAACTCCCTTGGGAACTCCTGTTGACCCGGAAGTAAAAATTCCATACAGCGGATCCACATCCAATGCCTGTTCTCTGATCTCATTCAGCACAGCTTCATTCTCCTGCTCAGCAACAAGATCCGGAGCCATCAGAACCTTTCCTTTGAACTCCAGTTTCTCCAAATCCTTCAGATATTTCTCAGATGTAACGATCACATCACTGTCCAGAATTCCAAGAATCTGCTGAAGTCTGCTCGCCGGCTGTTTGGTATCCATCAGTACATAAAAACATCCTGCATAAACAGCACCCATGAAAACTCCGATGGTTTCTACGCTCTTCTCCATAAATACAGGCACCGGATTTCTCGGTGTGAAATGTTTCGCAAGTGCAGTTCCTGTTCTGCGTGCAGTCTGCTCCAGTTCTTTAAATGTGCAGGATGTATGTTCATCTGCAAAAGCTGTCTTATCCGGATATTTCCGTGCGGATTCTTCAAGATATTCCAGAATACTTGTCTTCATATGTAATTCCTCCCCTCTGTACTTCACAAGGTTTTTATATTGATTTATTACTGTCTTTTTGCAGCCTTGAAATTACTTCCTCTGTCCGACGCTCTCCAACACCTGTGCCAGCACTTCAGAATATTCTTTTGCAGCATCCCCATTCATATGTCCGTCATAATCTGTATATGCTTTCAGGTCATGTGTAAATGCCTTAAAATACTGCGTATTAAAGTTAATATACTCTACACCCCGTTCTTCAAAGAACTGCCCGAAATATTTCCATGCTGCATTATAACTGTCACTGTAATCCTTCAGAGTATTTATTGGAATTGGCGTAGTTACTGCCACAAACTCTATATCATTTTCCTTGCAGAATGTGATCAGCTTCTTCAGATATTCCATGTTCTCTTCGTTTACCTTACCCTCTTCATAGAGCTTAGGTTCTGATTTCTTAAGCTTTGTCACATCCACCGGATATCTCTCAATAAATCCACTTTCATGATATTCCTGAGAATCACTCTTCAGATGAGATACGTCATAATCACCCGTTACTTTCTGAGTAAATGTATCTTTGACTTTCGGCAATTCATAGCTGAGAGAATATTCATACCATGGGAAAAGCACAGTACGGAAATTACATTTCGCAATAGAATTCCAGAAATATTCTACCTTTGCTTTTGAAAATGGAAACTCATGATAAAAAAGCAGGTAGTTATTTCCTTCTTCCTTTTCAGATACAAAATATCCCGGGTCAACCTCATAGATAATTCTCTTCGGATTCTGTTTCTCTTTGATCAGTTTAGTCAGATAATACGCATCGATTCCATACTCGCCGCCAACGCAAAGATTATGTCCACTGCGTCCGGTAACTTCCTGCATCACCTCCGGATCAATATCCATCTTTCCATGGGAAGTTCCCACGATAATGTCATCAAACTGCTGTGTCACAACTGCATGCACATCATTTCTCATAAATGTACATGGATAAAGTGCCAGGTCAAGTGCTGCCAGAAGAGCCACACACACGACCAATACCAGGAACGTTTTTAAAACTTTCTTAAAATTGTGCATAAATAAATCCTCTCGCTACTGCTGTTGATCCGAAGAATCCGATGGATGCCAGCAGACAAAAATAAATTGCTACAGTAATTGGCAGACTCAGTCCTGCAAGTGATTCTCTTATCTTCATGCCACGTTCCTGAAGGACACTTACAATAAACAGAATGATGCAGCCTGCTGCCAGGATTGCCAGCGCATAAGGGGTAAAAGCAGTTCCTTCTTTACCGGCCGGGATCAGCAGTAACTGTGACGGTGCAAACTTTGTGACAGAAAGCTTCATCATATGAAAAGCCTGTCCTACTGTGTCCGCTCTGTCAAAAAACCAGCTGATATTTACAAGGATAAAAGTACGGATGATCATAAATACATGATACCAGTTCTCTTTTCCAGTGATGTTGAATTTCTTTTTCCAGTTTCTGTAATGCTCTGCCATAAGTCCGCTGAAAGCAATGATAATACCATTGTACATACCGTATACAATATACTTCCAGGCAGCACCATGCCATACACCAACAACGAAGAATACGATCAGATTCGCCAGACAGATTGGTAATGTACGTCCGGTCTTTTTGCCAAATACCTTCTTGCCCCATTTGCCAAATTTTCCCATCCACTTGGATAATGTCACAGGATAGAACACATAATCCTTCATCCAGGTACCAAGAGTAATGTGCCAGCGGTGCCAGAAATCTGTAATGGAAATGGAGAAGAACGGACGCTTGAAGTTCTCATCCAGCTCAATTCCAAACATAGACGCAATACCAATTACCACATCCATACCACCGGAAAAATCTGCATATAGCTGAACTGTGTAAAATAATACGCCAAAGATTGCCAGTCCGCTGTACTGATCCGGATTGTCGAAAATCGCATCTACAAACACTGCTGCCCAGTCCGCCAGGATCATCTTCTTAAAAAATCCCCAGAGAATGCGCTCAAAGCCTCTGGTAATATTCTTACCTTCGAATTTATGAGGTTCATAAAGCTGATGTGCCAAACGACTGTATCTTCCGATTGGTCCCTGCAGAATCTGTGGAAAGAAAGAAACAAACAATGCATATTTTACAGGATTCCTCTCCGCATCACATCTCTTCCAGTACACATCCAGAAGATATCCGGAGGATTGGAAAGTGTAAAACGATATTCCCAATGGAAGCAGGATTTCCATTCCTCTTAAATTCATATGAAACAAAGCATTGAGGTTCTCAATCATAAAATTTGTATACTTTACCACTCCAAGCATACCAAAATTCAATATTAATCCAAGCACCAGAAAATTTCTTGCACTTTTGTGGCTTCCACCTGCCTCTGCCTTTTCAACTGCAAGTGCAATCCCCCAGGTAACCAATGTGGAAAACAGGATAAATCCCACGTAACGGACGCCACCTGCCAGATAATAAATATAGCTGAAACATAACAAAACCAGCCACTGAAATTTGTGCGGCACAATATAATAAACAAGCACACTCACCGCCACAAACAGTAAAAACAAGTTTGAAACTAATGACATGATCTTTCTCCCTAAATATGTACAATTCTTCAGTTGTACTTATAATAAGGGCACTGCACTATGTTATTCCCTCAGATAATGCAGTGCCCTGTTTTATTATACTTTTTAATGCATTTTCCCTTTACAACTGCTGAATCTGATTAATTTAATAACCCATTATCCAGACATCCGTCTCCACCGTCATCGGAACCACCATCATCAGAACCATCATAATCACCGGAATCATCATTACCATAATCATAATCATTACTGTAATCATAGTCATTACTATAATCATAGTCATTGTTGTAATCATAGTCATTGCTGTAATCACTACTGTTATCATAACTCTGAGTTGTTTCAGAAGCTGCCTGTGCAGCTGCCTCAGTTGGCTTCGGAGCTAATGCTTTCTCTGTTTCCAGAGTATTGTATTCTTTCTTCTGGCTGATACTGTCAAATACCAGATATGCTACTTCACCTTCCAACTTAAGTTCTGCTTCCTCTGTATCGCCAAATGGGAAAGTATGGAGCTCAGCGGTTGTTCCATCCTCGAAAGTTAACTGAATGTTATATTTCGGGATTTCCTTCTCAGCATCATCCTTATCTTCGCCTTCTGCTTTTTCATCTGTTTTGGCATCTTCTGTTTTTGTTTCTTCAGTATCTGTGGTCTCTTTTGTATCATTTGAAGAATCCTTGTTTTCCTCATCTGCTTTATCTTTAGCACTCGGATCAAACCAGAGAACTCTTTCCTCATCTGCTTCGAACTTATCTTCTTCTTTCAGGAAATTATCCGGATATTCTTCGTCTTTTTCATTCTTAACAGTAACACCTGTGATAACTTTGCCTGTAAGATTTTTCAATTTTACAGAAAAAACACCTTCTGTGTCCTCTTCCGGTTTCTCACCAATTGTCTTTAAATCTTCTTTCTCTTCATCAGCTTTATCTGCATCTTCTGCTACATCTTTATCTTTAGATTCTGTGGAATCCTTATCCGCATTTTCTGAAGTCTCTGTTTTTGCTGTAGTATCTGCTGCCATCACTGCCTGGGTAAATACCAGACTGCTTCCAAGTGCTGCCATCATAAATGCTGTTACAACTTTTTTCTTCATTGTCTTTAAATCCTTTCTGGTCATTCTTTATAGTTCTTATTTGCCTTACTGTTAAACAGATAAAATCATTCACTTCGTTACTTGCTCGTAACCAAAGTCAAAAACATTTCAATGCTTAGTTAACTCTCTTATAATTTACATATTTCAGAGTACGTTTCGCACCATATGTAAGTTTATAACCATTCAGTTTGTATTCCTTCTGGAAATTCGGATCATACACATAAGTTTTCTTTTTACCATTCACCTTCTGATCTATTTCAACCCACGCATGTGCTCCCTTCTTACCACCGGATTTCTGGAAATATCCTTTTACATAATGAGCATCATATCCTGCGACTTTAGCCATCCAGTAGAAAGTAGCTGCCATTACATAACAATCGCCACTGCCTGTTTTAAATCCATATAAACCATATTCTGTAGGTGTTTTTTTAGAAACCTTTACATTGCCTGCATACTGCAGAGAAACAGACCAGTTGAATGCCTTCTTCAGATTTCCTTTACACTTCTGAAGTCGGACTGCAGCCATAGTTTCTACTGCTGACAGCTTTGTTGCCTGTCCATTCTTTTTAATCTTATAATAAGTCTTTGCATTAACCTTATAATACGGTTTATTAGTCACAAGTTTTCCGGTTTTATCAAAACAATAAGTGTATTTACCAATCTTCTTTACCTTATTTGTAATCTTCTCACCATTTACATAGTAATATTTAACTCCATCAACAGTTTCCCATCCTTCCTTCTTCTCCGGAAGTGGTGTCGGAGTTACATCTGGTGTCTCAACTGTACTATCAGTTGTTCCATCCACATAATCAATGATCGTTGACTGTTCTGCCATAGCCGGCATGGCAGGTGTAAATGCCATTACTGAGCTAAGTAATAATGCTGTAATTTTTTTCCTGTTCATCACTCTGTTCCTTTCTTTTTTTGTTAACTTACTATCTGCAAATTGCTTCAGCTGCTTTATAATTTTTCACAGCCGAAGCAACCGATTAACCTGGATAATTATCGTCTTACCGTGATACTCGCAACAACTTCTGCGCTGCTTCCTTTTCCTGTAGGACGCACAACATTTAACTGTACATAATCGTATGTGTAGGTGACATCCTTGCCGTTTCCATCAAGCATACAGGTATTGCCCTTACTTATCGTACATTTTTTATATTTTCCCAGAACCTTCTTAATCTTTGACGCATTGTTCTGTTTTGCCAGAGTAGATGTTGCCGCATATTTTCTGTATAAAGACGTCTTCTTTTTATCTACAGCTCCTGTTTTTGGATTAAAGTAATACAGCTTCGGAACCTCATACATGCTGACACTTCCTACACGTATTCCCTTTACTGTGTGACCACTTACATCAAACCCATAGTACTTACCATTAATCTTCTTCATCAGAATACCATACTTACCAACCATATCCTGATCAGCCTGATAAGCAGCTCCGTTTTTTCCGAAATAATAACGGAAACCCTTTGCTGTTACTCCCCACTGCTGAGTGACCTTCTGGTTATTCTCATCATATCCATATCTCTTTCCTGTCTTTTTGTCCAGTTTTACCTTAACAGTCTGCGGCTCTGCTGCCTGTACTGTCACTGTTTCTGCTACAACAGCCAACGGTGTCAGCATAAGAAGCATACAAAGTACAACTGCAAGGAATCTCTTTGTTTTCTTCATTCTCCATACTCCTTTTCTTAAAATTTAATTTTATGTTCTATTGTATATGCAGGACGTGTAGCTGCGCCAAACAACGTTCCGTACATATTATCGTAATAGAGCCCGTTAATCATAACAAAGCTGTGTCCATCCGGAATTGTAATAACATAGGGTTCATATCCCAGTTCCTTCGCGATTGCAGCCACACTGCTGGCAATTCCATAACAGTTTCCTGTCAGACCGTTCTGGAACATCTGAAGGGAATATTTATAAACCCAGTCTTTTGTCTTAAACTCCTGAGGTGTAGGATCCATGTATCCTACAAAGTTTGTATAGGCCATAATATAATAAAAGCAGGAACGGAATTTTTCATAATTACTTGCATTGGCATTACTGTGACGTGCAATAAAGTTCCTTGCCGCAAGCTTGCATCTCGCCTGTGTCAGATTTGAAGCATATCCGTTCTTATTAAATCTTTTTCCATTTATTTCTAACTGGTTGATTATTTACGTAATAGCGATATACTTTCCCTTCCTTCAACAGTCCATTTTTAGGCACTGGTGTTGGTTTCGGTGTTGATGTCGGTAATGGCAGTTCCGGTGTTACCTCCGGTGAAGGTGTTCCACCCTCCTGTGACAGATCAGCTGCATAAGCACTTCCTGCTCCAAATGTAAGTGCTGCCGTCAGCATCATCGCTGTGAGTGTAACCTTCAGTGCTGTAAATCTTTTCCTCTTCATTTTCTATTCCTCCTGAGAAATTTTGCTCGAAGTTTCCTCCCTTCCTTTTGAAATATACTCTTCAGAGTACATTTGAATTTTATATTACAATTATAGTATATTGAAGAGTTCATTTCAATTAATACGACGACTTTTTATACAAAAACTTCCAGTTTTTTATAATCAACCTTTCACAAGATTCCACCACTTTTTTCTCTGTCTTTGTACAATTCTTCCATTGGCGCTAACTCCCTTTCAAGATATATCATAGTCTTGTGTGGGATCTTTACCTGTCCGCATATGTAGCTACTTTCCATAACGGAATCGTTGATCTTCACCAGATTCTTATGATCAAAGGAATTAATAATAATCTGCCAATGACACGCTGATACTAATTTACTAACAACTTACTAAAAAAAGAGGCTTCGTTACCACAAAGTTTAACGAAACCTCTTTTTTATATTGCCAAACGTATATTCTCAATCGCCGCATCCATCCTGTCACAGTAACAGTCGCAGACTTCTTTCATTTTGGAAATATTCTTCCTGTTTTCTTCATCATAGACACCAATAACCACAAATCCTGCTTTTTTTGCAGTTTCCGCTGCGTGAAGCGCATCCTCAAATACAAGTGTCTCATTCGGTTCTGCCTGCATAGATTCTGCTGCCTTCAGGTAGATCAATGGTTCATCTTTTCCTGCACCTGTTTCTGTACAGGTGTAAATCTGCTCAAAATAATCCAGAATCCCGTTTCTCGCAAGTGCTGCTTCTGTCAGTTCCCGGTTTCCAGATGTTGCAACTGTCATCTGTATATTTCTCTCTTTAAACCATTCCAGAGTTTTCTTCACTCCTGGTTTCAACGGTGCTTCAAACCGGTAAAAATCACTTACAATTTTCAGAACCTCTTCTATAATCTGTGAAATGGACTTATCCAACTGATATTTTTCTTTCATCCAGGCGGCTCCCTGCTCCAGACTCATGGTGTGCAGAGCAGCCCGGAGATTTTTCTCCGCTGTGATATTCTGACTCGCAAGATAACGTTCTCCAATATCCTCCCACACAGACATAGAATCCAGCAGCGTTCCATCTACATCAAAAATCGCTGCCTTCATCAGTCTTCCATCATATGAATCGCATCTACTGTATTATTGTACTGCTCTTCCACTTTTGCCAGAAGTTCTTCACAGCCTTCAGTATCTCTTCCTCTGAGCTTCTCTGTAATATCAAAGCTTGCCTTATACAGATTATCAAATCCAAGGTTCTGGCATACACCTTTTAAGGTATGAGCTGCACGAAAAGCTTCTTCCCCATTTTTTTGTGCCAGATTATCCTTCAGACTCCGGAAACTTCCATCATCCAGAAATTTCTTTGCAAATTTCTTAATAAGAACCTCACTTCTCAGTCTTCCAAGTACACCTTCATAATCTGCACCCATCTGTTCATAACATTCTTTTACTGTCATATTTTTCTCCTCTTTATCCCCATCTGCACTGTTAAACCTGCGTTTTTGCAATGATATTATTATATCACGCCATATAGCTGTTCTCAAGTGCTCTTTCACAAAAGCACCTTAGAATCTTTTCCAAAATATAATCAACCCGCCGCAGTGTGATCCTGCCCGGAGAGCTTTATTATGCTATAAGAATATTATGGAATGGTTTCCCATAACATAATAAAGCACTTTCACATGTAATTCTCTCACATATGAAAGTGCTGATATCAGGCAGATGAAATCATCCGCATCACTACACACTATCACAGATTTTATATCCGGATATCATATAATTTTATTTTCTGCCGGTATTATCTGAAAAATCCCTGATTCTCAAAGTACTGGATAAATGGATTCTCACTTTCCTCTGTATCATCGGAGTCCATACTATCCTCACTGTCTGTATCTTCGTCTACATCTTCATCAGCATCTTTTGAGGATTTCTTAGAATCCTTTTTAGATTTCTTACTGTCTTTATCGTTATCATCACTGTCATCAGCATCTGTATTCTCATCCAGAGTTACTTTAACAGTCTCTTCTTTATAACTTGTTCCATGAGGAACCTGCACAGTCAGCTCTACCTCTTCATCTGGTTCATAATAGGAAAGATATTCGCTCAGCTGATCAATACTTGAAACAGCTTTTCCATTAAATTCAGTAATAACGCTGTTTGCTTTCAGACCTGCTTTATCAGCAGCTCCACCTTCTGTTACTTTTTTTACAAAAACTCCTGCCGGAATGCCATACATCTGAACTGCCTCAGAACTTACAGAAGAACCTTCGATTCCAAGTACACCATGTTCAGAATCATCCAGTTTATCTCTTGATGTCTCATTCATCAGATTCTGAAGAATGTCAGTCACGTCTGAGATTGCAATTGCATAACCCATACCTTCTACTTCAGTAGAAGCAAGTTTTGCAGAGTTGATACCAACAACCTCGCCTTCCATATTCAGAAGAGCACCGCCACTGTTACCAGGGTTGATAGCCGCATCTGTCTGGATCAGGTTTACACCGTCACTGCTGTCATCACTTCCATCTGTTACTGTGTTATTGTCAGAATCCATTCTGCGGTTCTTGGCACTTACGATACCGGTTGTAACAGACTGTCCATATCCAAGAGCATTACCGATTGCAACTACCTGCTCGCCCACCTTCAAATCATCAGAACTGCCAATATTCGCAATTGAAACGGCGTCCATTGTATCATCTTCAACATCATCCAGAGATACAGATACAACTGCAAGATCTCTCTCTTCATCAAATCCCTTTACGGATGCCTCCACTGCATTTCCATCTGTAAATGCAACTGACAATGTATCCGCACCTTCTACTACATGATAATTTGTAGCAATCAGAAGTTCATCATCATTCTTACCAACAATAATACCGGAACCACTGCCCTCTACTTCCTGTTCCTGCTGCTGTGGCGCATATCCATACATTCCATACATTCCGAAGTAATTCTGTACCTCCTGAACTGACTTGGTTGTAATAGATACAATAGATGGAAGTGCTTCTGATACGATTTCAGACACATCAAGGCTTCCTTTTGCTGTGCTGCCTGTATCTTTGCCGGTATCTGATTTGGAATCACTGGCATCTGCATCCTTCTTCTCGGATTTTGCATATGTCAGGGTTGTCTCGTCCTTATTTGAAGCAGCTTCTACCGTTGTGGCTCCGCTCCATCCTGCAAGTTTATTTACTCCCTCAAAGCTTCCTGCTGCCAGTCCTCCTGCAAGTACTGCACATAAGCTGAATGTAAGACCTTTCTTTGCAATCTTTCTGATTTTATCATTTCTGTTATCTTTGTTCATCATAATAAAGTCCCTCCATGAATCTATGTCATTTATCTATGTCATTTATTTATCTCTGTTTCCTTTTGATGCTTCTAAGTATAGGAATGATTTGTGTTCTTTGTGTGGGAAAAATGTGTTTAATTTGTGACAATTTTATACATTTCCAATATGACAGCAATTTTTAAAAACAGTCCTGTCTGTCAGTTACATCACTTTCGATACATGGAGGAAATTTTTCCGGTACTATATCCCGGAACCAGTGATTTCCAGTTTCCAACCTGACTTTTTAGTACCTTTTCTGTATATTTCAGGGAATTGGAACTATCCATATTTTTAAAGACATTATACGCTGTTTTCTTTTTCCCATTGGCATCCTTCAATCCCATTGCCAATCCCTGAGCCACCTCATGGGCTTCATCTTTATAGCTTCTTATAATAAATGCATCAATCATTGGATTGCAGGCAGCCTTATAATAGGCCAGTGCAATTGCTGCCGCCTGATTTGCCTGTCCTCCATAAGTGGAAGAAAATCCCTGTTCCGAAAGAATGATCCTTGTATTGGAACCAAATCTGTTTTTCACATAATCTGTAAGTGTCTGAATATTACGCATAGTGATAAACGTGGTGGTGTTCGCATCACTGGTAAACATGGATGCATTTGCACCTGACCAGAACTGTGAATCTGAAAGCGGCTGATTATATGCATGATATGCCAGATTCCAGTTCACATCTTTCTGCATATCAGAAATCTTCGCCGCAAAGCTTTCCAGAGTTGATCTTGCACTATAGCAGATAGTAAAGGCATTTTTCTGATTCCAGCAATTATCCAGACAGATAAATACTTTGGAACTTCCCCGGCTGCTTTTCACTGCATTGTAAAGGCAGCGAAAAGCTTCACTGTACATGGAGATAAATTTTGAAAAACTGACATTCCCTACATAATAATATCCGCTTGCACTGTTTACTTCATTTCCCAGGATCCAGTTACTTATATAACAGTTATTTTTTCCAAACTTCTCTCCCAGATATGCAAACATTGCTTCCATAGTCTGTCTAGTTGTGCTGTTATCTGTGTTCCATCCATAATAAGCTGTTTCTGCATAAGGACTGTTTCCCGTAATAAATCTCTGCGTACTGGCATTCCTGTCAATACTGATCTGTGCAGTCACCTGGATTCCCTTTGCATTACATTGCTGAACAAGATATACATATCCGTACAGACCATTAAAATGATATGTTTTCCCATTATATTTATATGTTTCCACACCACTGTCTTTTCGCATCAGGTCTGAAATATATAAGTTAAAAAATACTGTTTTGGATTTTGTATCTGTCAGCTCGTTGATATCTGTAGCCTGAATTCCTTTTTTTGTCCCCGGAACAAAATATGCTGCTGTATTTGTACTGAGTTTCTCCGGATTGCTGACATAGCTTTTCGGACTGATCACACTATACGCAGATTTAGATTTTTTTATCCCTATGGCAAATTTTCCCTGTGCATATTCCGGATGTCCGGAAATGTTCAGCTTAAATGTGATCTTCCCTTTTGCCTTCTCCGGCTTCTTTACTTTACCCACCATTTTTTTCACCTTACCGGAATTAGAATCTACATACACCAGATAGTAATAACTATCCGAACTTTTCACATAATTTGAAACAGTTGCGGATACAGTGATGGTATTCACCTTTGTTCCTTTTACATAATCCAGTGATGCAGCTTTCGCCGAAGGACTGATTTCCTTTGTCCATTTTGCATATAAAGTAAGTGAACCTTCTGAACCCTTTTCAATCACGCTTATCTGATTTTTATACTTACTGTCTGTATACCATCCCACAAAATGATATCCGGAACGCGTCGGCTTTTTAAATTTAATCTCATCTTCTGAAGTATAAGTTTTGGGATTAGCAGTATTATTTTTTCCTTTATTAAGTTTATATGTGATTTTATATTCGGATGCTTTCTCCCAGATTGCATACAGGGTTATTGCTGTTGTATCTCCTGCTGCAATAGCCTTATCTGTAGATATATCCGGACTTGTTCCATCATTTTCTGTGTCTGATATCTGCATTTCTGCCTTATCAGTTTTTTCTTCCCATGATGCGCTGTCCGTCTGTGCCACATCATTTTCTTCCTGCATCACATCTTTTTCTGGTTTTATTTCTTCTCCGACTTCTGTCCTCTCACTGGTTTCCTGAGCCTGCTTTGCCATATCTGCTGTTTCAAGAAGTTTCTTAATAGAATCTCCCGGTTTATAAGTTTCACCGGTTCCATCTTCTTTCGTATTCCACTCTTTAAAAATGTAACCTGTCTTTCCCCTCAGTGCTTCCGGTACTTTAGCAGTATCCGCATCTGCATAGGGTATCACATATGTTTTTTCCAGTTTACCATCACTGTAAAGCAGAATGTTATAACCTTCCGCACTCTGTCCGGCATTTACTGAATCTTCTGTCTCCGACTGTTCCGGTTCCTGATCTTTTAACTCTCCTGTTCCAAACTCATCTCCACTGTTATTCTCATCAAATATTTTATTTCCTGCCTCACTTCCTGTCTCATATTCGGCACCATCTTCAAAAACATCTGCTGCTGATTCAACACTTCCTGCCGAAAACTCTGAAGCCCACAATGTCTGCGGTATACAAGACGGAACTATCATAGATACCGCCAGTCCCATTGCTATAAACTTTTTCCATTTTTTCATATTCGTCTTCCTTTCTCTTTTTACATTTTACGGAATTGTTGTAACTATCCAGCATTCCATTTTCTTCATTTTCCTCCTGTCTTACAGTATAACATTTGAAAAATCCACAGACAACAAAAGACTGTCAAAATCAGGACACTAATATGTGATTTTCCTGATTTTAACAGTCTTTTATAAAATTTCCAAATTACCTGTAACCACCCGGCAGTTTAACCGAATCAAGTAAGTCCCCTGCGGAGGTTGCGAAAAGCAATAAGCAGTGGGTGGGGACTTGCTTGTATCAGGAGGAGTGCAAGCTCCTTCTGATAAACTGCGTAGCAGTTATTCGGTGTAGAGCTGCGTAGCGAAGCGGATGATTTTATCCGCTTGACTTTTGAAAATATGGAACCGTCACGATTATTTTACAGTTCCTATCTTATTTAACGGCCAGTAACGAACTGCTACTTCTGCCTCTATTGCATCTTCCTCTACAAACGGATTTTGCCAGTATCTGGAATCCATACTGTGGTTTCTGTTATCTCCTAACATGAAATAACATCCCTCCGGAACTGTATACGGTCCAAAGCTTCCTTCCGGTGTTTCCGGACAAAAGCTGTCATCCAGCGGTTCTTCGGAATCATTGATATACACTTTTCCATCTACAATGTTTACTGTTTCTCCCGGAAGACCAATTACTCGTTTTACAAAAAGCTGAGATGGATCATCCGGATATTTAAATATTACAATATCAAATCTCTCCGGATCATCTTTTATATATGCCAGACGATTTCCAAATACTCTGTCACCTGTCATAATTGTTTCTTCCATAGAACCTGACGGCACTCGTGCATTAATATATACAAAGTGTCCCAACAGAAACGCTATAACAAAGACTGCAATGATAATCTTTGCATAGTCCCACAACTCCCTCCACACAGACCTGCTTTCGTCTGACTGTTCTGTCTGGTTTTTTTCCTCATTTTCCATTTTTCGTCATACCTCCAGAAATTTATATCACAGCATCATTTGATGATATCAGGGGCAAAATACTTTTAAACCTAACCTCATTTACTGTTATCAGAATAATAACTATTTCGCAAATAACGCATTAAACATAGTTTATCACATCTGATAGTTATTCACCACTTAATTTTTTATAAAATTTTGTCACTATTTGATTCTTGGATAATCTTGTCGGCACATTATGTTTCACGTGAAACAAACATATTGTATTCCTGTAGTAATTCCACAATTTAACCGAATCAAGTAAGTCCCCTGCGAAGGTTACGAAAAGCAATAAGCAGTGGGTGGGGACTTGCTTGTATCAGGAGAAGTGTAAACTCCTTCTGATAAACTGCAAAGCAGTTATTCGGTGTAGAGCTGCGTAGCGAAGCGGATGTTTTTATCCGCTTGACCCGAGTCAAGCAAATCTACTGCAGCACAATTATTCTATGTAGAGCTGCGTAGCAAAATGGATGATTTTATCCGTTTAACCAAAAGTTTTTATAATATCAGGAAATGGGTACTATGTTTCACGTGAAACATAGTACCCATTTCTCACTGACAGATTATATTTCCTGCTGGTAATATTCCAGAAAATCTCTGATTTTGCCGGCTGCTTCTTTTAATACTTCTATTCTTGGTAAATAAACCACTCTGAAGTGATCCGGCTGATGCCAGTTAAATCCACCGCCATGTACAAGCAGAATCTTCTTCTCTTTTAATAAATCTAATGCAAATTTCTCATCATTTACGATATTAAATTTCTTTGTATCAATCTTAGGGAACATATAAAATGCAGCTTTCGGTTTCACAGCGGTAATTCCCGGAATATCTGTCAGCGCATTATAAATAAATTCTCTCTGCTCATAAATACGTCCACCAGGAACAATATAACTCTCCACACTCTGATGTCCGCCCAATGCAGTCTGAACAATTGACTGCGCCGGTACATTAGAACAAAGTCTCATATTAGAAAGCATCTTGATTCCTTCTATATAATCTTTTGCAACTGCCTTATTGCCACTGAGAATCATCCATCCGATTCTAAAGCCCGCGATCATATGTGATTTGGATAAACCGCTGAATGTTACACAGAATAAATCCGGAGCCATTGAAGCAATGGAAATATGTTCTGCTCCGTCCATTACAAGACGGTCATAGATTTCATCAGAGAAAATGATCAGATGATGTTCTCTGGCAATATCTACTATCTGTTGTAATACCTCTCTCGGATACAACGCACCAGTCGGATTATTCGGATTTATAATAACGATTGCTTTTGTTCTGCTGGTAATTTTCTTTCTGATATCATCCATATCCGGATACCATTCTGCCTGCTCATCACAAATATAATGTACTGCTTTTCCACCAGCTAAAGTTGCACATGCAGTCCACAACGGATAATCCGGAGATGGAATCAAAATCTCATCTCCATTATCCAACAGAGCTGACATACAGAGATTAATCAGTTCACTGACACCGTTTCCTGTATAAATATCCTCAATTGATACATTAGGGAGCTTTTTCAACTGTGCATACTGCATGATTGCTTTTCTGGCAGAAAACAAACCTTTTGCAGGAGAATATCCCTCACACTCTGTCAGCTGCTGTCTCATATCATAAATCACTTCGTCCGGTGTTCTGAATCCAAATGGTGCCGGATTTCCGATATTCAGTTTCAAAACCTGAGTTCCTGCGTTTTCCATACGTGCAGCTTCTTCTACAACCGGTCCTCTTACATCATATAATACGTTGTTTAATTTAGATGATTTTTTAAATTCACGAACCTGTACTTCCTCAACTGTCTCCCTGGTATTTTCTTTCATATTATTATAATTGTAATCAAATTTCATATTTTCCATTTGAATTCCTGCCTCATTTGTCTCTTTCTTTAAAGTGTCTACAGATACCTCGGTTCCTTTCAGCCATTCAGTTTCTACTCCTAATGTTGTCGCCAGAAAATTAAGAATTTCTGATCTGGGAGTTGTTTTTCCACTCAGATACTGGCTCACATGACTCTTTCCAAGTTTCACGCCCTGCTCTGCCGCCTTTTTTACAAGGTCGATCTGCTTCATATTCTTCTGTTCCATTGCTTGTTTTAATCGTTCAGCAAATATATTATTCATAAATACTATCTCCGTTCTCTGTAAAAAACAAATTACATTGTTATAATCAATGGTTATTGTTATATTTCTTAATTCTTTCGCATATATGTTATAGAAAGAACAGATATATTATATTGTTTATGCGGAATCAAAATACATTCAGACATACAAACATTAATTAAGTTCAAATGTATTTCTTTCAGCATCATACACGAATATATGTTCTGTTCATTTTTAAACCCTGCATTTTATCAGCTTTTTCAAGTTTTTTTCTTTGCTATTATACTATAATTGAACTAATAATTCAACGGTAAATTTTATTATTTTCAATTTCA
>OIBU01000251.1_pt1 | contig 19436 bp, 17 predicted proteins | sample 1581111 | NCBI WGS metagenome assembly OIBU01 (sample SAMEA3882508, study PRJEB24775) | human gut metagenome | biome: human-associated habitat; feature: intestine environment; material: feces | place: Netherlands | collected 2009/2010 | reverse complement strand
CCAACAGGCTGATGGAATTGCAGAAGTCGGAGATAATTCAGCAGTGAAACGGTACAGCGTTAAAGTGGGTGGAGAAACATATACAATGATTGTTTCTGGGGGAATGCAGCCAGTCAATCAGGCTCTTGAAATATTATATCAGATACTGCCGTATATCCTTGGAATCGCTATTATAGTTTCCATATTGTTTGCACTGGGGGCATCCCTTTATTTGACATTTCCGATCGTTAGGTTAAGTCAACTGGCTCAAAATATGGCTGCGCTTGATTTTGACAGTTCCTATCAGGGGAAAAGAACAGATGAAGTAGGAGTATTAGGGGAAAGCTTGAATGAGCTTTCCAAAAACCTCTCACGAGCATTGGAAGAACTGAAGAGTGCAAATGAAAAGCTTAAGTCAGATATCGAAATGGAACGCAAGATAGAGAAAAAGAGAATTGCATTTTTTTCAGCAGTGTCCCATGAACTGAAAACACCGATTACAATATTGAAAGGGCACTTGTCCGGAATGCTGCAGGGAGTAGGGGAATACAGGGACAGAAATTACTATTTGCAGCGGTCACTGGAAACCACAGAAAAAATGGAAGACATGGTAAAGGAACTTCTGACTGTTTCACGGATCGAGAATAACAAATTTATTACACAAAAGACCGATATAGCAGAACAGCTCCGCTTGCAGATTGCTGATATGGCTGAACTGATAGAAAATAAAAAACTGGAACTGCAAGTGGAGATCCCAGAACATTTGTATGCAGATGTGAATCCGGTGATGATGGACAAAGTTTTTTCTAACCTTCTGCTTAATGCCATCCGTTATACGCCGGAAGAAAAAGGAAATCATATCAGAGTTTTGCTGAAACCGGGAACAGATACCGAGACGGTATATTGCCAGATTGAAAATACCGGGGTGTTTATTCCGGAAGAAGCATTAGTCCATTTGTTTGAAGCATTTTATCGTGTGGAACAGTCCCGTAACCGCCAGACTGGTGGAAGCGGATTGGGTCTTTATATTGTAAAAATGATCTTGGACCAGCATGGAGCAAGCTATCGTATGGGTAATACATGTGATGGGGTTTGTTTTTCCTTTTCTCTATAAATCACACACGAATCACATATAAACTCCAATTACATTACAAAATTCAATGGTATGGTATGGACATAATAAAAAATGTAAAGGAGTTGGATGTACAATGAAAAGAAAAATTGCAGCTTTATTAATGGGAACTACCTTATCTGTGGCAGTATGCGGCTACAGTGTGCAGGCAATGACTTACGGATATGATATGGGAGGAAAGGTATTTATCTCCGAAGATTCTTCATCTTCCAATCTGACAGAGGAAGAAAAGGAAAAATTATCCGACTGGCATAAGGAAGAAATGCGTAATGAACTTGCTTATCTTGAATGCTACGGTGTTACTTATGATGCAGACAGTGATACACTGTATTATCAGGGGAAAACCGTAAGATGGCTGATTGACCGACAGCTTGAGGATACTTATAAGTCGATCCAGATGCCGGAAGGTGAAATTGATGTCTATACGGTAAGGGAAGACGATTACAGATTAACGGGCGTTCGGATTGCTACACAGGAAGAATATGACCAGCGGACAAAGGAAATGGAAGCGTTGGAAGCAGCGGCTGGAAAAGAATCATCTTATGAACAAGAAGCTGTGGATACAGAAACGGGAAGTAGTATTCATATGTTTGCTTACGATGAGGAAACAGTAACGGAAGCCAATGATGGGTCAGCGACGGAAACAGCAGTAGTGACAGAAGATGTGGTGTCAAATTATGCGGAACAGAAGGATACAGTTGAAAATGCAGTGGAAACAGCAGAGGGTACCTGTGTAGTAGGAGATAATCTTAATTCAGAAATAAAGATTCAGGAATATAAGCAGAATGGCATAGACCTCGATTCTGCGACAGGTAGCTGGATGTGGCATGGAAAAGAAGTTCATTTACTAATGGACGAGGATGGAAGTTTTTACCAGAATGGAAGCAAGGAGGCAAAAGATAATAAGATATATCTGATAGTGAAACGGGAAGATGATGGCAGGATTAAAACTGTGAGACAGATTACAATGGAAGAAGTTATGGCACGTATAGCGCATTTGAATTAGAAATTAGATATAAACGTTTGCAAGGTGAAGCATATTGGGAAAATGTTGATTTTGACATTTGAGGATCATGAAGAGAACATGATTGACTGGATTGTGTCATGTTTAGGCATAGGTGTAAAGTCTTTTCAGATTCAGAATACTAAAACGGAAAAATTAAAATTTCGAGATCTAAGAATAGATTTTAGTTGTCGTAAGGTTATAAAAAATAATAGACAAGAATGCACCACAGCTGCGGCTGTGGTGCGAGTTTTAGGTGGAATATTTCTGGAAGTTCACATTTGGGGCTGGTGGACCGCGCAAAGTGCTATTTGATTGAGAAAAAATTCTAGAATAAGAATTTACACCGACTCATAATTATGATACAATTATAGCACAAGAAAGAGAGGTGTTCATTATGCCAACAATTATGCCGATTAGAGATTTAAGAAAAACCAGTGAAATATCGGAACTGGCACATAAAAAGCAGGAACCAATATTTATTACGAAAAATGGATATAGTGACTTAGTTGTAATGAGTTCAGAGCTGTATGAACGTTTTGCCCAGACAAACAAGATTGATCAGGCAATTTATGAAGCAGAACAGGAAGTAACAGAAGGAGCAGAGCCGATTTCATTAGAAAGTGCAATGGAACAGCTCAACAAGAAATATTATGGATAAATATGAGATAATGCTGTATCCAAGAGCGTACCGGGATATTCATGATATTTATGCTTATATTGCACTTGAAAAATTGTCACCTGAAACTGCAAAAGAACAGACGGATCGGATTTGGCAGGCAATAAAAAAGCTGGAACTGTTTCCAAAATCGCACCAGGACCGTCTGGTAGGCCGCTATGCCGGAAAAGAATATAAATAGCTGATCATTGACAATTATATTGCTATTTTTAAAGTTGATGAAAACAAGAAAAAAGTATTTGTATTGACAGTGCAATATCAGGGAAGGCAGATGTAAACGAAAGGGTTGAACTGCTGTACAAAATAACATTTAAGAATGATAGTCAGATATAAAAAGGACACAGACAGTCAAGTTTCGATTGCCTGTGTCTTGTTTTGTAAAAATAAAAAATTTTTGAAAGCAAATTCCCATATTTTAAGTCTAATAGTTATAAAAACAAAAAGGGGGAATAAAATGGAGGCTTTGGTAACAGCTGCTAAAAATGGAGATAAAGAAGCGTTCGTTCAGCTGATCCGGATAAATAAGCAGAGCATGTATAAAGCTGCCTGGGTTTATCTTCGGAACGAACAGGACATTGCAGATGCACTGCAAAATACGATCCTGTCCTGTTATGAAAAGATACAGGGATTAAGGGAAGTGAAATATTTTAAAACCTGGCTGATGCGGATTCTGATAAATGAATGCAAAGACATTCTCCGTCAAAAGAACCATGACGCGGAACTGGATAATTTCTCAGAAGGTGTACAGTGTGAAGATCTGGATCTCTGCGAATGGAAACAATTGCTTTTATGTCTGGATGAAGAAAGCCGGAAAATCGTGGAACTCTATTATTTTGATGAATTTTCCGTAAAGGAAATTGGTAATCTTCTTGAAATGAACAGCAATACCGTATCAACCAAACTTTCCCGGGCAAGAGCAAAATTAAAAAAGGTGATCAGGAGGTGAAGACTATGGATGAAAAAGAAATCAGAAAAATTTTAAAAGAAGAAACTGTGATACCGGACAATATTGATAAAGCTATGGAAGATGTTCTGAAGGGAATTTTGGATTCTCCAGATGAGAGAATGAGCAGCACGAAGAATCTAATTGTAAAATCAGATAAAGGAAGATCAAAAAATTCAGGGAATAAGAAAAAAATAATCCGGATTCTTCTTCCTGTGGCTGCTGTATTAGGCGTCAGCACCGGCGTACTTGCAACAAAACTTGGATGGCTTCACAAAGAACTGGAGCAGCAGGGGGTTACAGAACAGGAAGCTGTTCAAATGGTTGTCACAGAACCTGATTCAACTGCAGAAAATGTGGAAGATGTGACTTCTTATCATATAACGCCAAAGGAGAGGGATTGGAACCAGTCTATGCTGTCTGTTACAGAAGCGTATTTTGATGGCAGCGGTTTCAGCTTTCTTGGAGATCCTTCCGGGGCGGTGGAGAATTATACGCTCAGCTGCCGTGACCATGCGACAGTGAATGGAGAAGATGCACTTGCAACTTTGAATAAGATAGACGGGGAAGATCTCTATTATGGACATATTACCCTGTATGATGATGCTTTGACAGAGAAAATATTAAATGAAGATTCCCAGGTAGAGGTTTCCATGACCATTCAGGCATATCCGGATTATAACGGCAGGATCTATTACACCTGGAAAGATGATGAAGCTTTCAGAAAGATTTTTAAAACTGGTTCTTTTACAGATTCAGAAGGAATGCTGGCTTATGCACTGCCTGCGGAGGATGCTTACAGAGGATATACGCCGCAGACCCTTACAGTAACCCTTCCGTTAAATGATGAAGTACGGGATATTATAGAAAAATACAGAAAAGAAGGAAAGATGCAGGCGGAAGATACTGGTGTAGAACCCATTTCGGATTCTACGGAAGAGAGTACACAGGAAACAACAGACTCAGAAAATCCTTCAGATGCTACGGGAGCGAATGAGAAATATGATCCGGAAACAGCAGTATGTAAGAAAATCAATCAGCAACATGACGGAGGGATATGATTATTACGATACAGAGATTCTGTTGAATGGGATCCCGGTGGGCGGGCTTTCTCAGCATGGTTATCTGGAAACTGCAGGCTTTGGCCCTGCGCCTGAAGACTGTTATTTCAACATACCGATTCCGCTTCAGTTGAAAGTGGAAGAAACAGTTACTATGCTTCCAATGGAAGAAATTATGAAGTCAGTGGAACAATATGTAAAAGAAGGCAAAATTGGTCTCTTCACGGAACAGGACACTGCGGAGGAAACAGAATCCACCACGATTCCAGTTACAAAAATCTGTCTGGAATACTATATTGATGAAACCGCAGACGGAATCACATACAGACCTGTCTGGAGCTTTCGCTGCCCTTACCAGTGGAAAGATTCCCCGGACGAACAGGAACTGTTTTACATAGACGGGGAAACGGGGGCACTGATTCGTGATGCGTTTGGCTGGTAGGTATGAAAAAAAGAGCCGGATCCATTCCGAATTAGAATAAGTTCAGAACCCCCAGTTTATTCAGTAAGTTGCGTCAAATTTGCGTAAGCTTTATGAGCAGAACCGCGCAAATCCATATAAATAAAGCCTGTTCACAAATACTTCGCAAAGCAGATGGGTAAATAATCCATTAACTTAAGTTTTCTTTCTATTATTTTAATAAGTCTGAATTTAAGTATTTAAAGGCCCTGAAAGCCTTATAAACACTACGTTTCACAGTGATTATAAGGTTTTCGGGGCTTTTTTTGTATTTTTCTAAAAATCTGCCTGTTGAGGACAAATATATTGCATTTTCATCCATATTCTCTTACAATTACAAGTAGAATAAATAACGAAAACAGAATTGGAAAATGGATTTAAAATGCAGAACACTTTTGAAAAAAACTGCCTGGCCCGGAGAGGGAATGCAGCTGCTGAAAAATATGGGGTTTAAAACAGCTGCCATGGCATTGCGTGATGATTCTGTGGGAATTGACAACCAGACACTTCAAGCAGAAGAGAAGCTGGCTATTGTTCTCGGAACAGAGGGAGACGGGCTTTCCTCACAGACGATTGCAGATTGCGATTATACAGTGAAAATTCCCATGTCTCACGGTGTGGATTCCTTAAATGTGGCTGCCGCAAGTGCAGTGGCATTCTGGGAACTTGGGTATATTAACAGACGGAAATAATTGTGTATATAGAAATCGCTTTCAGGATAGAGTTAAAACAGAGATGCAGGATAGAGTTAAAGCGGGGACGCAAGACAAATGAAAGATAATAACTATAAGCAAAAAGGAGGCTGCAGGTTATGAGTGATCAGATATTTCGGAAAAAAAGTCTGGACCGGATTTCCTCCCCGGAGCAGCTGAACGATTATATCCGGGTGGCAAACCCGGGCATATGGATGATTCTGGCGGCTGTCATCATACTGCTGGCCGGGGTGTGCGTGTGGGGGATATTCGGTCATCTTGATACAAAAACAGAGACTGTGGGAACTGCAAAAGCAGGAAAAATCACATGTTATATAAAAGAAACAGATATCCGGAATGTCAAAAAAGGAACTCCAGTGTATATAGATGGGAAAGAATATGAAATTGCGGAGATATCCGAAATCCCTGTGAAGCTAAAAGAGGAACAGTTGGAAAGTGCTGCTTTTGCAGTGGATGAAAGCGTATACACAGCAACCATCCATACAGGGCTGGCAGACGGAATCTACAAGGTAGAGCTTGTTACGAACCGGGTGTCACCTATGTCATTTGTAATAAATTGAGGTGACCATAATGAGTGCTGAGAAAAAAGTAAAACAGCCGATCACAAAAGGGGTGGCGAAGGTTCCTGTAGTCATGCAGATGGAGGCTCTGGAATGCGGTGCAGCAAGTCTTGCCATGATACTCGCCTACTATGGGAAATGGATCCCGCTGGAGCAGGTTCGCTTCGAATGCGGCGTATCCCGTGACGGTTCCAGTGCAAAAAACGTACTGAAAGCTGCAAGAAGCTATGGGCTTACAGCCAAAGGATACCGCTATGAACCGGAAGATCTGAAGAAAACAGGCCGTTTTCCCTGTATCATCCATTGGAATTTTAATCATTTCGTGGTACTGGATGGCTTTCGAGGAAATAAAGCTGTTATAAATGATCCTGCCAAAGGAACCTATGCGGTTTCAATGGAGGCTTTTGATGAAGCTTTTACCGGAATCAGTCTGCAGTTTGAGCCTTCTGAGAATTTTGAGCCAGGAGGAAAGCCAGCCTCTGTACTTCGTTATGCGAAAAGACGCTTAAAAGGCACAGGCACAGCGATTGCATTTGTTGTCCTTACTACATTGATCTCTTCCTTGATCGGCATTATAAATCCTGCTTTTTCCCGTATTTTTATGGATCGGCTGCTGACCGGAGAGAATCCGGACTGGGTATTTCCTTTTCTCATAGGAATGATTCTCATGGGAGTGGTACAGTTGACTGTTATGTGGATTCAGCAGGTATATTCCCTGAAAATCAATGGAAAGCTGGATATGGTTGGAAATGCCACCTTTATGTGGAAAATACTGAGAATGCCTGTAGAATTTTTTTCACAGCGCATGGCAGGGGATATTCAGGTACGCAAGAATACCAATGCTTCTGTTGCAGAAGGGCTGGTGAATACGTTTGCGCCGCTGGTTTTGAATTCGCTGATGATGATTTTTTATCTGGTGGTTATGATAAGGTACAGTCCTGTTCTTACGCTGATGGGTGTAACCTCTGTATTTCTGAATCTGCTTCTTTCTAACATAATATCGAAAAAAAGGGTAAACATTGCCCGTGTCCAGCTGAAAAATGCAGGCAAACTTGCAGGAGCAGCCGTGGCTGGTATTGAGATGATCGAAACCATTAAGGCTACCGGCGCAGAAAATGGCTTTTTTGAAAAATGGGCAGGTTATCAGGCCGGAGCCAATACAGGAGCAGTAAAATTCCGGAAACTGAACAGTGTGCTGGGACTTCTTCCAGGGCTTATCAGTACTCTGTGCAACACAGCAGTTCTGATGACAGGAGTGTTTTTTGCAATGCAGGGAAGGTTTACTGTGGGTATGATCCTGGCATTTCAAGGCTTTCTGAATTCGTTTATGGCTCCGGCAGCCAGTCTCATCGCAGCAGGTCAGACTTTACAGGAAATGCGTACGGATATGGAGCGTGTCGAGGATGTTATGAATTATCCGGAAGACGTTATATGGGGAAAAGCAGATGGGAAAGAGCCTGAAGCCTGTTTGAAAAATCATTCGGAAAGCCTGTTGCAAACAGAATCCAGTCCGGAAGAGGAGTACAGAAAATTATCCGGTCACATTGAACTGAAAAATGTCACATTCGGCTACTCCAGGCTTGCCCAGCCGCTGATAAGGGATTTCAATTTGTCCCTGAAGCCGGGCAGCAGAGTCGCTTTTGTTGGACCTTCCGGCTGCGGCAAATCCACTTTGTCCAAACTGATATCAGGTCTGTATGCCCCATGGAGCGGCGAAATCCTTTTTGACGGTAAAAAGATATCAGAGATAGACCGGAATGTGTTTACCGGTTCCCTGGCTGTGGTAGATCAGGACATTATCTTGTTTGAGGACACTATAGCGAACAATATTAAAATGTGGGACAATTCCATCGAAGATTTTGAAATGATCCTGGCTGCACGGGATGCACAGCTTCACGATGATATTATGATGCGTGAGGGAGGTTATCAGTACAGGCTGACAGAAGGTGGAAAGGATTTTTCAGGCGGACAGCGCCAGAGAATGGAAATTGCCAGAGTTCTGGCACAGGATCCTACCATTGTTATTCTGGATGAAGCCACCAGTGCACTTGACGCAAAAACAGAATACAATGTGGTGAAATCTATAAAGGACAGAGGTGTTGCCTGTATTGTGGTCGCACACAGACTTTCTACCATCCGGGACTGCGATGAGATCATTGTGCTGGATGAAGGCAGAGTCGTGGAGCGGGGAACACATGAAGAACTTATGAGGGCCGGCGGAATGTACACCATGCTGGTATCAAATGAATAGGAGGCGGAAGCATTGGGCTGGTTTGACGAACAGATAAAACTTAGAAAGCAGAGCGATGACGATGCTTTCGCAGATTCTTTTGTGAAAATGGCAGGTGCCGTTATGGGGGAGAAGGTGCTTGCCTCGCTGAATGACGACCGTATTGTTGCCAAGAATGAAATCGATGAGATCCTGAAATTTTACCATGTAAAAAGCAGGGAGGTTCCGGATTCCATTGAGGATATGAATGAACAGCTGGAATACCTTATGCGCCCCTATGGAATCATGCGCCGCACGGTTTATCTGGAAAAAGGCTGGTATAAGGATGCAATTGGTGCCATGCTGGGCGTTATGAAAGAAACCGGAAAGATCGTAGCTCTTCTTCCCGGAAAAGTGTCTGGTTACAGCTATTATGACATTGAAGCTGGAAAAAGAAGAAAGATAACCCATGGAAATGAAGATTTGTTTGAAAAAGAGGCCCTTGCATTTTATAAACCTTTTCCCATGAAAAAGATGGGAATCCCTTCTCTGGCAAAATACATAATGGAGACACTTTCCGGGGCCGATTACGGGATGATGGTTCTTGCCGCACTTGCAGTGACTTTTGTGGGGATGCTGACACCGAAGATCAACCAGCTTATTTTTTCGGAGGTTCTGCCTTCTGGAAGCATGCAGCTGTTTTTTGCAATTTCGGTTTTTATGGTGTGCACTGCAATAAGCAGCCTGCTTTTTGAGGCAGTAAGTGCGATGGTAACTGCCAGGGTGGAAACGAAGCTGAGCCTGTCTGTAGAGGCTGCAACCATGATGAGGGTAATGTCCCTTCCGGCAGGTTTTTTCAGAAAGTACAGCGCAGGTGAGTTGTCCAGCCGTGCCAGCCAGATCAACTCACTTTGCAATATGCTGGTTTCTACAGTATTTACAACAGGGATTACTTCCGTTTTTTCCCTTATCTATATCTCACAGATTTTTGCGTTTGCACCGGCACTTGTGGCACCGGCGCTGATTATTGTAGCGGTGACGGTTGCGTTTTCTGTTATTTCTTCCCTGGTACAGATGGGAATTTCCAGAAGACAGATGGAGCTTGCAGGAAAAGAAAGTGGAATGACATACGCCATGATCACTGGTGTCCAGAAAATAAAGCTTTCAGGGGCTGAGAAAAGGGCTTTTGCAAGATGGGGAGATTTATATGCCAAAGAAGCAAAACTTAAATATAATCCTCCTGTATTTATTAAAATAAATGCTGTGATCAGTACAGGGATTTCCCTTGCGGGTACTATTGTGATGTATTACGCAGCAATCCGGTCTGGCGTTTCCGTAGCGGATTACTATGCTTTTAATACTGCATACGGCATGGTATCCGGAGCTTTTCTGTCATTGGCAGGAATTGCTCTTACAGTAGCAAGGATAAGGCCTACACTGGAAATGGTAAAGCCGCTTTTTGAGACAGTGCCCGAGGTTTCCAGCGGAAAACAGGTGATTACAGGGATTTCAGGCGGGATCGAGCTGAATCATATATCGTTCCGGTACAATGAAAACATGCCTCTTGTACTGGATGACCTGTCTTTGAAAATCCACCCGGGACAGTATGTGGCAATTGTAGGCCAGACTGGCTGCGGGAAGTCCACCCTTATGCGTCTGCTCCTTGGATTTGAGAAACCTATGAAGGGAGCCGTTTATTATGACGGAAAAGATCTCGATAAAATTGATCTGAAATCGCTCAGGCAGAAGATTGGCGTAGTCATGCAGAATGGTAAGCTTTTTCAGGGGGATATTTATTCCAATATTGTGATCTCGGCGCCATGGCTGACACAGAAGGATGCCTGGGAGGCAGCAGAACTGGCGGGTATTGCAGAGGATATCCGGAAAATGCCTATGGGAATGAATACAATGATTTCTGAAGGCTCCGGCGGAATTTCCGGAGGACAGAAGCAGAGACTGATGATCGCCCGAGCTATTGCACAAAAACCCAGGCTGCTTATGCTTGATGAAGCCACCAGTGCCCTTGACAATCTGACCCAGAAAAAAGTGTCAGAAGCCCTGGATGGTCTGAAGTGTACCAGAATTGTAATCGCCCATCGGCTTTCTACTATTAAACAGTGTGACAGAATTCTTGTGCTGGATAAAGGGAAAATCATTGAAGATGGAAAATATGAAGAACTGTTAGAGAAAAACGGCTTTTTTGCAGAACTGGTAAAACGGCAGCGTCTGGATGCGCTGTAATAAAAAGAGATAAGGGGATATTTTATGCGATATATACTTGATTCCCGGATTGCCTTACGCTCCTGGCAGCAGGTTCCCTATGCATATTACCGGAAGGGAAGTCCATATGCCAAAGGGCTGAAAAAAGAAGAATTTGAGCTTTTGCGTTCCTGCGACGGAAAAAGGGAGCAGGAGGCGGATGATTTATTGGAAACTATGGCAGCCAGAGGCTTTATTCATCCCTGCAGAGGGGAAGAGAATCTGACAGACTGGCAGAAATACAGACATTGCGAGAATCGGTATTTTCCAAAAGTAAACTGGATGATAACCGGGAAGTGTAACTATAATTGTCTTCATTGCTTTAATGCAGCTGACAATGCCCCATCCATGAGCGAGTGGTTCCTGAAGGAAGCAGAAAAATTTCTGGATGAGGCGAGGGAATGTGGGGTAAATGCATTTACTATCACAGGCGGGGAGCCGATGCTTCACAGGAATTTTATGGACATCCTGACGGGAATTTATGAAAGAGGAATGTATGTAGAAGAGATCAATACCAACGGCTATTTTCTCAGGCAGGAAGTGTTGAACCAGATGAAGGAAAGAGGAATCCGTCCTTTAATGAAGATCTCTTTTGACGGAATCGGACATCATGACTGGCTTCGTGGACGAAAAGGAGCTGAGGAGGATGCAATCCGGGCCATCCGTTTGTGCAGGGCAAATGATTTTCCAGTAATGATTCAGACAAATGTGCACAGACACAATCTGGATACGCTTCTGGAAACAGCGAAGCTTATGGACAGCCTTGGGGTGTGGAAAATGCGCATCATCCGCACATCGGAGGCCCCAAGGTGGAAGGAAAATGCAGGTGATGCTGCTCTGGGACTGACGGAATATTATGACAGAATGCTGGAATTTGCCAGTGCATATATGAAAACGGGCTGCAGAATGGATGTGATCATCTGGCAGTTTTTGCGTCTGTATCCTGTATCTGGCAGTTATGGGATGATTCCTGTTTTGTACCGGGAAAAGGAATACAGGGATTCGCTTCCAGTATGCAAGGGGGTCAGAGGCATGGTGGCAGTTGCAGCCAATGGAAATATATTTCCCTGTCATCAGCTGTCTGGCACCTACGAACTGAATGGGGATATCCCTGGCAATGTGAAAAAGGAATCTCTGAAGCATCTGCTAAGTGCCAGCCAGTATCTGTGTGAGGTATGTACGACTGTGGACAAAATCCGGGAGCACGACAGAAAATGCAGAAATTGTAAGTATTTCAAATACTGTGCGGGAGGATGCCGGGCACTGGCAATTGTGCTGACCGGGGACAAACTGGGGGCAGATCCCTCCAAATGTGTGTTTTTCGGACAGGGATATTATGAGAAAACTGTCAGTGCATTGCAGGAATATGAGAATTATACGGAAATTGCTTATAATCCGGGTACTGATATTTAATGGAAATTTAGAGCACATTTTTTCAGGCATGATGCAGACTGCAGATACATATGGAGTGGACCTGCCGGGGAAAAGGTGGCTGTAAATCTAATATAATTTTAAGGAGGATTTGACTATGGCAGAGAACAAAATGACAAAGGAAGTTTTAAAAGCTGCAAAGGGAACCGGATCTGTGGAAGAACTTCAGAAACTGGCGAAGGAAAACGGCATGGAGCTTGATGCTGCACAGGCAGAAGAAATGTATGCCAGATTACACCCGGTAACCCAGGAACTTTCAGATGATGAGCTGGACAATGTAACAGGCGGTGATTCCTGCGACGTAGGATACAGCTGCCCGAAATGCGGAAGTACGGAGGCTTCTTCCAGAGAGCCGCTTTATGGCTGCACCTATGTAACCTGCGCCTGCTGCGGTGCAACCTACTGGGATCCTACTTCCACCAAAACACAGAATTAATTGATTTTGGATGGAGGGATATTTTTGATGGAAGACGAAATAACAAAAAGAGAGCTTTCAGATGATGAGTTGGACAATGTGTCCGGTGGAGGATGCGAGGAGAATGCGCGAAACTGCTGTCCACAATGTGGGAGTACAGAAGCGAAAACAATTTTCAGTAGAGAAGACGGTTCTCTGGTTGAATGCGCTGTTTGTGGTACGGGGTACTGGAAAATTTAAAGCGCATTCCCAAAGTCCCTGGCTCGCAGCCTTTTAGTGGAAAATCCCGCAGTCCGTATTGATGATAACGGATTGCGGGATTTTTTATAAAAAAGATACTTTAATATTGCTCTTTACAATAGGTATAATTATTTTAAATATGTTTAACATTGGCAATACACAGAATTTAACATAGACAGCTATAATATCTTTCAGAAAAGGAAAAAAGAATGATATTTTTGAGTTGCTGCGAAGTAATCGAACAGTAACGCTTTTTAAGGCAAGGAGGCTTCTTTTATGAGAAAGATATTACAGAGAAATGAGAAAGTGGAGCTTAACAGTTTTATAGATGAATTTGTAAAGGCAAGACAGAAATACTTTACACCAGGTCAGGAATGGCTGGAAGCAGAGCTGGCGGAGGAAAAGATTAGCGTGTATATGGATAAAGCACAGCTGGAAAAAGATCTGGATGAGCTTGTAAAGACCAGTTTGATGTATGGCAAGGTACGGAATCTGGAAATGAAGATTCAGGTGAAAAAGACTGCAGATGGTGCTGGAATCTGTTTCTCGGATAATGGTGTTGGAAACTGGAGAAATAAGAGTATCTGTGTAACAGGAAAGCCTGGCAGAGGCCTGGAAACAAAGAAAATCTGGGGCGTGCAGGTTGCCTGAGTGTCAGTTTATTAATGGTTTGAAAAAGGTTTTTTGCAAGACAAGTCAATATGGAAATCAGATCGCAGAGGATTATGAAAATACAGGATTTCTGCGGTCTGTTTTTATAGTATGTAGCATAAAAAAACGGCAGCCCGGAAATTCCCGGGCTGCCGTAAATTTTTCAAATATGCTTTAGAGCCTGTTTGAAAGATCAGATGTTCAGAAGATCGCTGAATACCTTAAGAGCACCGTCTGTATTGTGTGCAAGTACACGTTTCGCAAGAACTTTACCAAGCTGAACGCCTTCCTGGTCGAAGCTGTTCAGATTCCATACGAAGCCCTGGAACATGATCTTGTTCTCAAAGTGAGCAAGCAATGCACCAAGGGAAGCAGGGGTAAGCTGCTGACCGATGATAATGCTGGACGGACGTTTACCCTTGAAGTTCTTGTTCAGGTTCTCATCCTCTTTACCGCAGGCAAATGCAACAATCTGAGCTGCCACGTTAGCGCAGAGCTTCTGCTGGCTGGTGCTGTTCTCAATGTCAACATCTACGCCAAGCTGGCTGTTCTTAAAGCCGATGAACTGAAGCGGGACAATGTCAGAGCCCTGATGCAATAACTGATAGAAGGAATGCTGACCGTTGGTTCCTGGCTCTCCGAAGATAACCGGACCTGTTACGTAGTTAACCGGCTCGCCGAAACGGTTTACGGTTTTACCATTGGACTCCATGTCACACTGCTGAAGGTGTGCCGGGAAGCGGCTTAATGCCTGTGAATATGGAAGAACAGCTGTGGAAGGATATCCCTGCACATTTCTCTCATAGATACCGATAAGGGCATCCAGCATATCTGGGTTCTTCATAAGGTCACGGTTTGTTGCAAGCTGATCCTCAGCTGCAGCACCTTCAAGGAGCTGAGCAAATACTTCCGGTCCGAATGCCAGGGAAAGGATTGCTCCGCCTACGCCGGAAACAGAAGAGTAACGGCCTCCGATGTAGTCATCCATGAAGATGGCGGTAAGATAATCTTCACTCTTTGCAAGAGGGGAAGTCTCACTTGTAACGGCAAGCATGTGTTTGGAAGGATTCAGACCTGCTTTTGTCAGGGCATCCTTTACAAATGCTTCGTTGGTCAGTGTCTCAAGGGTTGTACCGGATTTGGATACAACGATGAATAAGGAGTGTGCAAGGTCTACAGAAGCAAGTACTGCAGCTGCATCATCCGGGTCAACGTTGCTGATGAACTTCGCTTCCATCTTGAATGTGTTATTGGCCTTCGCCCAGTTCTCCAGTGCGATGTAAAGAGCACGGGGACCAAGGTCACTTCCGCCGATACCAATCTGAACGACTGTGGTGAATTTCTCACCAGCTTCGTTGGTGATCTCACCAGCATGAACCTTATTTGCAAAATCAGCAGCTTTTTTCTGCTGGGCAACGTAGAATTCACGTTTGTCTACACCATCTACAACAACCGGGTTACCAAGCTGCTTACGTGCAAGGTGATGAAGAACCATACGGTTCTCTCCGGTGTTGATCACTGCACCATTATATAATTCCTGAAATTTGTCGATCAGCTGTGCCTCGTCAGCCAGTTTCGCAAGTGCGGATAAAACGGTTTCGTCTACTTCTTTGGCTGCATAGTTGTAAGAAAGACCAGCTGCCATTGGTGTACTATAATCAGCTACACGCTTGCCACCTTCTTCACCAGACAGAGCTGCCGCAATGTCTACGTGATTCTTAAGCTCTTTCAGTTTGCCAAAAGAATCAAGTGTGTCAAGATTTTTCCATGTTGCCATAATATAATTCCTCCTTTAAATGGTTGAGACTATAGTTGCTGTTCAAAGCTTGTTCAGCAACGGATTATGCTCTCAAAGGAGTCTCACTGTGAGACCCGTATCGAAATCATTATACTGAAAAATTTATAGAATTTCAATGCAAGGATGAAGATTCATGAAAAATTAACATTAATATAAGAAAGAATGGGGCTGATATGAAAAAAAGAACATAAAAGCTGGAGAAAAAGAGGGGATAGAAGTAAAAAAACAGCCGACAGAAGCTGAAAAATGTTTCTGTCGGCTGTTTGAACGGACCTTTGCACTAGAGCGTGTTTGAAAAATCATTCCCGCAATCTGCACGCCCCACTTTGCGGGAGATTTCACCCGAATTCGGTTGCCGTAGCCCGCTACGGCGCCCTCATCCGAGCGAAATCTCCCACAAATTGTGACGCACATCTTGCAGAAAGCCTTTTTCAAACACGCTCTAGGTTTCTGCATTGGTCAAGTTGAATGTGAGGGATGGATTACTCCTGTGTAATTCCGGTTACTTCATAGCCAGCGTCTTTGATTACCTGGCGGATTTTGTCCTCGTCCACTTTCTCTGGTGCTGAGAAAATAGTAGTTCCGGCATCATGAGAGGATATAACATCCTGTACCCCAAATGCTTCCTGGATTGCTTTGTTTACGTGTGCTTCGCAATGTCCGCACATCATTCCTGTTACATTAACTGTCACTTTTACCATGGTATTATTCTCCTTTTTGTTAGTATTGTTATTAATATCGCTGCATTCGTTCAAAAGCTTGCAGCTGTTATTAATCGTTTGTTCTGCATCTGAAGTTTTATCTGCATTGAATGATTTTGAGAAAACAGCAGATAATGCTTCAGAGAAATCAGCAATATTTCCAGAATTGGATTCTATGGAAACCGGATTCTTGACTTTTTTATCTTTAACTGCGTCATGAATTTTAAACAGGTTTAGCCTCAACGCGTTGGTAACTACACAGAAGCTGGAAAGGCTCATGGCAGCAGCGCCGAACATCGGGTTCAAGGTCCATCCGAAAATTGGAATCCATACGCCGGCAGCCAGCGGAATACCAATTACATTGTAGAAGAACGCCCAGAAGAGATTCTCGTGGATGTTGCGAAGAGTAGCGCGGCTCATACGGATAGCAGCTGGCACGTCGGAAAGCTGGCTTTTCATAAGGACAATATCTGCTGCGTCGATGGCTATATCCGTTCCGGCACCGATGGCAATACCAATATCTGCTCTGGTAAGGGCTGGTGCGTCGTTGATTCCGTCGCCAACCATGGCAACCTTGCCTTTTTCCTTCAGGGAGCGGATGACGCTCTCTTTTCCATCTGGAAGGACGCCTGCAATAACCTGGTCAACACCTGCCTGTGCGCCAATAGCTCTGGCAGTGCGCTCGTTGTCGCCGGTAAGCATAACTACCTGGATACCCATATTCTGAAGCTCTTTGACCGCCTGTGCACTGTCCGGTTTGATTACATCAGCAACTGCAATGATTCCAAGAAGTTTTCCATCTTTTGCGAAAAGAAGAGGAGTTTTTCCTGCTTCGGCAAGCTTCTCGGCCTGGTTCATAAGAGACGGAGAGACAGCTGCCAGAGTGTTGATGTATTTCATGCTTCCGCCGATAAGCGTGGAAGCGCCAAGCTTCGCAGAGAGTCCATTGCCGGGAAGAGCCTGGAATTCTGTGACTTCCTGGGCTGTAAGACCAAGGCTTGCAGCTTTTTCCAGAATGGCTTTCGCAAGAGGGTGCTCGCTCTTTTTTTCAAGGGCGTAGGCAAGGGTGAGAAGATCGTTCTCAGATACGTCGTCTGCAGGGAGAATGTCAGTAACCTCCGGCTGACCGTTTGTGATGGTTCCGGTTTTGTCAAGGGCTACGATCTGAACCTTTCCGGCTTCCTCAAGGGAGACGGCTGTTTTGAAAAGGATACCGTTTTTGGCACCCATTCCGTTTCCAACCATAATGGCAACCGGAGTGGCAAGACCAAGGGCGCATGGGCAGCTGATGACCAGAACGGAAATTCCTCTTGCCAGGGCGTAGCCAGCCTCATGACCGGTAAGCAGCCAGACAATAGTTGTTATAATTGCAATGGTGATAACAGCAGGTACGAAAACACTGGAAACACGGTCTGCGATTTTTGCAATAGGAGCTTTGGTGGCTGCAGCATCACTGACCATTTTGATGATCTGGGAGAGGGTGGTGTCTTCGCCAACGCGGGTAGCTTCACATTTGATGAAACCAGACTGGTTGACTGTGGCTGCGGAGACAAGATCTCCGGCAGCTTTGTCAACAGGGATACTCTCACCTGTAAGGGCAGATTCGTTGACTGCACTGGAGCCTTCGATAATCACACCATCCACCGGGATGTTTTCACCAGGGCGAACAACAAAGGTGTCACCTTTTACAACCTGGTCAATGGGAACGGTGGCTTCCTGGCCGTTTCGGATGACAACGGCAGTCTTGGGAGCAAGCTTCATAAGACCTTTTAAGGCATCCGTGGTCTTGCCCTTGGAACGGGCTTCCAGCATTTTTCCAACGGTGATCAGGGTCAGGATCATAGCGGCAGATTCGAAATAGAATTCCATCATGTAGTGCATGACAAGTTCGGAATTGCCGTCAACCTGGGCTCTGGTCATGGCGAACAGGGCGTAGACACTCCATACAAAGGAGGCCATGGAGCCGAGAGCTACCAGGGTATCCATGTTTGGAGAGCGGTGCCACAGACTCCTGAAGCCACTGATGAAAAATTTCTGATTGATGACCATGACGATTCCTGCAAGAAGCAGCTGTACAAGTCCCATGGCGATATGGTTGCCATCAAACCAGGCTGGCAGCGGCCATCCCCACATCATGTGTCCCATGGAAAAGTACATCAGCACCAGAAGAAAACCTACTGAGGCAATAAGCCGTTTCCTGAGGAGTGGCGTTTCGTGATCTTCCAAGGCTTTCTCAGCATCGGAAACGGATTCCGTCTGACCGGAAGCACCCTTCAGGCTGCAGCCGTATCCGGCTTCTTCTACAGCTGAGACAATGGCAGAGGCTGAGGCAGTTCCTTCCACTCCCATGGAATTGGTAAGCAGGCTTACGGAGCAGGAAGTAACTCCCGGAACCTTGTTTACCGCTTTTTCCACACGGGCGCTGCAGGCTGCACAGCTCATGCCGGTGACGTTGTATTGTTCCATAATAAATTCCTCCTTCGAATACAGTGTTTCGATACCAACGGACTGCTCTGCGCATTCGTACCTCCGCAGGCAGGTACACATTCGGAATGCGCTGGTATCTCACTTCATTAGCTTCTGCAAAGTTGCAACCAGCTCATCAATGGTTTCGTCTTTACCATCACGGATATCTCTTGCCACACAGGTTCGGATATGATTGGCGAGAAGTTCCTTATTAAATGCATTCACAGCGGCATTTACAGCTGCTGACTGAATAAGAATATCGTTGCAGTAAGCGTCATTCTCCAGCATTCCTATAATCCCCCTTATCTGGCCTTCAATACGTTTCAGACGGTTTACCAGCTTCCTGCGCTCTGCTTCGGAACGATCGGTGTGCTTGGTACAACAGCAGGAACAGACCTTCTTGGTAGGTTCCTGGCTGGAAAGAGTTGCAGGATCGGCTGCGGTGTGGCTGCAGCAGGATTCGGATTTATAATCAGCTGTCATAGGCGGACTCCTTTCCTTATATACCCCTTAGGGGTATGTATTTGATGAAACCAATATATACCCTGGCGGGGTATTTGTCAATAAGTAATTCACAGAAAACCTGAGAATTGCGGCGCGAAACCATGCGAAAGCATGATTCCTGTGTATCGCGAAGCGTGTTGCTATGAACGGAGTGAATAGTAATCTGTTTGAAAAATTATTCCCGCAATCTGCACGCCCCACTTTGCGGTATATTTTGCCCGAATTCAGTTGC
>OIBU01000242.1_pt1 | contig 19810 bp, 16 predicted proteins | sample 1581111 | NCBI WGS metagenome assembly OIBU01 (sample SAMEA3882508, study PRJEB24775) | human gut metagenome | biome: human-associated habitat; feature: intestine environment; material: feces | place: Netherlands | collected 2009/2010 | reverse complement strand
ATTTTTTAATCAGATTCCGGCTAACAAACTATATGGCATTTTTTGAACAGGCAATTACCGTTCTTCAGACTCTCGTTATCGCTCTGGGCGCTGGTCTTGGTATCTGGGGTGTCATCAACCTGTTGGAAGGTTACGGCAACGACAACCCTGGCGCAAAATCTCAGGGCATGAAGCAGCTTATGGCTAAGTAGATGTAATCAAGAAAAGAAAGGAAAAGCACAATCCAGACGGAACCGGCGGTTGTGTCAAGAAATGTTTGTGAGTTAGCAAGAATTTTGATATAATGGGAACAGGAACCCCGAAACCGGGAGAAAGGCAGGAGGATAAATGCACATAAGCTATAAACCCCTCTGGCACACGCTGGTTGAGCGCAACATGAGGAAAGAGGACTTGCGGATTGCCGCCGGTCTTACCACAAATATGATTGCCAACATGGGTAAAGGCAAAAACATCAGCATGGAAACGCTGGTTCGTATCTGCGAAGCCCTGAATTGTGGCATTTTGGATGTAATTGAATTAGAGCAGGACAAAGACGCTGAAAAATTAAATTGACAAGGAAGGCGCTGCGAAATGGACAATAGAGAAAGAATTATCAGACTTTGGTTTGATATGTGGCTTGCAAAAAAAGATTTGGGTATATTTAATGTATTTTCTGATAATGCCGTATATATTGAAAGTTGGGGGCCAGAGTACCACGGCTCCAAGAAAATAAAACTTTGGTTTGAGGAATGGAATACCCGTGGAACTGTCTTGCAATGGGACATCAAGCAATTTTTCCATAAAGGCAATCAAACCATTGTTGAATGGTATTTCAAAAATAAGATGGACGCCGGTAACGTAGAAGCGTTTGATGGAATGTCACTGATAGAATGGACGCCAGATGGCAAGATTGCTCTCTTAAAAGAATTTGGTTGTAACGAAAATCGGTATGACCCTTATAAAGATGGCAATATACCACATTTCAGAGATGAAAATGCAAAGTGGTTTTAACTGGAAATTCAGTTGCTGGAGGTAATTATACGGAATGGATAATTGGTTTACCATTGAGCAAATAGACCGTGATACATTCTCTATTAGCGAATACAAGCACTGGGAAGAAACACATTGTTATCTATTATGTGGGGAAAAATATGCTATTCTCATTGATACAGGTTTAGGCGTTTCCAACATCAGAAAAATTGTGGACTCTCTGACAAAGCTGCCTGTTATGACAGTTACAACTCATGTTCATTGGGATCACATTGGCGGGCATAAGTATTTTGATAATATCGCCGTACATGAAGCGGAAAAGGACTGGCTATCGGTCAGGTTTCCGATACCATTGCAAGTTGTGAAGAATAATTTGACAAGGCTTCCTTGTGATTTTCCAAGAGATTTTGATATTAACGCTTATCAGATTTTTCAAGGTATCCCACAAAGAATTTTACACGATGGCGATTTTCTAAATTTAGGCGGGCGGGAAATTCAAGTTGTTCACACGCCGGGACATTCTCCCGGACATTGTTGCTTTTACGAACCAGAACGAAACTATTTGTATTCCGGGGATTTGATATACAAGGGAAGCCTGGACGCATTTTACCCAACTACCGACCCGAAGCTATTCTATCAATCTATAAGGCGAATACGGAAATACAATATAAAAAAAGTTCTGCCCGGACACCATCAGTTGGATATTCCCGTTTCTTTGATAGCCGATATTGAAGCCGGATTTGCACAATTAGAGAGAGCCGGAAAACTCAAACAGGGAAATGGATTGTTTAAGTTTCAGGATTTCCAAATTCATATATAATCAAAGCTGCCGTTGCAGGAACAACCATTCCCACAACGGCAGTTTTCATTTCCACGGCCTGCGCCGGAAGTTCATACCAGACTGTTTTATCAGCGGGGATTTCTTGAACAGCTTCTTCAAAAGGCTTCGTTCCTCTTGTGAGAGCCGCTTATATTTGAGCCGGAACGCCTTGCAGAATATCTCCGTGAATTGCTGAACCCTGTCCCCCGGCAATTGCATGGCCTTTTGTACTTCCCGTATCAGTTCATCGGCGGGCGTGGTATCCGGCGCACTTTCACTGTCATTTTCGTGCGCCTTGCGTATGTCGTGGAGAATGGCATCCCATGTTTTGTGCGTCACATGGCAGAAGAAATCTTCTTCCTCTATCTGACAGGCTTCCAATACTTTGATTGCCCGGTCTGCCGTAGCTTCGGGATGTTCTTCCAGTATCATAGCCCGTAAAGCAGCCAGTGAGCTATTTGTGTCATGGAAGTGCATGGTTGCTATCCCGTCCACATAGATTTCTGCGTCTGCCAACAGTTCCCTGAATTTTTCATGGGAGATAATCTCACACAGCAGCCGGTTGTTGAAGCGTTCACTTTTCAGCAGTTCCACGACTTCATCACTCAAATGTAATTCTTCTATCGGCGTGTTTTCATATTTCCGATTGTTGGTAAGGCCGAGCAGATAGTCAACGGACACCTGATAAAAGTCTGCCAGCTTCAACAGGCTGCCGTGATTGATTTCCTTGTATTCATCGTTGTCGTTTTCATAGCTGCCGAGGGCTGATTTTGAAATGCCGGTTTCCTGCGCCAGTTCTTCCAGATTTAAGCCCCGTTCCACCCGTAAATCTTTCAGGCGTTCCTGTACGGAAATGCGGGTTTTCATAGATACATCGCTCCTTCCTGCGGCTGGCTGCCGCCGTCCATCCCATTATACCATACCCGTTCCGCAATCGTGGAAATTTTCGTTTTTGGGACGGTTTTCCTACTTTGTGGATATACGGGAGAAGGCTCAAAAATGTGCCATAATGGGCTTAGTTCATCGATGGATTATTCCAATCGAATGACCGGCCTGTATGGGATATGCTCCCCGGCGATGTAGCGCAATGACTTGCGGCAGGAAATGGAGGAACCATGACCGCAACGAGCGTACCAAAGGGAGCGAAACGCCGTTGTGAGAGCCAGGGGCAGGAACGACATCAGGGAGAACCGGCGAAAATGAACACCGAATTGATACCGAAACACAACAATCCGATAGGGCATAGTCTACCCTATCCGTAATACTACGGGGGATTTCCGGGCGGCTCTATGGCCGCTTTTCCCTTGAAAATCGCCCCGAAACACAACACTAAAATCTGTTATCCGTCTATTGCGGCTGTTACGGCTGAAATGGGCGGATTTTTGTTTAAGGAGGCACCATGCCGAGAATGCCGAAAAAGAGGAAGCTGGAACTATCCTTCTTCCTCAATGAACGGGGGCGGGTAACGTACAACGACCTTTGCCGGAAATGCCAGCGTACTTGCAAGCAGAGTTTCCGGGCGGTCATTGTGGACTGCCCCCATTATCTTTCCAAACGCTCAAAACGAAAAGTAAAGGAGGACACCGATTGAATGGAAGTTGAATTTATGACCGCAGACACCACCCTGCCGCCCTGTATGCCGCTGCCGAGAGCCATGCTGCGGCTCCCGATCAGCAGCACCGCCAAGGTCATGTACGCCCGGATGTTGGATATTGTTTTCCTGTCCGGCATGGAGGACGCCAACGGGATTTTATTTATCCATTTCCCCATCGTGGAACTGGCGGCGGCACTTGCCCGCAGCACCATGACCGTGAAGCGTTCCCTGAATGAATTGGAGGACGCCGGACTGATACTGCGAGTGCGTCAGGGCTTCGGGGAACCCAACAAGATATATGTACTCATTCCGAAAAAGGAGGACAGCCGCCTATGAATGAAAAGCTGGAAGCACTCAATCAGGAGATAGAGAAAACGGAAAAGAAGCTGCGGAGGGCGCAGCATGAAGAAAAGATATTGGAACACCAGATAAAGACGCTGACACGGAAGGAACGGACGCACCGGCTTTGCACCAGAGCCGCCATGCTGGAAAGCTACCTTCCCCACCCGGAAGCCATCACGGATGAACAGGTCAGTTTGTTCTTGAAGCTGCTGTTCCGGCAGGACAGCACCCGTCAGCTTATGGAAAAAGTGTTCGCCGGAAACGACGATTTTCAGGGAGAGGACGTAGGCCGGAAACGGCCATGATTGCTTCCAGAGCCGCAGCCCGTGGACTGCCCCTCTGAAAGAGGGCGCAACTATACACCACCTGAAGGTAGTGTGTTGCGCCCTGCCGGGGGCTTCCTGCGGAAAGCAGATGATTGCCCGCAGCGTTCCGGCTCCAGTCAATCATCACAGGGGAAGCTACACTTCCCCTGCGCTGGCTGCCGCCAGCTACCCCTTTGTGGACTTGCCGCTCGGAAACACCTTGCGCTGCAAGCTGTTCCCGTCCAGCAAGTTTACAATTCATCTATTCCCAAAGGAGGCTGGTCATAGTATAATAAAATTAACGACAGATAGGTTTTTATGCGGTTGTCAAAGAATTTTGACACACATTATAAGTGATGTAAAAGCCATTTGGTAGACGATATAGGGTGTTTTTCCTACAATAAAAGTGCAAGGGAGGTGCAGTGGCATGGAGCATGATATTGGAAGCAAAATCAAGGCAGCCCGAATCGAGAAAAAACTAACACAAGAACAAGTTGCTGAATTATTAGGAGTGAGTCGCCAGACCATTTCAAATTGGGAAAATGAAAAATCCTACCCGGATATCATTAGTGTCATAAAAATGAGCGAATGCTACGATGTCTCTCTTGACTATTTATTGAAGGGAGAACAGAAAATGAAAACCTATTATGATTATCTCGAAGAAAGTACAAATGTTGTGAAAAGCAACGCCAACAGAAACAGAATTATTACAATTCTCGCTTATCTGTTGATTTGGGCATTTGCAATGATTGTGTTCTGGTTCTTTACAAGCGGAAGCGACGCTATGGGTTACAGTTTGATGTTTCTTTGGATTATTCTTCCTGTAACAACATTTATTGTATCCGTTGTTATTGGTAAAAACAATTTCTGGGGAAAAGGAAAATGGGCATTTACAATTTTCTTTGGCGCAATGTATATGCTTGCTGAATATGGTACATTCAAAATGGCAAACAACATTGCTTTTAACAAACTGAACGCCCCAGACTTTGGAATGATTGTAGCAGGAGCGATAATCTCTGCAATCGGTATGTTGGTAGGTTCGCTTTGTAATAAGAAACGCCCTAATCAAAATAGAGAAGAATGAAGTTCCGTAGCAAGTAGCAAAAATAGAGTCAGCGAAAAATTGGAAGTTGAGGAGGTGCTTGCCTATGAAATGGTATAATGATATGTCTGAACAAGAAAAACGAAGTTTTCAAAAAGTAATTGCTGTATGTGTAGTAGGTGCAATTTTAATTCTCATTGTTCCTATGGTTTTTCATACTATTTTCTAAGTAAGAGATAACTTCCCATTTATCGTGCTATCCATCATCGGGTCAACCTGACTCGAACTTTCAAAACTAAATACCAGCCGCCCACCGGCGGCACCACCGAGCAGGAAATCATGGAACGGTTTCCTGCTTTTTCTTTGCCCGGACGCCGGGAGAAAGGAGGTCACAATCCGTCATGCCACCATGCCCGCACTTTGATGTAAAAATCATCCAGCGCAGCAAGCGCCAGTCAGCCGTTGCGTCTGCCGCCTACCAGAGCGGGGAACGGCTGTTTTCCGAATACGACCAGAAACAGAAATACTATTCCCATAAAAGCGAAATCGTCCACACCGAAATCATGCTGCCGCCCCACGCCCCGCCGGAGTACGCAGACCGGAATACCTTGTGGAACGCCGCCGAAGCCATCGAAAAACAATGGAACTCCCAGCTTGCCCGGAGGTTCGTGCTTGCCATACCGAGGGAACTTCCCCGGTCACAGTACGCCGACCTTATCCGGGACTACTGCCGGGAGTTTTTCGTTTCCAAGGGCATGATTGCCGATTTTGCCATCCATGACAAGGGGGACGGAAATCCCCACGCCCACATCCTTCTTACCATGCGGGCGATGGACGAAACCGGAAAATGGCTCCCTAAAAGCCGGAAGGTCTACGACCTTGACGAGAACGGCGAGCGTATCCGGCTTGCGTCCGGCAGATGGAAAAGCCACAAAGAGGACACCGTGGACTGGAACGACCAGAAGTACGCCGAGATATGGCGGCAGGGCTGGGCTGATACGGCGAACCGTTATCTGGAAGCCATCGGCAGCCCGGAGCGCCTTGACCTTCGCTCCTATGCCCGACAGGGGATTGATAAAATCCCCACCGTCCACATGGGGCCAGCGGTCAGCCAGTTGGAGAAGAAAGGCATACAGACCAACATCGGCAACCTGAACCGGGACATCAAAGCCGCCAATTCCCTCATGCAGTCTATCCGGCAGATGGTACGCAGCTTAAAGGGCTGGCTGTCCGGCCTGAAAGAGAAAAAGGCGGCGCTGCTGGAAGCGCTGGAACAGGCAAAGGAGCCGACCATCCCCGAACTGCTTTCCCGGTATCTGGATAAACGGAGCGAGGAACGTACCGGCTGGACTTCCAAGGGGAAGCTGAAAGGCACTGTTGGCGATTTCAACAAGGTCATGGAATCCCTGGACTTCCTGCGGCAGAAAGAGATCTCCACCGTGGAGAGCCTTGACGCCTATCTGGATGAAGCCAGCGCACAGGCTGTTTCCATCCGTGAGGAAATCAGGCCGATGGAGAAACGTGTAAAAGAGATTGACCGGCTGCTTTTCCATATCGGGAACTTTGAAGCAAACAAGCCGGTTCATGCGAAATATGCCGCTATCCGCTGGAAGAAACCCAAGGAGAAATTTGCCGCCGACCATAAGGAGGAACTGGACGCCTACAACGCTGCCCTGCGGTATTTCAAGGTTCACCTTGATGGGGCGAAATACAGCACAAAGAAGCTGGCCGGGGAACAGGCACAGCTTTCAGAGAATATCGCTTCCAAGACGGAAGCGCTGACTGCCGTACAGGAGGATGTAAAGATTTTGCGGGATGTGCGCCACTGGCTCAATCAGGTTTTGCCATCCGAGCAGTACCGCCAGACCGCAGAGCCGGGAAAGAAACCGTCCATCCAGCAGGCGGTCAAAGGCCGGGAGCAGCGTATCCGGGAGGAACAGGCAGAGAAACGCCAGACGCCCCGCCGCCAGCAAAAACAGGATATGGAACTTTAACCAATCAGGCGCTTGCCATTTTCCCCGTGAGAATGACAGGCGCTTTTCTTATTTTCAGGAGGATTTGCCTATTGAACGTATTTGAAGCCGTGAAGCAGTCTGTTACCACCCGGCAGGCTGCCGAGCATTACGGTATCCGGGTAGGAAGAAACGGGATGTGCGTCTGCCCCTTCCATGACGATAAAAACCCCAGCATGAAGGTTGACCGGCGCTTCCATTGTTTCGGCTGTCAGGCAGACGGGGATGTGATTGACTTTGTTTCCCATCTGGAAAATGTCAGCCCCAAGGAAGCCGCCCTCATGTTGGCGCAGGACTTCTCCATTCCCTATGAGGATAAGGAGCCGCCAAGCAGGAGCCGCCGCCCACAGCCCCGGCAGGAAAGCCCGGAGCAGCAATTCAAGCGTATGGAGCGATATTGTTTCCGGGTACTGTCCGACTATCACAATCTGCTGCGCCGCTGGAAGCGGGACTATGCCCCCAAGACGCCGGAGGAAGAATGGCACCCGCTTTTCGTGGAAGCCTTGCAGAAACAATCCCATGTGGAATATGCCCCCGCTGCGGCGCAGAGGTCACGGAGAGCAAAAACGGCTATTTCTGCGAGAGACGGAGCTGCAAGTTCGGGCTGTGGCGGGACAACCGCTTCCTTGCCGCCAAGAGGATCAGCCTGACAAAGAAGATGGCTTCCTCGCTCCTGACGCAGGGACGCGCCTACGCCAGCGGCGTCTATTCCGAGAAAACCGGCAAGACCTACGACGCATTCATCGTGCTGGAGGACGACGGTGCGCGTTCCTCCTATAAGCTGGACTTCACCAAATGACCCTCGCAGGCTCCCGCACGGGCGTTTCGTTCCCCTGCGGGAGCCGCTGTTTTTACCATGATCCAAAGGAGGAATGCACGAAATGGCTGAAAAGCAGACCAACAAGGAACGGCTCAAGGACATCACCGACAGCATCGAGACGGGCATAAAGGAGCTGTTTGAGAGCGACAAATACAGGCGGTACCTTGCCACCATGAGCCGCTTTCACAAGTACAGCGTCAACAACACCATGCTCATCTATATGCAGCGCCCCGACGCCACCCATGTGGCCGGCTTCAACAAATGGCGCGATCAGTTCGGAAGAAACGTCAAAAAGGGCGAAAAGGGCATTAAAATCATCGCCCCCACGCCCTTCAAGAAGAAAATCGAGCAGCAGAAGTTAGACCCCGACACCAAGCTCCCCCTGCGGGACGAGAACGGCGATATTATCACGGAGGAAAAGACGGTGCAGATCCCCATGTACAAGCCCGTGGTGGTGTTCGACGTGCAGCAGACCGCAGGCAAGCCCCTGCCGGAGCTGGCGGCGAACCTTACGGGGGACGTGCAGAATTACGAGATGTTTATGGAAGCTCTGCGCCGCAGTGCGCCCGTACCCATCTTCTTTGAGAAGCTGGCGGAGAATATGGACGGTTACTTCTCCGTGGACAAACAGCGCATCGCTATCCGCGAAGGTATGAGCGAGGTACAGACGGTCTGCGCCGCCGTCCATGAGATCGCCCACTCCAGGCTCCACAATAAGGACGAAATCGGAGAAAAATATCAGGCGGTCGAGCTGTTCGGCAAGCCCGCGCTGTTCTCCAACGGGCGCATCGACCGGGATAAGCTGCCGGAGGGCTTGTATGCGTATGACCTGCGCGGCTCGGATTACGATCCGGGTATGCCGGTAACGCTTGAAAGCCATGTCACCGTCAATCACGCCGCCTCTGTCATCACAGCAGCGCCCATTGAGCTGCCGGAGCAGGGCTTTCTTTATTTAGGCGAGGACGGGCTGAACTTCACGGGCGGCGAGCAGACCGTGAAGGAGTTTTGGCACGCACAGTACCCGGAAAAGGCAAAGCTCTCCCGCGCCGCCGAGGAGATTCAGGCGGAGAGCATCTCCTTCGCCGTCTGCGCCTATTACGGCATTGAGACAGGCGAAAACAGCTTCGGGTATCTGGCGACCTGGGCAAAGGACAGGGAGCTGACCGAGCTTCGCGCATCGCTGGAGACCATCAACCGAACCTCATCCTCCCTGATTACGGATATCGACCGCCATTACGCAGAAATATGCAAGGAGCGCGGGCTGGACAGGGAGACGGAGAGCCTTACAGCCCAGCCTGTGCAGGAGATCGCCGTGCAGGAGCCGGAGCCGGTCGCAGCGCCGGACAACGGCTGCGTCCCCGACCCCGCGATTTCTGTTGAGAGCATGAACGCCTACGGCTACACCGATTCCAATATGCTGCCGCTGACAAAGGAGCGTGCGCTGGAGCTCATGGAACGGGACGTGAGCGTGTATATGCTTCACACGGACAACACCGAGGCCATGGCGTTCGATGCGGAGGAAGTCCGCAGCTTTGACGGTATCTTCGGTGTGGAGGCTTCCGAATGGGAGACGGTTAAAGACCGCTTCGCACCGCCGGACTATGAAAAGGCGTTCCTCAGTAACACCGCCGACAGCTTTGCCATCTATCAGCTTCGGGATAACGACGACACGGCGCAGCTCCGCTTTATGAACGCCGAGTATCTGGCGCAGAAGGGGCTTTCCATTGAAAAGGGAAATTACGCCGCCGTCTACGCGGGAAACCTTGACCGCAGGGGCGATACGCAGGACAGGTTGAACGTGCTGTATGAGACCTTCAACCTCCGCCGCCCGGAGGATTTTCGCGGCCACAGCCTGTCCGTCAGCGACATCGTGGCGCTGAAGCAGAACGGCGTGGTATCCTGTCATTACGTGGATTCCCGGGGCTTCAAGGCGCTGCCCGACTTCCTCAAGCCAGAAAACTATCTCAAAAACGCGGAGATGGCCATGGAGGACGACTACGGCATGATCGACGGCGTTATCAACAACGGGCCGAAGCAGACCGTGGCAGAGCTGGAGGAACAGGCAAAGTCCGGCAAGCCCATCTCCCTCATGGAGCTGGCGCAGGCGGCGCGCCGGGAACAGGCGCAAGCGTCACGGCAGGAGAAGAAGCCCTCCGTGCTGGCAAAGCTCTGTCCTCCCGTCAACGAGCCGAAAAAGACAGCGCGTTCAAAGCGCGCGGAAAGAGAGCTGCTATGATGAATTTTACCAACGATGAAATGAACCTCATGTGCATCTACCAGAGCGACAGCCGCAGCGGGCTGATTGCCGCCCTCACCGAAATGCGCGGATACCTGGACGAGGACGAAGCCCAGCTGCGGGAGCTGACCGACAGCGCCCTGCAAAAGCTGGGCGAAATCACCGACGAGCAGTTCGCGGAGCTGGAGCTGGTGCCGGACTTCGACACGGACGAATAAGGCGGATGCGGCGGGAGCGGCTTTCGGGTCGCTCCTGCTGTGATTATTCTATTGAAGAAAAGTGCGTGTACCCGCAAAAATTTTCAACAGAGCGCATCACAAAGGAAAAAGTGTCAATACGGAGGCGTATTCTCTCCGGAAAACGCACAGAATGAGCAGGAAAGAATCCGCACTATTTTTTGAAACCACTTGATTTTCACCGGATAGTTGCGTATAATAAGACTGCGAGGTGAAAATATGATAAAGACAACAGCAATGCTACTGGAGGAACTGCGGGAATACGGTTCTCCGAAGTCAAAGTTGGCGCGTATGGCGGAGCGGGGCGAATGCTTTCCCATTACAAGGGGGCTATATGAAACTGACCGGAACGCTCCTGCGTACCTGCTTGCGGGCAGTATTTACGGGCCTTCATACATTTCCTTTGAATATGCCCTCAGCCGCTACGGGCTGATTCCCGAAGCGGTATATGCCGTTACCTGCGCCACCTTTGAAAAGAAAAAGAAAAAGAAGTACGAAACGCCCTTCGGAACCTTCACCTATCGGGATGTGCCGTCCGAGGCGTTTCCGCTGGGGATTCGGCTCGTGCAGGAGGGCGATTATTTCTATCGGATCGCAGAGCCGGAAAAGGCTCTGTGCGACCAGCTCTATACTATGCCGCCCGTGCCGAACACACAGGAGCTTTTCCGGCTGCTGACGGAGGATTTGCGGATTGAGGAATCGGAGATTGGGAAGCTGGACGAAAATAAGGTTTGCAAATACAGCGGAGCGTATCATTCTACGAACGTAAAGAAGCTCTGCTCGCTTTTAAGGAGGCTTTGACATGAACAGCGCCATTGAACAGATGCTGAAAAGCTACCATGTAGAGAATATCTACGACAGAAAGAACGCCATGAAGGAAATCATGCAGGAGATCGTGCTCTGCGGCTTGTCCCGTGCGGGCTTCTTCAAAAAAGCGGCGTTCTACGGCGGAACCGCCCTGCGAATCTTCTACGGTCTCGACCGCTTTTCCGAGGATCTGGATTTTTCGCTGGAAGCGGAGGATTTGGACTTTGACCTGACGGCCTACTTTCCCGTGCTGGAGAAGGAAGTGAAAGCCTTTGGGCTGAACGTGGAGATTCAGGAAAAGGAAAAGACAAAAGAAAGCACCATCCGCTCCGCCTTTCTGAAGGGGAACACGAAGGAACATCTCCTGCTGTTCTACGCGGATGAAAAGGTGGCGGGAAGCGTGGCGAAGAATGAAGCGGTCAAGATTAAGTTCGAGGTGGACGTTAACCCGCCCGCCTTCGCCGCATTCGAGCACAAATACCGGCTGCTGCCCGTGCCGTATGAGGTGCGGCTGTACGATATGCCCTCCCTATTCGCAGGAAAAATCCATGCGGTCATCTGCCGTGCGTGGCAAAGCCGCATCAAGGGCAGGGATCTTTACGACTATGTATTCTATCTTTCAAGGGGTGCGGCCGTCAATCAAAAACACCTTCGGGCACGATTGATTGATTCCGGATATATTTCCGCCGATGCGGACTGTTCCTTGCCGAAAATCAAAGCGATGCTGGCGGAACGCTTCGACAGTATCGATTACGCACAGGCAAGGCAGGATGTGGAGCCGTTCATTCACGATTCCTCCGTGCTGAATATCTGGAGCGCAGACTTTTTCAAACAAATCACGGAGGGACTGACTGCGGTATAGTCCCCGACTGAAAACCGAATACCGCCCCTTACATAGAGCGTCCGTTCCGGGCGCTCTAAATTTATGCCATGAAGGAGGAGCAATATGCCGAGCAAGCTGCAAACGTATATGCAGATGGCGGACGAGGCGCAGCGGCAAATCACCGGCAGCTACCGGGGCTGGACGGGCTTTCTCACCACCGCCGCAAGGCTGTACAAATACCCCTACGCCGAGCAGGTCATGATCCACGCCCAGCGTCCGGACGCCACCGCCTGCGCGGAGTACGACTTCTGGAACGAAAAGATGGGGCGGTATGTCCGCAGGGGCTCCAAGGGCATCGCCCTCATCGACAGCAGCGGCGAAAGGCCGAGGCTTCGGTATGTGTTCGACGTGTCGGACACGGGCGGCAGGGAGTTTCCCAAGAGCCGCTATCTGTGGGAATACCGGGAGGAACACGCGGACGCGGTAAGCGCCATGCTGGAAAGCCGCTACGGTGTGGACGGAAAAGGAGGGCTTCCCGATCAGCTTGAGCGCATCGCGTCTCAGCTTGCGGAGGAATACTGGCGGGACTATAAGCGGGATATCCTCGCCATCGTTGACGATTCCTTTCTTTACGGGTATGATGAGTTCAACGTAGGAGCGGCCTTCCAAAGCGCCGCCGCCGTCAGCATTGCCTACTCGCTCATGTCCCGCTGCGGGTTTGAAGCGGACGACCGCTTCGAGCATGAGGATTTCCTGAGCATCTTTGATTTCAACACCCCGGAAGCAGCCGCCGAGCTGGGCACGGCGGTGAGCAGGATCAACGGAGAGGTGCTGCGGCAGATCGAAGTCACCATCAAGAATTACGAGCGCGAGAAACTCGCGGAAAGGAGCCATAGCCATGACAGAACTGACCTACACCAAGAACGGGGACTACCTGATTCCCGACCTGACGCTGAGCGAAACGCCGGAGGACGCGAGACCCCTGGGCAAGTACGGGAGACTGCGCAGGAGCTACCTTCAGGAGCACAGACCGGGGCTGTACAGCCGTCTGGTGCTGTCGGAGAAACTGTTCCCACACCTGCGGGAGATCGACGAGACGGCGAACCGGAGACTGGAGCAGATGATGCCGGAGCTGATGAAGTCGGCGGGCGTGACGGAGGAGCTGAAAGCCCGCGACCAGATGAAATGGGTGGGGCTGATGAACAGCCTGAAAGCGCAGGCCGAGGAGATCATCCTCAGCGAGCTGGTGTACAACTGACCAATGACACGCCGGAAGCGGAACCGGCGCAGCCTCCGATACCGCAGGCATACCAACTGAGCCTGTTCCCTACGGAGGAAGAACAAATCGCATATATCGCAGAAGCGGAGAGCTACACGCCCTCCGCTTTTTCCATGTCCATCCCGCAGTCGGATATCGACCATATTCTGCGCATGGAGGGCAACGCCGATTATGCCCGCATGAAGATCGCCACGAAGTTCTCCAAGGGCAGGAGCGTGGAAGAAATCGCGGCGTTTCTTCAAAGCAGCTTCCACGGCGGCAACGGCGTCGTCACCGAAAACGGCAGATATTCCGCCTGGTACGCCGAGGACGGCATCCACATCGCCAATGGGGACGCGGCAAGATACCTGACCTCCGCAAAGGTCGTAAGCTGGCAGGAGGCGGCAGCGCGCATTTCCGAGCTTTTGGAGCAGGGCGAATACGCCGCCAATGTAGAGCTTGCGGAAGCGCCGGGGCACGAGCGCGCGGAGCTGGCGCAGTCTATCTGGTATCTCCGGCAGGATTTAAGTGAAAAGGCGCGGGCGCAGGGCTATCTCTCCTGCCTGTCGGATATGCGGGGCGGCGGTTTCCCGGAGGAAACGGCGCGGCTTGCCGAGCGGCTGAGAGACCCTGCGTTCCGTGAAGTCCTCATGGACGATTTTGCACAGCTCCGATCCGACTACCGGGAGGACAGGAGCCTGCTGCGATTCCATTACCACAAGCCGGACAAAATCGAGCAGGGTTTGCGGGAGCTGTCCCTGCCCCGCAGGGAGTACCGCACCGAAATGGCGGAGATCCCCGCCGTGCAGCGGTTTATTACCGAGGACGAGATCGCCGCGACCCTGACCCGTGGCAGCAATATTGAAGGGAGCAAGGGGCGCATCTACGCCTATTTCAAAGAGAAACACAGCCCCAAAGAGCAGGCGGACTTCCTGAAAGACGAATACGGCATTGGGGGACGCTCCCATGCGGTATCCGGCGCGTCCCACAGCGGTGAGGATCACAGCGGCAAGGGCGTCAGCTTGAAAAAGCAGGACTGCCCGGAAATTCAACTGAACTGGTCGAACGTCGCCAAGCGTATCTCCGAGCTGATCCGCAAAGACCGTTTCCTGACCCCGGAGGAAAAGACACAGTACGAGCAGTTTCAGCGGCAGACCGCAGCGCGAAGCGCAGCATGGAATGACTACAATGCCGTAAAGGAAGCCCACCCGGATAACCTCGTGCTGTTTCAGGTGGGCGATTTCTTTGAGCTGTACGGTGAGGACGCGAAACAGGCGGCGGGGTTGCTGGATATGAACCTGACCTCCCGCAATATCCCCGGCGCTGGCCGTGTGGAGATGTGTGGTGTACCGTCGCACAATTTAGAGATGTATGTAGAGAAATTACGCGATAAGTATGATGTGACGATTGCCGAAGCGCCAGACTTTAGAGGTGAGCGCCACATTTACACGCTGCACTCTATCGACCATGAGGCCGAAGCCGCCATCAATGCTTATGAAGCAGAGTTCGGCGCGGACGGCACGAGGGTGTTCCGCGACCCCGCCGCCGATGCGCCGCAGCCCACGGTGCAGGAGCTGTTCGAGCGATACCGCCTGAGCGTGGGCAACGCGCTTGTCGCGGACGACGCTTTCCTCAACGCCTGCCGCAACTCCGACCGTCAAAACGCCTATCTGGAGGGCGCGGCGGCAATCCGGCGCATCGTCACAGAATCCGGCGATTTGCAGCTCACACGGCTCTATTTCGATATGCCCGCGTTCCACAACCGGCTCCATCAGGAGCTTTTGGACGAGCTGTATCCCACGCTGGCGACCACGATAACGCCCTCGCCCTACAAGGTGACGCAGGAGGACATCGACGCTGCCTTGCAGAGCTGGAACGGAAAAATTGAAAGCAAGCAGGCGGTTGTTCGGTATATGGCGCAGCACGGGCGTGAACGGGAAACCGCCGCATGGCTGGCGCGGGAGTACGGCTTGAAGGATACCTCTAAGCCGCTGCAAATCTCCGTGGGCAATTCCGAGCCGGTCACGCTGTCATGGGCAAAGGTGCAGCGGCGCATTGCGCAGCTCATCCGAGAAGATAAATTCTTCACAGAACAGGAAAAGTCTCTGCTGGAAAACAACCCGGACTATCGCCTTTTGGGTCGTTTGCGGGCAGACTGCGAATACTTTCTTGGCGCAGGCAACCGCGCAGAAAAGCACCTGTGGGCGGGCAGCGTCTATGCACAGATCGTCAAAATGCGGGAGCTTTATGACGCGCTTCCTCAAAAACCGGAATGGCTGACCAAAGAAATGATTGATGATTATGCCGAGCGGATGGCCCCACGGTATCAGGTTGTGGCATATCATCACTTTGAAAACGGCTTTGATGAGAAACGGGACTATCAAACGCTGGAAGAAGCAGAAAAAGCCGCACAGGGTTATGTGGACGGCACGATGGAAAGCGACGGCTTTGCGTATGACGGCGCAGCCATCTACGACCAGCAGGCACGGAAGTATCTGCGTATCTACGGCGATTACCCGGATGAACGGGCGCACGCAGAGGTAGCGGGAGGTGAGCCGACCGCAGAAAGCATTATCCCCGCAGACCGCTTCCATGTGGTAAGCCTTGACCGGGGCTTCCGTACCCTGTATGCCGTGTGGGACGACGAGACCCACGGCTACTATGTGGACGCGGATGGCGTAACCGAGGAATTTACAAGCGAATGGCAGGCGGAGGCGTACCGGCTGGAGCTGCAAGGGCAGGCGGAACAGGCGCTTATGGAACGGGCAAAGGGACTGATCTCCGACTTCTGCCGGAGCGAATACGGCTCAGAGGCGGATTTCAGCGACCCGGCGAAGATTGGCGTCGCTTACACCACCGTCACCGATGACGAGATCCCCATTCAGGTGAACATTGACCTTGTGAATTATCGGCTGGAGCGCTATCTGGATGATGAGCATCTGGAAACCCGGCAGTACGGCTCTTTGCAGGAGCTTATTTCCAACGAGCTGGAAAACCTCGATTTCAGCGACCTCATTCATGTTTCGGATGCGGACGTGGAGCAATACCGTTGGCACGCGCCGGAGGAAGCAGTTGTGGAAGCTCCCGAAACGGCTCCTGTCCCGCAGAGAGAACCGTTTCCGTATTCCGTAGGCGATACGGTGTATCTGGAAAACGGCAAGCCCTATATTATCGAGAGCATCGGCATCTTTGATATTACCCTCAGCGACCCGACGCTTTTCTATCCAATCTCCCGTGCGGAAAGCAGGGAGAGCTTCGCGCGGCTCATGGAGCGGTATCCGCAGCCGGAAAAGACCGCCGCAGAGAATACGGCTGTCCCCGAAAAAGAACCAAAACCCGCCTACACCGAGGAAACCGTGGCGGTATATCCCGGTAACAAAAACAACCTCCCCTATGATGTGGAGATTCGCACTCTGCGTTTTGACGAGCCGGAGCCTCCATCTTTTGAGGAGGTCGTGGACGCCAATCCCATTTCCGTGCAGGTAGGCGGCGAGTGGCAGACCTTCCCCAACCGTGAAGCCGCCGAAAAAGCCATGTACGAGGAGTACAAGGACAATCTTCGCCGGAACGCAGAAAACTTCCGCATCACCGATGATGCCCTCGGCGTCGGCGGCGCAAAAGTAAAGTTTCGGGCAAATATGGCGGCTATCCATCTCCTGCAAGAGCTGGAGTTTGAGGGCTTGCAGGCCAGCCCGGAGCAGCAGGAAATTCTCTCCCACTATGTGGGCTGGGGCGGCCTTGCGGACGCTTTTGATGAAAGCAAGGATAACTGGAAAGCCGAATTTGCGGAGCTGTACGCCGCGCTATCCCCGGAGGAATACGCCGCCGCCAGAGCGTCCACGCTGAACGCCCACTACACCAGTCCCACCGTTATCCGCGCCATTTACGACGCGGTGGAGAGCATGGGCTTCCAGACCGGCAATATTCTGGAGCCCAGCATGGGCGTGGGCAACTTCTTCGGTATGCTGCCGGAGAGCATGAAAAGCAGCAGGCTCTACGGCGTGGAGTTGGACAGTATTACCGGTAGAATCGCCAAGCAGCTCTATCCCAAGGCGGATATTACCGTGGCCGGCTTTGAAACCACCGACCGGAAGGATTTCTACGACCTCGCCGTGGGCAACGTACCCTTTGGACAGTATCAGGTCAGCGACCGGGCTTTTGACAAGCTCGGTTTTTCCATCCACAACTACTTTTTTGCAAAAGCGCTGGAGCAGGTGCGTCCGGGCGGCGTGGTGGCCTTCGTCACCTCCCGCTATACCATGGACGCCAAGGACAGCGCCGCAAGGAAGTATATTGCCCAGCGCGCGGACTTCCTCGGCGCGATCCGCCTGCCCAACAATGCGTTCCGCGCCAACGCCGGTACGGATGTCGTTTCGGATATTATCTTTCTTCAAAAGCGGGACAGACCCATTGAAATCGAACCCGATTGGGTACACACGGGTATCTGGCGAAACCCGGGAGCGAACGCGGACGGCTTTGCCATCAATCAGTATTTCATCGACCACCCGGAGATGGTGCTGGGACGGCAGACCTCGGAAAGCACGCAGTACGGCAGGCAGGACTTTACCGTTGCGCCCATCGAGGGCGCAGACCTTGCGGAGCAGCTCAGCGGCGCAATTCGGAATATCCGTGGAACCTACGCGGAAGCGGAGCTGCCCGATCTGGGCGAGGATGAGACCATCGTGGAGACCATCCCGGCAGACCCGAATGTGCGGAATTTCTCCTACACCGTGGTGGACGGGGAGCTGTACTACCGTCAGAACAGCATCATGACCAAGCCTGACTTCAACGCCACCGCAAAGGAGCGTGCCAAGGGCATGGTGGAACTGCGGGACTGCGTGCAGAAGCTCATCTCTCAGCAGATGGACGGCTTTATTTCGGATGAAACCATCCGGCAGACGCAGGCGGAGCTGAATACCCTCTACGACGGCTTCACCGCAAAGTATGGGCTTATTAACTCCCGCGCCAACGCCCTGGCCTTTGCCGAGGACAGCTCCTACTATCTGCTCTGCTCTCTGGAGGAGCTGGACGAGGACAAAAACCTCAAGCGCAAGGCGGATATGTTCACCAGGCGAACCATACGGGCGCACGAGGCCGTGACCAGCGTGGACACCGCTTCGGAGGCGCTGGCGCTGTCCATCTCCGAAAAAGCCTGCGTAGATATGGCGTATATGGCGCAGCTCACCGGCAAGGACGAGGACGCTCTCGCCTCCGATCTTCGTGGTGTTATCTTCCGCAATCCCGAAAATAAGCGCTGGGAGACCGCCGACGAGTACCTCTCCGGCAATGTAAGGGAAAAGCTGCGTATCGCACAGTCTGCTCAGAATTTGTTTGAGGGCGATTACGCCGGAAACGTGGAAGCGCTGAAAGCCGCGCAGCCCAAAGACCTCGAGGCTTCGGAAATCGAGGTGCGTCTTGGCGCAACGTGGATCGACCCCTCGTATATCCGGGAGTTCATGTGGGAGACCTTCGAGACCCCCTTCTACCAGCAGCGCATGATCGACGTGAATTATTCCGCCTTCACCGCCGAATGGAACATCAGAAACAAGAGCGCGGTCAGTTACAGCAATATTGCCGCATATATGACCTACGGCACGGAGCGCGCAAACGCCTATAAGATTCTTGAAGATACCCTGAATCTGCGCGACGTGCGCATCTACGATACCAAGCACGATGCGGACGGCAGGGAGCGGCGCGTGCTCAACTCCAAGGAAACCACCCTCGCCCAGCAGAAGCAGCAGACCATCCGGGACGCTTTCCGGGACTGGATATGGCGCGACCCCGACAGGCGGCACACCCTGGTCGCAAGGTACAACGAGCTGTTCAATTCCACCAGACCCCGCGAATACGACGGCAGCCACATCACTTTTGCGGGCATGAACCCGGAGATCCGGCTGCGGGAGCACCAGCTCAATGCGGTCGCCCATGTGCTCTACGGCGGCAACACCCTCCTTGCCCACGAGGTGGGCGCGGGCAAGACCTTCGAGATGGTAGCCGCTGCCATGGAATCCAAGCGGCTGGGGCTGTGCCACAAATCCCTGTTTGTCGTTCCCAACCACCTGACGGAGCAGTGGTCGGGCGAGTTCCTGCGGCTGTACCCCTCCGCCAACATCCTCGTGGCTACGAAAAAGGACTTCGAGCCGAAGAACCGCAAGAAGTTCTGCGCCCGCATCGCCACCGGCGAATACGACGCCGTTATCATCGGCCACTCGCAGTTTGAGAAGATACCCGTCTCCATGGAGCGGCAGCAGCGGCTTTTGGCGGAGCAGATCTTCGAGGTAGAGGAAGGTCTGCGGGAGCTGAAAAGCCAGCGTGCGGAGCGGTTCACCATTAAGTCTCTGGAGCGCACCAAGCGCGGCCTTGAAGCCAAGCTCAAAAAGCTCCAGGACAGCTCCCGAAAGGACGACGTTGTAACCTTTGAGCAGCTGGGCGTAGACCGGCTGTATGTGGACGAGGCGCACAACTACAAGAATCTTTTTCTCTACACCAAGATGTGCATTTCAAAAAACCGACTGTCCCAACCTATATGGAGCAGTTAAAGCAGAT
>OIBU01000237.1_pt1 | contig 19984 bp, 20 predicted proteins | sample 1581111 | NCBI WGS metagenome assembly OIBU01 (sample SAMEA3882508, study PRJEB24775) | human gut metagenome | biome: human-associated habitat; feature: intestine environment; material: feces | place: Netherlands | collected 2009/2010 | reverse complement strand
TCTGCTTTTTGAACTTCCGCAAGTTCAGATATTGTACTTCTTGAAGTAAAATTTTTAGACTTCTGGAAGTCTGCTTTTTGAACCTCTTGAAGTTCAGTTTCTGAACTTCTGGAAGTATAACTTTTAGAACTCTTGAGGTTCAAATCCTGAACTTCTGTGGAAACATCAGCATTTGCAGGCGTTTCTTCTTCTGCTTCTCCTATTGTGGCAAAATTCTTTACATAAATAATATCCGGTTTTCCAAGTCCCCTGCGTTTCTTTTCGATCAATCCTATCCCATTATCACTGTCCAACTCTTTCATAATCTTAACACAGGTTGCTTTTGCACATCCCAAATCCTCCATGACATTATCAAGAGTATAAATGATATAGGCTCTGTTTTCTTCATCCAACCAGCCATTTTTCATAGACAGTGACATACGGTCAAGCATCAGACCGTACAGGAGCTTGGCATCGCTGCTAAGCCCCTTGAAACGCTCGTCTTTAATCAGCAACCGAGGAACACGATAAAAGGAAAACTGTTCTGCTTCAATCCCATAGTAATAATCAAACTGTATCTGTTTACCCATTTTACCGCACCCCCTTTACTGTTTCTTCTGCCATTCCTCCAATAATTGCAGGATAATCCCCTCAATCTCTTCGCTGGAGTATTCCTCTGAAAAAAACTGGCTGATTTTTTCAGACTTGATTGTAACTTTCCTCTCTTTCGGCTTTTCCTCGGTCAGTATCAGACGCACCATCGGCAGCGTCAGTTCGCCGCTTTTCCCATATTCCTTCAGCTTGGCAGACTGTACTGTGGAAATATTTGCTCCGCTTTCCTCAAGGATTACCAGCACCCACTGTTGTGCATCTTCCGACAGAAAGGAAATGTCAACACCCTGTACCAGACCGATTTTCTTTCTGTCAACCAACTCTAGCAGCTCATCGGACAGCCTTGCAAGCCAGATATACCGTTGCACCGTCTTTCCGCTTTCTCCGACAGCTTCTCCTACCTCGTCAAGCGTATTTCCGTTTCCTTTTCTGCCCTGATGCTTCATAGCCTCGTATTTCATGGCATAAGCTTTCGCCTTCTCACTTGGCAGAATGTCCTCACGCTGAATGTTGGAATCCACCATGATAATCGTAGCTTCATCGTCTGTATAATTGCGGACTATCACAGGCATATCCTCTTTTCCTGCCCGTTCTGAACCTCGTTTTCTGCGGTGTCCGGCTATGATTTCATAGCCACCCTCTGCCCTCGGTCTTGCAATTCCCGGTACGAGCACCCCATACTTACTGATGCTTTCCGTTGTTTCTTCCATTTTTTCATCGTCCAGTACACGGAACGGATGATTTCTAAACTCATGCAAATCCGTGAGCTTGGCTCTGATAATCTGCTCTTCGCTCCCTGTCTTTTCTTCTGCATTTCCAAATAAATCATCATAACTGCTTAATTTTACCTTTGCGGCACTTCCTGCTTTACTCATTCCCAAGCACCTCCTCCGTCAAAGACTGATAAGCAGCGGCTACTTTGCCTTTCGGATCATGTTCGTAGATACTGACACCCTCTGCGGAAATCTCTGCCGCACGGACGGAAATGGGAATACTGTTTTCAAATATCCGCACCTTGCTACCGTAATTCTCCACCAGTAATGCAGTAATGTCCTTTGCATAATTGGTTCGAGCATCCACCATTGTCAGCAGAATCCCCTCAATCATCAGCTTCGGGTTAATCTGTCTCCTGACCTTTCCTATGGTCTTAATAAGCTGCTGCAACCCTTTTGCCGGAAGATATGCCGCCTGCACTGGAATCAGAATACTGTCCGCACAGGCAAAAGCGTTTATAGTAATCATGCCGAGAGAGGGCATACAGTCAATCAGAATATAATCATAATTATCCTTTACCAGCTCTATGTAGGAACGCATCACAAGCTCTCTGCTCATCACATTTACAAGTGATACTTCCAGACCGGAAAGCTCAATGTTTCCCGGCATCAGGTCAATTCCCTCTTTGTGTTTCAGGATACCATAATCCGCTTCCATATCTTCATCATTGATGATATTGCCAAGTGCTGTTGCAAGTGTTTCCTCTAGCTTGTCCGGCTCTGTGAAGCCAAGACTGTCTGTCAGACTGCCCTGTGCATCGGCATCAATCAGCAGGACTTTCTTGCCCTGTTTTGCCAATCCTATGCCTAAATTACTGGTTGTGGTGGTCTTGCCCACACCACCTTTTTGGTTTGCGATTGCGATTATTTTACACATGATAGATTCTCCTTTGTTTTCTGCTATTTTTCTGCTACGTTTCTTTTCTTTACTTCTACATACGCCCTGTAAAATTTCTTCGTTCCCTTATTCGGATACATCTCGGAAAACTCCGTTACTTCCACTTTCGGATTCCTCTGCAAAATCTTTCCGAACCACTTAATATCATTCTTTGTTCCCATCAATCTGACTTTTAACATTAGTCTGTTCCTCCCAATAAGGCATACAGCTTATGGTTGTATGTGGCATATTCCGGATACCGAATCTGAATTGCCTGCCAGAAATATGGTGCATAAGCACAGCAGAATATTTCCTCCACCGTGTACTGCCTGCACTCGTCCACCTGTTCTTCTGCATCTTCATAATCGGAAACACTTGGTGTTCCATTGCAATACAGATTGAATGCCATTCTGATCACTCTCACACTTCCACTGGTCTGCCAGCCTTCGTGTAAACACTCTGTTATTACGCATCCTGTTTTGAAATCATAAATTCTGTAAACATTTCTTCTGGTATCATCGCTGATCCCAAGACAATAGCAGAGTGCCTTGTGGTAAACATCCTGATACCGGACTTCCTTTAACTTCTCGTAGTAGAATTTCTCATGTGCATCGCTGATAAAAATAATCTTTTCTTCCTTTTTGGTTTCTGCTCCTAACGCTGTACTTGTCATAATAGAACCCTCCTTGTGTTATTTTGATTTTGTTTTGACCATAACAACAGAAAAAGGACACTCTCCGTTTTATTGGAAAATGTCCTTTTAATAGCATTCAACTATTAAGTTTTGAAAGGTTCTGATTTCTAAAACATCCCTTTTCAGTCCATATTAGTCCACCGAATGACACAAATTTGATGTCAATTTGATGTCAAACACTCGATAAACTCATAAAAGTCTATGGATTTTCTGATTCTTAGTACAACTTCGCACCTGCCGGAATCCGGTCATTCACCATGAGAAGATTTAATCCCTCATGTCCATCTTCCTCGTGTACTGCTGAAATCAGCATACCCTCGGAATCAATGCCCATCATCTTTCTCGGAGGCAAATTTACGATTGCAATCGCTGTCTTGCCAATCAGATCTTCTGGCTCGTAATACTCGTGAATACCGCTTAAAATCGTGCGTTTCCGGTCTGTTCCGTCATCCAGAGTGAACTTTAAAAGCTTCTTTGACTTCGGTACTGCTTCACATTCCAGAATCTTTACTGCACGGAAATCAGCCTTTGCAAAGGTATCGAAATCAATCATTTCTTCAAACAATGGTTCGATTTTTACGTTGGAGAAATCAATCTTTTCTGCAACCTTTTCCTCTGCCACAGCAGCATTTTCTACTGCCTTTTCAGCCTTCCCTTCGCCCTTCTTAGCGTCTAAGGACTTCATTGTCGGGAACAATAATACGTCCCTAATTGCCTGGCTATCTGTCAGAAGCATTACAAGACGGTCGATTCCGTATCCGATTCCACCTGTTGGCGGCATACCGATTTCAAGTGCGTTGAGGAAGTCCTCGTCTGTGTGCTCTGCCTCATCATCGCCTGCTGCTGCGTTGGCATCCTGTGCTGCGAAACGCTCACGCTGGTCGATTGGGTCGTTGAGCTCTGAGTATGCGTTACACATCTCCCATGTATTACAGAACAGCTCGAAACGCTCTACCTTTGTAGGATCGCTTGGCTTCTTCTTTGTGAGTGGTGATATCTCAATTGGGTGATCCATGATAAATGTTGGCTGGATAAGCTCTTTCTCGCAGTACTCCTCGAAGAAGAGGTTTACGATGTCACCCTTCTTGTGACGCTCCTCATACTCGATATGATGCTCGTCTGCAAGCTTCTTTGCGGCTGCATCATCAGGTACCTGGTCGAAGTCAACACCTGCGTATTTCTTGATTGCGTCTATCATTGTCATTCTTGCGAATGGCTTTCCAAGGTCGATCTCCACGCCGTTGTATGAGATTTTTGTCGAACCGCATACCTTCTCAGCGAGGTAACGGAACATTGACTCTGTCAGCTCCATCATGCCCTCGTAGTCTGTGTATGCCTGATAAAGCTCCATAAGTGTGAACTCAGGGTTGTGACGTGTGTCTACGCCCTCGTTACGGAAAACTCGTCCGATCTCGTATACTCGCTCAAGTCCTCCGACGATAAGTCTCTTTAAGTAAAGCTCAAGGGAAATACGAAGCTTTACATCCTCGTTCAATGCGTTGTAGTGTGTCTCGAATGGTCTTGCTGCGGCACCACCTGCGTTTGAAACAAGCATAGGTGTCTCAACCTCCATGAAATCACGGCCTGCAAGGAAGTTACGGATTTCCTTGAGTATCTGTGAGCGCTTGATAAATACCTCTTTGCTCTCCTGATTCATGATAAGGTCTACATATCTCTGACGATATCTGGTGTCTGTGTCTGTCAGTCCATGGAACTTCTCCGGGAGTATCTGGAGTGATTTTGAAAGGAGTGTTATCTCCTCTGCATGGATTGAGATTTCGCCTGTCTTTGTTCTGAAAGCGAAGCCCTTTACACCGTAGATATCACCGATGTCTGATTTCTTGAAGTCTGCGTATGAGTCTTCTCCGATATTGTCCCTTGCCACATATACCTGGATATTGCCCTTTAAGTCCTGGATATTGCAGAAAGAAGCCTTACCCATGACACGCTTGAACATCATACGTCCTGCGATGCTTACCTCGATTGGCTTTGCATCCATGATTTCTCTTCTCTCGTTGTAATCGTTGTTGATTACCTCTCGCTTTGCAGCGTCATCCAAGCCCTCAACATCCGGAGCCTTTCTGTCACCGAGAATCTCAGCCTCATGAGCATTGTAAAGCTCCTTTACATCGCTGCTGTGATGAGTGACATTGTACTTTGTAATCTGGAAGGGATCCTTTCCTGCTTCCTGTAAATTCTGTAATTTTTCACGACGGACCTTAAGGAGCTGGTTTACGTCCTGCTGCTGTCCACCCTTGTTATTATTCTGATTTGCCATTTTTTACCTCTTTTAGTTCTCTTCTGCTCTCTGGATCTCGAGTACCTTGTATGTGAGCTCTCCTACCTGAGTCTCAACAGTTACAGTATCTCCGACTTTCTTTCCAAGAAGAGCTTTACCTACAGGTGACTCGTTTGAAATCTTGCCCTTTAAGCTGTTTGCCTCTGTTGAACCAACAATTTTGTACTCAAGCTCCTCATCAAACTCACAATCTAAGATGCGGATCTTACATCCGATAGAAATCTTGTCAAGGTCAACCTCCTCCTCAACAACAACCTCTGCATTTTTAAGAATTTTCTCGATTTCCTCAATACGAGCCTCGATATCGCGCTGCTCATCCTTAGCTGCATCATACTCAGCATTCTCAGATAAATCACCCTGCTCACGAGCCTCCTTGATCTTCTGGGAAACCTCTTTACGCTTAACAACCTTTAACTGCTCAAGCTCATCCTCGAGCTTCTTAAGACCTGCATATGTCAGAATATTTTTCTTGTTATCCATGATTCTTACCCTTCTATCTTCTTTTTTTATTTTTGATATTTATTGTACTCATCTAGTATATTAACTTCCCACACCAAGGTCTTCAATACCGGAAAGTATACAGTATGTTCCGAAGAAAAATATGAACTGCCACGGAGTCCCATAACACCCGGCAACGGAAACCCGGTAGCAAAGAAAAACCCTCTATCCGCGATTCGCACCCGTGGCTAACTTCATATTTTTCTGAGGAATATACTGTATGCTATGCCGGTAACTTCGATAAACTGAATGTGGGAAGTTTCACATACTAAATTTAAAGCCTATTTTAACGCGTGTATTATAATTGAAAATCCCCACGCTGTCAAGGATTTGACCGATTTCAATTTTTAAGCTTTTCCTTATACAAAAGCTCCTCAAGCTGTTCTAAGCTCTCCACCGTATTCACCGCCGCGCGCAGCCTTGATGAATGCGGATATCCTGCCGTATACCACGCTGTGTGCTTTCTCATCTCGTGTATTCCCGTGTACTCGCCCTTGAACTCTATCATCATGCGCGCATGGCGCAGTATCATCCGGCGTACTTCCTCAAATGATGGCTTTTCCTGATGCTCGCCGGTCTCAAAGTAATGCAGTATCTGTGAGAAAATCCATGGATTGCCCTGCGCTCCCCTGGCTATCATAAAGCCGTCGCAGCCTGTCTGCTCCTGCATTTTTATGACATCCTCTGCGCAAAGCAGGTCTCCGTTTCCTATGACCGGTATTGAGACAGCCTCTTTTACCTGCCTTATGATGTCCCAGTCGGCTTTACCGGAGTAGTACTGCTCTCTGGTCCTGCCATGCACTGCGACTGCACTTGCGCCGCTTTCTTCAGCCACATGTGCCAGCTCTACTGCGTTGATATGCTCATCATCGAAGCCCTTTCGTATTTTTACGGTGACCGGCTTATCTATCGCTTTTACTATGCTCTCTATAATCTGACCTGCAAGAATCGGATTTTTCATGAGTGCTGAGCCCTCACCGTTGTTTACGATTTTGGGCACCGGACAGCCCATGTTGATATCCAGTATGTCAAACGGTCTTTCCTCTATCTGCTTTGCTATCTGAGCCATTATCTGCGGGTCTGAGCCAAACATCTGGAGTGAAACAGGCTTTTCTCTTTCATCTATTGAAAGTAGCGACTCTGTATTTTTGTTTTTGTACAAAATTGCCTTGGCGCTGACCATTTCCATACATAAAAGGCCGGCTCCCTGCTCCTTGCACAATAAGCGAAATGGCAGGTCTGTCACGCCTGCCATAGGTCCCAGTATCAGGTTGTTTGGGAGTGTCACACTTCCTATCTGAAGCTTTCGTATCTGATGAATATCCATACTATTACTTCACTCCCTTGCGGTTCTGCTTGCGATACACGAGGTTTATGCCCTTTAATGTCAGATCCGGATCGTATACATCCACGTTTTCTGTCTCATTGGATATTATTCTGCCGAGTCCGCCGGTCACTACAACCTTTGCATCGTACATGCCAGTTTCTTCCTTTACCTTGTTGATGATATACTCTGTCTGTCCTATCTGTCCATACACAAGTCCCGCCTGCATGCTGGTGATAGTGTCCTTTCCGAGGATATTATCAGGCTTTTTAATCTCTATCTCAGGAAGCTTTGCCGCATCCTCCCAGAGTGCCTTGGCTGAGATACGTATGCCCGGTGCTGTGATTCCTCCCATGAAGGTACCGTTTTCATCGACCATATCGTAGGTGGTTGCTGTGCCAAAATCTATGACCAAAACAGGTCCTCCATATAATTCATATGCAGCTACGGCGTCTACTATACGGTCTGCGCCAATTTGCTGCGGATTTGGTGTAGCGATACGGATGCCTGTTTTGATGCCCGCCTCCACGATTATCGGCCTGATATTGAAGTATTTTATGAGGCCATTCTGCAGTGAATGCATGATATTCGGTACAACGGAGCATATGATTGCATCATGTATGTCGTCCATGCCTACCTGATTTCTTTCAAGCAGAGTGCTCAGAAGCATGCCATATTCATCCGATGTACGTGGCATTTTAGTTGTAATTCTAAAGCTCGCTTTTATCCTGTCACCATCAAACACGCCGCATGTTATGTTTGTATTTCCTACGTCCAGTGCTAAGATCATCTGTTATTCCTCCTCGAGTCCTTCTCCCAAAAATACTATGCGATAATACGTCTCTATCGACTCGAGCAGCTCTCTTCGCTCGTTGCGGTACTGCTTTATCTTTAGCACGCTTCCTATCTCATCATAAAAAAAGTCATTTTCCTTGCAGGATGTTCTGAAATCGAGGTTTCCGTCCTCATCAAACACCAGCTCCAGTATGCCTCCCACATCCTCTGTATACAGGACGCACATGATTTTGAGCTCGTCCCTTATAGTCTGTGGAAGTCCGTTAAAATTCTCGTTCAGATAATATTTTTTCTGATATGCGTTTGACACGCAAAGTACTACCTCTTTAGACATATCCGTATATTCCTCTCACTGATACTTCTCCGCTTGAAACCAGCTTGCGCGATTCCCATGTGTCCACGATCAGCTCGCCCTTAGGCGTGATGCCCATCGCTTTTCCGTCAAACGGCTCCTTCGGATCCAGTACCCTTACTGATTTGTTCCTGTTGACCAACAGCTCATCATACTCCCTGACGAGGGCTGAAAGGTCCTGCGTCTTTAAAAATGTGTCATAATACTGCTCAAAGTATGACATGGTCTCTGCGATTATCTGCGCACGGTGAAATCTTTTGCCACCTGCTTCTATCATGAGTGAGCTCGCCATCTGACTGATTTCCTCCGGAAAGCTCTCATTATGCACGTTGATACCGATACCTACAACAATATGGTTGATATAGTCAAACTGCGCATTCATCTCTGTGAGTATGCCGCACACCTTTTTGCCGTTTACCACAATGTCGTTTGGCCACTTTATCATGGCTTTCTCGCCGGTTACGCTCGTTATTGCCTTTGCGACAGCAAGCGCTGCCACAAGCGTGAGCATGGATGCATTGTTTGGATTGATATCAGGCTTTATCATAAGTGTCATGAAAATACCTGTGCCGGACGGCGATACCCAGCTGCGGCCGCGGCGCCCCTTGCCTGACTCCTGCTTGTCCGCTACGACTAAGGTGCCGCTCGGATAGCCTTTTTCGGCAAGCTCCTGAGCCTTGATGTTGGTGGAGTCTATTGTATCAAAATACAGCACTTCCTTTGCCACCCAGTCTGTGTGCATGAGGCTTTTTATCTCCGCCTCTGTCATCAGATCCGGCGCTGCCATGAGCCTGTAGCCCTTATTCTGTTGTGCCTCTATCTCATATCCGGCTTCCTTTAGCTGGTTTATGGCCTTCCACACGGCTGTGCGCGATACTCCGAACCGGTTGCATAGCTCCTGCCCTGAAATATAGCCGTCAGCGCTGCGTAGAAGTCTAAGTATTTCTTCCTTCATACTTTATTCCTTAGCTTTCCGTCAATCTTTTGTTGCGGTCATTGCTTGCCGTACTAATCAGCAAGTGTTGCACGCATGATTGCCTTGATTGAGTGCATACGGTTCTCTGCCTCATCAAATACCACTGAGCGCTCTGACTCAAATACCTCGTCTGTCACCTCAAGCTCGCTCAGTCCAAACTTCTCATAGACCTGCTTGCCGATAGTGGTCTTTAAATCATGGAATGCAGGCAGACAGTGCATAAAGATTGCGCTATCCTTTGCATTTTCAAATGCTTTTGCATTTACCTGATATGGCTTTAAGTCGTTAATTCGCTCTGCCCATACATCTTCCGGCTCGCCCATTGATACCCACACATCTGTGTAAATGACATCTGCGTCCTTTGTGCCCTCTGCCACATCCTCTGTGAGTGTGATTGATGCGCCGGTTGTTTCTGCAACGTCCTTACAGTATTTTACAAGCTCATCATTTGGGAAATATTTCTTGTTTGTGCATGCCACGAAGTCCATGCCAAGCTTTGCACATGTGACCATGAGTGAATTGCCCATGTTGTATCTTGCATCGCCCATGTATACAAATTTCACGCCCTTGAGTCTGCCGAGGTGCTCACGGATTGTAAGCATATCTGCTATCATCTGTGTCGGGTGGAACTCATTTGTCAGGCCGTTCCATACCGGTACGCCTGCGTATTTAGCCAGCTCCTCCACGATTTCCTGTCCGTATCCACGGTACTCGATTCCGTCAAACATTCTGCCGAGCACGCGCGCTGTATCGGCGATGCTCTCCTTTTTACCTATCTGTGAACCGCTCGGATCAAGGTATGTGACATGCATTCCAAGGTCATGTGCCGCTACCTCAAAAGAGCAGCGAGTTCTGGTACTGGTCTTTTCAAAAATCAGCGCTATATTCTTGCCTGTGAGGTCATCATGTCTGATGCCTTTTTTCTTCTTTTCCTTCAGCTCCTGTGAGAGGTCAATCAGATAAGTAATCTCTTCCGGAGTGTAATCCATAAGTTTTAAAAAGTTTCGTCCCTTTAACTGCATTGCTCTTGCCTCCTGGGTTTTATTTGCATCGTTTATAGATGCAGGTTGCTATAATTTATATCTGTAGGTTGCTATAATGATGTCATTTTACTCTATTTTGTGGTATGTTGCAAGAGGATTGAAGCATTGACGCTCTGACTGTAAAACCACGCCGTACAAATAATTAAAGAGACTGCAAACCAACAAGCTTTGTTGATTTGCAGCCTCTTTGTTATTTCTTTATATCGGCTGTATATTATCTGAACTTCATATTTCCGATTGATATTCCTGAGCCGTGGTCATTGAAGGATGTGCATCCTCCTGTGTTGTCCACTCCGGACATTGCCTCCTGTGCTGCACTGTAGCATGAAGAAGAAATGCGTCCGCTAAGCTTTCTTGCGAGCTTTCCTGATGATGCCGGTCCAAACTGGCCTTTCTGGTAAATAACACCTGAGATGCTGTTTGGATATGAGCCGTTCTTTACTCTGTTGATGACTGCCGCTCCTACTGCAAGCTGACATTCATAGCTCTCTCCGCCTGCCTCGCACTCGATAATTGCAGCAAGAAGTGTCAGGTCATCTGCTCCTGCACTTACCGCCTCGCCCTGTGTGGTCTCTGTTTTCTTTGATTCCTTTGCTGCTTTTGCAGCTTCTTTTGCTGCCTTTTCTTCTGCGGCCTTTCTCTCAGCCTCTTTCTGTGCAGCTATCTGAGCCTGTTCCTCTTCAATTGTGATACCCACTCTTGTGTTGAGGGAACGTGTCGCATAATCTGCTGCGATATATCCTGTCTGTGAATCGCTGACTACTGCAATCCAGCCGTCCTGTGCCTGCGCTGCGCGGTCCACCTGATAGGTCTTGCCCTGGTCAGCTACCTCTAAGGCCTTGCTGTTTGTATCTGCTGTCTCTCTCACACGAAGTCCGTCTGTATTTACTGTAGCAATTTCTCCGCATGTGTCGTAAGCATAGCTTAGTGCGTCAGTTCCGGTCACACAGTAAGATACATTGACATATCCGTCTACATTTCCTGACTTGATGTGAGCCCATGTGCCATCGTTTTCTACGATGTCTGCCACACTTCCTTTATATAGTTTTCCAACAATATCTGACTGTTCATCGGCCTGTGCTCTTACGTTGAGTGATTCTTCAACTTTTGGCATAAGCTTTGTCTGCCATTCCTGCTGCTCCTGTGTGAGCTGTTGCTGTGCCTCCTGCTGTGCATCCTGTGCTGCTGCCACCATCTCAACATTTTCTTTTTCTACTGTAACAGCATTCTCTGCTGTGAGACCCTTCTCATAATCAAAAAGAGTCGCTGCCACGCCAGCATAACTATTATAACCAGTATGCTCTAAACCAGTGTTTGCTAGCACCTTATCCTCTGCTTTGACCTCAGAGCGTCCGCTGTTAGTAACCGCGGTAACCGTCAGCATGGCGCACAGTCCACAGACCGTAATGCTATCGATTACTTTTTTGTTTAGCTTCATATAATCCTCCATATGGTGTAGTATATGTTGTTTTTGTTACGTTTATTACACCTATGTTGCATTTGTTACAACTTTGTTACAGTTGGTATAATATCACAGTAATAGCATTTTGTCAAATTTCATGGAAAAATCTCCTGAAGCACCGATGAAATCACCCCATTCTGATGTGCCTTATGCTCTATCTCAAGCTTGTCGCTTTCACTTCTCGACAGCTCGTCTATGTAGTCGCTCACCTGTTTTTCTATTTTATAAATTTCGTTGCTCAAAAGTCTTATCCTGTGTGAGAGTGCAATCAAGGTCACAATGACTGTCAGCATGAAAAGTGCAAGCATTATCGCAAGTATGCCTCCCGCTATGATGTCCATATTGTCCATTGATAATTCCATATTAATGTGTCCTCCCTACTATTCTTTTTCCGATACATCATTCAAAATTTAACTTAACCTATAACGCAGGATGATGTACTATTGATTATTATAACCAATTCACTTGAACTTAACAGTTCCTATCGGTCGCAAGTTTCGACATTTGTTTGGTATTGCAGGGCAAACTTTCACCGGTAACTTGGTATTGACTTTTATTGTGTTGAGTATAATATAAATATGAGACAAACAGGAATGCAAGAAAGGATACATATATATGAAGAAAATAGTTATGACAGGCGGCGGTACTGCAGGTCATGTCACTCCAAATATAGCTCTTATGCCGGCACTTAAGGAGGCCGGATACGATATCGAATACATTGGCTCAGTAAACGGAATGGAGAAGGGGCTGATCGAAGCCCAAAAGATTCCTTACCACGGCATTTCATCAGGAAAGCTGCGCCGATACTTTGACTGGAAGAACTTTACAGACCCGTTCCGCGTGTTAAAGGGCTACGGTCAGGCTGTAAGCCTCATGAAAAAACTCAAGCCTGATGTAGTATTTTCTAAGGGTGGCTTCGTTTCCGTACCTGTCGTGCTTGCCGCAAAGCACTGCCATGTGCCTGCCATCATCCACGAGTCGGATATCACCCCGGGACTTGCCAATAAAATCGCCATAAAGGGTGCCAAAAAGGTCTGCTGCAATTTCCCTGAGACCATGAAATATCTGCCTGCAGACAAGGCTGTGCTCACCGGATCACCTATCAGACGCGAGCTTTTTAGCGGCGTTGCGGAAAATGCCATAAAGCTTTGTAATTTTCCTGACCACAATAAGCCTGTCATCCTCATCATCGGAGGAAGCCTCGGCTCTAAAAAGGTTAATGAAGCTGTCCGTGAGATTCTTCCTGAACTACTAAAGGATTTCTATGTGATTCACCTCTGCGGAAAGGGCAATCTGGACAACAAGCTTGCCGGAATCACAGGCTATGCACAGTTTGAGTACGCCAATGCTGAGCTCACCGACATGTTTGCTCTGGCTGACATGGCTATTTCAAGAGCCGGAGCCAACTCCATCTGCGAGCTGCTTGCTCTGCACAAGCCAAACATCCTGATTCCTCTTTCTGCTGCTGCCAGCCGCGGAGACCAGGTATTAAATGCAAAATCCTTCAAAAAGCAGGGCTTTTCATATGTCATCGAGGAGGAGGAGCTCACAAAGGATTCTCTGCTTAGCGCAGTAAAAGAGGTGTACGGCAACAGAGATAAATATAAGGATGCCATGGCAAAAAGCGGTCAGATGGATTCCATCGCTACTATCATTGATTTGATTAACTCTCAGGTGAAGAAATCGTCATAGGGTCAGAGTCTGTTTAAAGCGTCATTGCATATCATAAAAAAGAAAAAGCCCGGATATGAACTACATTTGCATATCCGGGCTTTTGGTTTTTTAATAATGTGTAACTATTAGCAGCTATTACATGCTCATCTCATCGCAGATTTTCTTCATCTCGTCATCAGTGAACTCCTTATGGTTCCACTCTATGACATTCTTGTTGTCATCTGACTCATATCTTGGAATCAGGTGCATATGGAAATGGAATACTGTCTGACCGGCCACCTCGCCATTGTTCTGTACCAGGTTGTAGCCTTCACAGCCAAGCACATCTTTCTCGTGTGTCATAATCTTCTTTGCAAGCTTTGCTGCCTTGGCAAGTGTCTCATCCTCAATCTCAAAAATATTTGCATAATGCCGCTTTGGAAGGATAAGTGCATGTCCCTTTGTAGCAGGACTTGCATCGAGTATTACCTTGAAATCATCATCCTCGTAGATTGAATTGGTCGGGATATCCCCATTTGCCAGTTTACAGAAAATACAGTTGTCATCTTTCATCTTTATCACCTCATATATATAATTATTTTGTAACTGTTCAGAATCAAAAAGCCCATTAAAACGGAAATATCTGATCAAGCATGCATCTTCCATCATAAAAAATATTTATCTTCATGCAGCTTCTCCTACAATTAATTTCTAGTTGATACTATATTTATTATATCTCTTTTTGCGATATAAAACAATTGAAATAACAAATCCGCCTGCAAGTCCGCCTCCATGAGCCCAATTGTCCACTCCCTGCGTTGAAACTCCATAGTATATCATGAGTATAACCATAAATACAGCCTGCTGTCTGCTGATGCCCTCATAAAAGCCTCTGTTTACTATAACTATCCACACAAGTGCTCCCACCAGACCAAATATCGCCCCGGAGGCGCCTGCCGATACCGCAAAGTCATTATTATAAAGCATAACGATGTACGATAATACACTTCCACACATGCCTGACACAAGAAATGTAATCAGAAGCTTCACATGCCCCATAGCCTTCTCGACTATCTGACCGACAGCGCCTAAAACCACCATATTGTTAAGTATATGCATCAATCCAAAATGCATAAACATAGAAGTGAGCAGCCTCCAATACTGGCCATCCTTTATATACTCAGGGTACATGGCTCCGTGGGCAGCCATATACTGTGCATCAAGTGTGCTGCCTGATAAACTCATCAGCACAAAAACTATTATATTTACCACTATTATGCCAATTGTCATATATGGTTTATCATCAAGTCTTTTTATATTCTGCAAATCTGTGGGGTCTCCTTAATTTTCCTATTAAATACTTTTTCTTATTATAAATTTTAAGGAGCTTATTTGCAACAATTATACAAACCGGTACTTAACATCGGCAAATCTGATGATATCATTTGACTTGAGCTGCTTCTTCTGCTTGTACGCAAGCACCTCATTATTCACAAAGGTTCCATTTGTGGAGTTTAAATCCTCCAAATAAAATTCCTGGTTTTCTCTATTTATAACTGCATGAAAATGACTTATTGTATCCTTGCCTATTACTGCATCGGCCTCATCGCCCTGACCAATACGCGTACAATCTTTGTCTATTATTATGTTACTGCGGTTTTCCATGCCCTCATACAAAAGCATGCCCTGTGGGTGCTCCCTGTAATCGCTCAGACATACAGTGGGGTGTATCTGACGCGGTACAGGCTCCGGTGCAGCCTCTGAGCTTGGATGTATAAGCATGGTGTCATCTACCTTTTCACGATTTTCTTTTCGTTTTTCTTTTTTAAACCATTTTCTGTTTATGTCCGGTTTTTTAGGCTTTTCTATCGCTGACGTCTGCTTCTTTCGCTCTGGCAGCCTGATATCCAGCTGCTCCAGAAGATACACCCGAAGCTTATCGTACAGTGTAGGCTTTATCTGCTCCTTAGGCTCCTCTACTCTGACCTGTGGCTGTGAAATCGGCGCAACCACCTCCTCCACCGGCTTTTCTGCCACCTTTTTCTGTCGCTCCTCGATTATGGCATTTCTAATATCAGCGATACTGTAATTTCCGTTTATTGTTTTCTCATATATGCCATATGCTATATGTATCGCTTCAGCATCACTGTGGTCAAGTTTCGTTAGCATATACTCCATTAGATGTTGGAATGTAGTACACATAGTCTTCATCTGTGCCGGGTATGCTGTAAAATATATTTCCTCATCCTGATTTACCCCTTTTATGTGTATTAGCTGAGGATCAAGCACCAGAGATTCTGTGCTAACAAGATGATTCTCCAAAAGCTCCATCTTGTTACAGATACTCACCACAAGCTTTTCAAGAAACTCAAGCTTTATATCATTATACTGGCAGCGCATTTCCAAAGACTGAACTCCGGATATATCATACCAGTACTGCCCTTCATTATTCACATAACACTTCTCCATCTTCAGAAAGCCCGGAATATTGTTTTTCAACAATATCTTTTCATCTAACGGCTTCACCTCGTCACAACGCAGCTTCATAAAGCTGCCTGTCATCTTTCTTTCATATACTATTTCATTAGAATTCATTTACAACCTCTTTCAAAACCTGATAATTATAGAAATCATCCACCAGCCACATATCAGTAGCATACTCATAAGAGCTGTCTGCTTTCATTTCGTTATACAGCACAAGCCCCATCTTCATCGCTATCGCAAGCATAACAATAAATATAGGTATAATAATCGCACCTTCCACTGTATAACTGCCTTTTAGTCCATAAGATAAATCTACATTTAATTTATTTCCTGTCACATAAACACCTCCGTCAGTCCATATCCAAGCAGTAGGAATGGTGTAAATGCAATCTGCTTCTTTCTTCCAGCCCTGCCTGATGCAATTAAAATAACAGAGATTGTTCCCGCTATTGTCAGTCCCATCACCATAGTGCTGCACACTATGTCAGCAGTCACAAACAATCCCATAAGCGTCACAACAACTGCATCTCCATAGCCTATCTGCTCTCCTGTAAGAAACGCAGCTGCCATAAGCACTATACCGGGAATCAGGGCAACAGCCACTGATATAATTGACTGCTTCGCATAAAAAGAGCTTGCAATACCTACAATCCCCATTACTACCAATACAACTACCGGTATCTTTTTGGTTGAAAAGTCAATTATACTGATTATTCCAAGTAAAATGATAAGCTGTATCATGTTCCTTCTCCTTTACATTTACTGCACAGATTTTTGCCATCTACCTCCGACTTATGCACCTTGTGTACTGTCCGCTTAAGCTTACTACATCCAAGCTTTCCGTGATAGCTCGTGCCATAGTCTGTTATAAATACCGTCGAGGTTTTTGTTTTTTTATCCGCTGCACAGTAGCATGCGTGGTATTTCCTACCATCTTTGTTTCTGCTTGCCCCCACCTGTGACCATTTAATGCTCTTTATACTTAAATCCAGGTAGTTGCACTGCTCGGACAGGTGATAAACACTACCATAGTCAGTATAGAACACATATGGGTCCGTCTTTTCACCGGGATTTTTGCCTGTCCATTTTCTGCTGTTGCTATAATCCTCTATCCATATTCCATCTACCGTAAAAAAGCTCACCGGAAGCTTAACCTTGTACTTTGCCTTAAGCGAGACATCATCACCATCCATACTTGAGCCAAGCAGTGACACTCCATACCTTCCACCGCTCACGTATGTATCAATGTGCTTCGAGTCAGATATTTGGCTCCTGAATAGTACCTCTGCTGTCGCCACTGAGACAACGGACGAATCATTTGCACTGCTCGCTAATGCACTCATCCTGGATGAATAATACAGAGCAGCCTTCACCTGCGACTCCACCTGAACCACCCTGAAGAAAAAAAGTATAAATACAAAAAAGCCTGCTACAAGCGGAAATATTACCGCGGCCTCAAGTGTATATGACGCTTTCAGGCAGGTGCATGAGGGCATCTTTTGAGAACTATCATCGCCTGGGAGTTTGGCCTTTCTATAAAGTTTTTTTATGTGGAACTTTACTTTATTAACAAAAGACACCTTCATACACCTGCCTTTCTTATTTTCCTTCTTATTTAGTCAGCGTCCATAATAGGAATACTTTGCCTTATTTTTAATGGTATACTCGTTATCTGCCCCATCTAAAAGATTCACAAAGCATAAAAATATGCCATGATATTTGTACCTTACATCTGCACTAAGCTCACAGATTGCATTGTCCATCCTAAAGCTTTCATGCGCACCGGTCATACGCACTGTAGCCTCCTGCACATCCATCGAGCGATACGCTATATTTTTCATGCTCTTTGTAAAAAGCAGCATACCCAGATATGATTTGTAGCCTATTCCTTCATTTGAGCTTTTTGCCTTCACCTGCCCTGTGAGCATGCTTGTCATGCCATACAGACTCGATGTCCATGACGTATCACTTTTTATCAGTGGAATCTTATCCCCATCCAAAAGTGCCCTTAAATCCAGCACACTTTCACAGAATGCCCAGGCCGCCAGAATTCCCTTTTCCACCCCTTCAATTACCTCCGGTGTCAGAGTAATTCCACCGATAATTGCAGCAAGAGCCATCGCCTGTGCCTGCTTTGATGCGCTTCCTGCCAGGTATGCCATATTGGCAGCCGCACGCAGAGCCAGTATTTCTGCTATAACGATCTTCAGATTATCCTTATCACTCGCTCTGCCTCCTATGATGTACTCCACCTCATAGTTAAGGGCATGATTGGGATTTGTATCAGTGTAACAGCTCATATATGTCAGAATATACTGCTGCATAAGTACTTTCGCATACCAGTCATCACTACTTTCAGACCACCCCCCTGTTCCTTTATGCAGACTTCGCCCGGACACTCTGGCTGATGTATCAATACTGTTTCCTGACACCGTACTCTCATCAACCACCTGCGATAATATGCCTGATGCCTTTACTTTCTGCACCTTGACCAGCGGATTTTCTATTGCATTACCGCCTTCTGTGCTTTCTGCCTTACTTTCTGACGTCTGCTTTGCTTTCGAAACCGATGAAGGAGCACTGTAAGCTCTTGGCGGTGACGACCTCGCTATGCTTTTGCCTCCGCCTTCATGAGCTGCATTATCCTTTAAGGCTTTTAACGCACTATCTATTTTACTGTCATCATACTCACCCGCAGACTTGTTTTCATTCAATGAGCTATACTGACTGTAAAGATTTTTGACTGTTTCATAACCAATATTTTTCTTCATATATGAGACAACCGCATTTGTATACACATCACCACCATCATCCGTCATAAGCACATATTTCATGGATTCGAGCTCATCCATTGACAACCTTAGCATACTGGTGCCGTTTACAATAGTACACCCGGCAAAAGCTCCTGAATCGCTTATCTTAAAATTATCAGTCGTAAGCTTCTTCATATACGACTTGACATTTTCGATATCCACATTGCCCATTGCGTCACTTCCGGCGTCATACGCTAACAGATGGTATTCATCCCACAATGGTCTGCAATACTGTGCAAAAACTGACTCTGCTACAGCCTCTGAATTCATGCATGCTATATTGGTAAGTGTCAGATTCCTGCCGGCTTCCAGTACAGTAAACAGAAACTGTGACACCAGCATGAGAAGCATTGTGGCAAATATCGTTATACTGCCTCTCACACTTTACCAGCCTCTCTTGAGATTGTCTGAAAGATATTGTTTACAAGTGTTGTAAGCTGCTTCTTAAAAATCAGCACCAGACCGATTAACACGACAATTATCAGTATCATTTCCACTACTCCTGCGCCATACTCATCTAATAAAAAATTCTTAAATCCTAACATAATTTTTCCTTTCTATATCTTAAAATCTATGATTGCGGGTGCTATTACTATTGCTATGACTATAGCCATCATAATCATCATCGGCATAAGCATTTTGGTGCCGGCCTCTTCACCCAGCTTTAAGGCTAAAAGCCTCCTCTCATCAAAGGCATCCTCCGATTCCTTCTCGAGCATTTCACATACACCCTTACTTCCTTTGTGAATACTCTGTAAAATAATGCGTACAAGCTTCTGATAGCATGGCAGCTTTACTCTTTCAGCAAAACCTGCGTATGCTTTTCTGCCTGTCACGCCATCTGAGATTTCTCTCTCCGTCACAAGCATTTCCTCATAAGCGGGCATAATATTCTTATCATTATTTTTCCGCTCATCAAGATAACGGGCGGTAATCCTATTCCATGCCTGCTCCACAGTCATTCCTGACCCCATCAAAACAGCCATTTTGCTGACTATCTCCGGATATTCGAGCTGCAGTTGTATATTTCTCTCCTTCTGCGCCGTCTTCTTTTTTTCCTTTTTCTCAAGCACCAGAAGAACTATAACAACAACTTCAAGCATGGCTATTTTAGCTGCCATATTGCTTTTTTCCTGCGACCAGCTAAGCTTTACTCCATCTACTTCATCCGGCAGTGTGAGCTTTTTAGTCCCTGTCTTTGACATCTCACTGTCAATATGTCTGTTGATACCCTTTATGAGGCGCTCGCCCGCGTCCAGTTCATCCGGAAATACCACAAATGAGAAATCATACAGCTGTCTGTGTTCGCCACAGGAAAGCTCAACACTTGCGCTAATCAGCTTTCCCTGT